>Ga0153915_10005441_pt1 | contig 11844 bp, 10 predicted proteins | sample Opewatmetagenome_2_FD_107003 | JGI IMG/M metagenome (GOLD analysis project Ga0153915, IMG submission 107003) | Freshwater wetland microbial communities from Ohio, USA - Open water 3 Core 3 Depth 3 metaG | ecosystem: Environmental > Aquatic > Freshwater > Wetlands | place: USA: Ohio, Lake Erie...
CGAAGTCTGGCACCCCACCAAAGAGCGGCCGGAGACTGTCAGCGAGGTAGGGCGTTGGCAAGTCAAGCCGGATGCGCCCGAGCTGCGGATCGATCTTGCGCCGCTCTTCGCACACTTGCCCAGCTGACCGTGAAGGTCGTCCCACCGTCGCATCTGACGTTCCACGTGACGCAGCTGGTACCGCTACTCATGTTGGCGTGTGGCAGCTCAGGAGCATCCCGGACCCCCGGTGTACGTTCGGCCCAGTCGGTCCCGCAGGCGCCCTGCCTCAACAGTGACTCACTGCGGTAGGGGTCACACCGGCTGGTGTTCTCCTCTGACGCTGCGCATGGCACCATTGAGTTCGACGACAGGCAGGGGGCGGCAATGAGACATTTCAGAGGGACGTTCGGCTGCGATAGCCTGATCGTCGAACGAGTCGGAGGACCGGGACGGCTCGTGGAGATACTGCGCCGGATTCCGTAGGTGCCGAGGCTAGATCGCGGAGCTGTAATCCCGCCCTTCGCTCATCGCCTGATACACCGCCTCCAGCGCCTCCGGCTTCCCCATCAGGAACCGGCACCGGGCCTGTCTGGCGCTGCGGCATTCCACTTCCATTACCGCCACGGTCTGATTTGCCATGGCGCCCATGAAGCCGGCCAGCAGCCCGGCCGACCAGTGGCACGACGGGTAGGGCGTGTTGGCCGAGGGGTCGGCCTCCACCCACTGGGTGTCGAACGCGACGCCGGCGCGGCCCACCCGGTTCATGGAGAGGCTGCCCCAGCCCAGCGCCTGAAAAAAGTCCGAGAGAACCGATCCCAGCTGGCTGGCGTCAATCGCCCCCGGATCGTCCAGCCCGGTGGTGGCCTTGAGCCAGCGGACAAAGCAGGGGTAGGCGTCGCGGCCCGCGGCGTGCCCCGCTTCCTGGAGCTTCTCGGAGGCCTGCTCCCCCAGGGAGGCCTGCAGCGCCTGGCGCAGGGCCTGGAAGCCGCTCTTCCCCACGCCGAGGGTATCGCCGTTCAGCTCCACCACGCCCGCCATCCCAGGCCAGTCCGTTAAGGTTGCGCCAAGTTAGGGATTCCGCCCAAGGCGACGCAAGAGTTCCGCTTCACTGATCGTTTCCACGCCCAGCTCCAGCGCCTTGTCCATCTTGCTCCCGGGGTCCGCGCCGACCACGACGGCGGTGGTCTTCTTGGACACGCTGGAGGTGACGTGGCCTCCCGCCTGCTCGATCAGCTGCTCCGCCTGGGCGCGGGAGAGGGTCTCCAGCGTGCCCGTGATCACGAAGGTCTGGCCCGCCAGCGGGCCCTCTGGCGCCGCTTCCGGCTCGGTCAGGTTGACCCCCGCCTTGGCCAGGGCCTTGATCAGCTGCCGGTTCTTGCCGTCATGGAAGAACCCCGCCACGGCCTCTGCGATGGTGGGTCCCACCCCGCGCACCGCGCCGATGTCTTCCGCCTTGGCCTTGGCCAGGCGATCCATGCTGGTGAAATGCCGGGCCAGCAGACGGGCGACCTGGAACCCGGCGTGCCGGATGCCGAGGGCGAACAGCACGGTGGACAGCGGCCGGGTCTTGGACGCCTCGATCGCGGTGATGAGCTGGCCGGCGGATTTTTCCGCGAAGCCCTCCAGGGTGAGCAGCTTCGTCTCGTTCAGCTTGTCGCGGTCGTACAGGTCCGCCACGCTGCCCACCAGGCCGGCGTCAATCAGGGCCCGCACCCGCTCGTAGCCCAGGCCCCGGATGTCCATGGCGCCGCGCGAGGCAAAATGGACGATCCCCTCCAGCACCCGGCCGGGGCACGACACGTTGGGGCAGTAGACCATCACCTCGTCCTGCGGGCGCTCCGCCTGGGAGCCGCAGACCGGACAGCGGTTGGGCACCTTGAACTTCTTCTCCTCGCCCGTCCGCCGCTCCCGCACCGGCCCCAGCACCTGAGGGATTACCTCGCCCGCCCGGGTCACCTCCACCCAGTCGCCTTCCCGGATGTCTTTGGCCTCGATGAGATCGAAGTTGTGGAGCGTGGCGTTGGAGACGGTGACTCCGCCGATCTCCACCGGCTCCAGCACAGCGAAGGGGTTCAGGCTGCCGGTGCGGCCCACGTTGATGTCAATCTTGAGGAGCCGGGTGACCGCCACCTCCGGCGCGAACTTGCGGGCGATGGCCCATCTGGGCTCGCGCTCGCCCACCACGCCCAGCTCCGGGTGCAGCGGAAGCCAGTTGACCTTCACCACCACCCCGTCGGCCCCGTAGTCGAGCGTATCCAGCAGCTGCTCCAGCCGGGCGATGGCCTGGTGGGCATGCGGAAGGTCCGGGACCAGCTCGTGGTGCGGCTCCACCGGGAATCCCCAGGCTTTGAGCCGCTGCAGCAGGTCGTGCTGGCTCTGCACCGGCAGCTTGCCGCCCGGTGCCTCCACGTGAAAGGCGAATAGCCGCAAGCCCCGGGCGCGGGTGATCTTGGGGTCGAGCTGGCGGAGCGCGCCGGCAGCCGCATTGCGCGGGTTGGCGAAGGACTGCTCTCCCTGAGCTTCGCGCTCCTGGTTGATTCGCTCGAACCGGGACTTGGGCAGATACACCTCGCCCCGCACCTCCATCAGCCCGGGCCAGCCGTCGCCCTGGAGCCGGAGCGGGATGTCCAGCACGGTGCGCAGGTTGGCGGTGACGTCCTCGCCCTCCACCCCGTTGCCGCGGGTGGCCCCCACCTCCAGCACGCCCTCCCGGTAGGTGAGGCTCACGGCAGCCCCGTCAATCTTGACCTCCAGAGTGTAGTCGGCGTGGCGCGCTTCCAGGACCAGCCGTGCGTTCCGCTCCTGCCACTCCTCCAGCTCCTGCTCGTTGAAGGCGTTGGCGAGGGACAGCATGGGGACCAGGTGCCGGTGCTTACGGAACTGCTGCGAGGGCTCGGCGCCTACCCGAAGCGTGGGGGAATCCGGCGTGCCCAGGCTGGGGTCGGCGCGTTCCAGCTCCACCAGCTCGCGGAACAACCGGTCGTACTCGGCGTCGGACATCTCCGGTGCGTCGAGCACGTAATACGCGTAGTTGGCGCGGTTGAGGATGCGACGAAGCTCGGCGGCGCGTTGCGTCAGCGGCCCTTACCCTCTTCGGTGACCACCGCCATGGCGATCCCCACCAGCCGGTCCAGCTCCTCGCTGGAGGACTGCGGCAGCAGCCCCTCCGCGTGGGCGCCGTCCCGCTGATGGAACGCGTCAAGGAAGCGCTTGAGGAAGCTCACCAGGGCGACGCGCTCCAGCTCCGCCCGGTGGCCCTCGCCCTGGGGCTCCGACTGGCGCTGGAGCAGCCGCTCATAGCGGAAGGCGTTGCGCAGCGCCTTGGCCGTCAGGCTGCCCACCACCTGGGTGAACCGGACGTCGGCATCCGAAAAGGTGGGGCCGTCCCGGAAGGTGCGCAAAAAGATGGCCCCGATGGCCACGCCCCTCCACGTGATGGGCACCACGGTGATGGACTTCACCTTCCGGTTGATGAGCGAGCTCTTGACGTGCTTGAGATTGGGGTCTTCCGCCGCGTCCGGGATGAACACGGTCTCGCCCGATTGCAGCGCCTGCCGCAGCTCCGGATACCGCTCCAGGTCCACCACGTAGTTCCGGATGCTGGGGTCCTCGTAGGACGCCATCAGGCGCGCCTTGGTGCCGCCGCGCTCCACCAGGAAGATGGAGCACCGGTCCAGTCCAAACGCCTCCCCCAGCTTGCGGGTAATCGTCTGGAGGATGTCCACGAAGTGGAGGGTGCCGGAGATCTCTTCCAGGATCTCGATTACCGCCAGCAGGTGCTTGCGCTCCTGCTCCAGCTCCCGGACCCGCGATTCGAGGCGAGCGAGGTCATCAGTCATGGAGCACAAGTTTGGCGCCCTCGACGGAGATGCGTCAAGGCGGTTACAATAGCGCCCGTGAAGCTCCCCTTTCTGGCGCTGATCGCGGCGAGCGTGCCGCTTGCCGCGCAATCCCCGCCGCCCGCGCCCGAGCCGGTGGCGGACCTGCCGGGCGCCGGACGCCCGGTCAACCTCGCGGCCACCGCCGCGCGGCGTGAGGCACTGCTCCGGCGGCTGCCGCCCGGCGTGACGGTGATTCCGGCGGCCACGCCGCGCGACCTGGAGGTGGACGTGCTCCAGGACGGCGACTTCCGGCAGGATGACGATTTCTACTACCTCACGGAGCTGGAGACAGCGGACGCCGTGCTGATCTTGGCCCGGCGCCCGGGCGCCCCGGCCCAGACCCTGCTCCTCCTGCCGCCCCGCAATCCGGGCGAGGAGCGGTGGACCGGACTGCGGCTGGGGCCGGGCCCCCGGGCGGCGGAGCTGAGCGGCATCCCCGCGGTGCTCTCCCGCGCGTCGCTGGATTCGCTGCGGGGAGCCCTGATGACGCGCTTCGCCGGCCCCATCTACACGGTGAACCGCTCTTCCAGCGGCGACAGCGCCCTGGCCGCTCGCTGGGCCCGGCGCGCCGGGCGCCAGCTCGAGTCCATCGCGACGCTGCTGGACAGCATGCGGGTGGTCAAGGACAGCGATGAGATCGCCCGCCTGCGGCGCGCGGCGCAGATCACGGCCGAGGCGGAGAAGGCCGCGATGCGGGTCATGAAAGCCGGCCTCAAGGAATACCAGGTCGAGGCCACTATTGAGTACACCTTCCGCGACCTGGGCGCCGACCGCGTCGGCTTTCCCTCCATCGTGGGGAGCGGCCCCAACAGCACTACCCTGCATTACGATGCCAACCGCCGGACCATCGAAGACGGCGACCTGGTGGTGATGGACATCGGGGCCGAGTACGGGCAGTATACCGCAGACGTGACCCGCACCGTCCCGGCCAACGGGCGGTTCACCCCGCGCCAGCGGGCGATTTACGATCTGGTGTTAGGGGCCCAGCAGGCCGCGCTGGACGCAGTCCGGCCCGGGGTCACCCTGGTGGAGCTGGACGCCGTGGCGCGCCGCTACCTGCGCGAGCACGGAGGCGACCTGTGCGGGCCCCGCACCTGCGACGCGTACTTCGTGCACGCCCTGAGTCACTGGCTGGGAATGCGGGTGCACGACGTGGGCGATTATCAGCGGCCGCTGGAGCCCGGGATGGTGTTCACCGTCGAGCCCGGCCTGTACCTGGCGGATGAGAACCTGGGCGTCCGGGTGGAGGACGACGTGCTGGTGACGGCGTCCGGATACGAGCTGCTTTCCGGCGGCGCGCCGCGCGCGGCGGCGGAGGTGGAGAGCGTGATGCGAAAGGGAGCAACCGATGCCATACACTGAGGATCAGGACCTGGACCCGGGCGAGCCCGACCAGCAGGATGAGGAGACGCCGGCTCCCGAGGCGGAGGGCGCCACGGGCATGCTGGGGTTCGTGGGCGGCCTGGTGCTGGGCGCGTTGATTGGGGCGGGGATCGCGCTGCTGGTGGCCCCGGAGCGGGGCCGCACCCTGCGGCGGAAGCTGGCCCGCCGGCTCCGGAGCACGGGGGATGACATCCGGGATGATCTGGATCATCTCAAGGACGCGGCGGAGCGCCGTCTGGCGCGGCGGCGGCGCCGGCTGCGGCGGCGTCTGGGGCGGGAGGTTTCGTAGCCAGAGTCTGGAGCAGGCGCGCAGCCTCCTCCTGATACCTCGGGTCTAACACGTCACTGACGGGCAGCGTCGCGATGCGCGCAAGTTGCGCGCGCGCGGCGCCGGGCCGATGCTGATCGAGGTATACCTGCGCCAGTTCCAAACGGTGGTAAATGAACTCGGGGCGCAGCGCCACCGCCTGCTCCAGGTGCGCGGTGGCGGAATCCCAGCTCGCCCGGCCCAGGAACCCCGCGCCGAACAGCGTCCGGGCCAGAAACCGGGTCACCGCCGGCAGCCGTTTGACCTCGGCGTGCCAGGCGCCCAGCACGTGGTGCGCCCCGTCGTGCCGGGGGTTCAACGCCAGCGCCCTGGCCGCTTCGTCGTAGATGATCCGGCCGTAGCGCACCCGCTCCCGGCCGCCCCGGGTGCGGGCGTAGCGTCCCAGCGCCTGCGCCAGCTCAAAATGCCCATCCGCTCCCAGGGAATCCGACCGGATCGCTTGCTCGGCATAGGCCCGGGCCGCGAGGTACAGGCTGTCCCGCCGTGGCCGGAGGCTGTCAGGGAGCCGCTTGGCGACGTCAATGGTGGCCTGGGCGGCCCGCCAGAGCCCGGCGTACCCGGTGGAATCCAGGGCCAGCGCCCGGCGGTACTCCTCCAGGGCGCCATCTGGCCGGAGCGCCGCGCGGAGGCTGTCGCCCCGGGAAATGTGCGCTGCCGCCGAAAGCTGGAACGCGATGGCGATGGCCAGCATGGGAATGCAGGCAATCTACCCTGCTGGTCGTGGTCCGATATCCGTTATCCGTTGTCCGTCCACCCCACCCCATATGGAGAACGGACAACGGACAACCGACAACGTTTCTGGTCGCCGGAGCCCCCACCATGTGGGTGACCCCGTTGATCGAGCGCAAGCGCGAGGGCGGCGCGCTCACGCCCCAGGAATGGCGCGAGCTGGTCGCCGGATACACCGCTGGCCAGGTGCCGGACTACCAGATGGCGGCCCTGTTGATGGCGGTGTGCCTGAACGGGGTCGAGCCCAAGGAGCTGGCGGCCCTCACCGGCGCCATGCTGGACTCGGGCGAGCGGCTGCGCTTCGATCACCTGGGATTCCCCTGCGTGGACAAGCATTCCACCGGCGGGGTAGGGGACAAGGTCTCGCTGGTCCTGGCTCCCCTGGTGGCGAGCTGCGGCGTGGGCGTGCCGATGATCGCGGGCCGCGGGCTGGGGCACACCGGCGGTACGGTGGACAAGCTGGAGGCCATCCCCGGCTTCCGGACCGACCTCTCCAGCGCCGAAGTGCAGCGGCAGATGGAGCGACTGGGCTGCGTGATGATCGCCCAGACCGCGACCATCGCCCCGGCCGACCGGAAGCTCTACGCCCTGCGCGACGCCACGGGGACCGTGGCCAAGGCCCCGCTCATCGCGGCCAGCATCATGTCCAAGAAGTTGGCGGAGGGTATCAGCGCCCTGGTGCTGGACGTCAAGCGCGGCGCCGGCGCGTTCCTGCCGGAGCTGCACGACGGCCTGGAGCTGGCGCGCTCCATGATCGGGATCGGCGCGGAATACGGGTGCCGCACCGTGGCCCTGCTCACCGCCATGGACCGGCCGCTGGGCCGCGCCTGCGGCAACGCGCTGGAGACCGAGGAAGCGATCGCCACCCTGCGGGGCGAAGGCCCGGCCGATCTGCTGGAGGTGACATTAGCCCTGGCGGTGGAGATGGTGCTGGTGGCGGGCGTAGCGCAGGACGCGGCCGGGGCGCGCCGGATGGTGACGGAGGCGTTGTCCGCGGGACACGCCGTGGAGCGGTTCCGCTCCATCGTGGCGACGCAGGGTGGCAATCCCGCGGTGGTGGATGATCCGGCGGCGCTGCCGCAGGCCCGGGAAGTCGCGGTCTACAGCGCTCCCACCGGCGGCTACGTGGCCGCGGTGGAGCCCCGGACCGTGGGGCGCGCCATCGTGGCCATGGGCGGCGGGCGCCGGACCATGGACGAGCCCATAGACCACTCGGTGGGGTTCGTGATCAGCGCCAAGCCGGGAGACCGGGTGGAGCAGGGCGAAGCGCTGGCGTCGGTGTATGCCCGGGATGAAGCGGGGCTGAGGGTCGGGGTGGAGGCCCTGCGCAAGGCGCTCCGCATCGTGGACGAGCAACCCGCTCCTCCGCTCCCCTTGATCTCCCATCGGGTGACCGCCGAAAAGACCGAGGCTATTCCTTCAACAGCTCGTTGATCCGCCCCGCCAGCTCGTCCCGCACGGCACGGAAGGCCTCGAGGCGGGCGGCGGGATCGGCGGTGGCTGCGGGGTCGGGGAGCGGCCAGTGCAACCTCCGGGCCCGACCGCCCGGCACCACGGGGCAGACTTCCTCGGCGCACAGAGTGACGATCAGGTCGGCGTCCTGAACCGGCACCTGGTCCAGTCCCTTGGAGCGGTGAGCGCTGATGTCGATGCCGATCTCACGCATCGCGGCAACCGCGGTGGCGCTCAACCTGCCGGGCTGGGAGCCGGCGCTGAAGATGCGCCATTCTTTAGGCGCCCGCGCCCGCGCCAGGCCCTCCGCCATCTGGCTGCGGGCGGCGTTGGCGACGCACAAGAACAGCAGCGTCTTGGGCGTCACAGATCGTCGAGCGGGAAATCCTCTTTGCGGACCAGCACCAGAATGGCGGCCTGAGGGACCACCAGGTAGCGCTTGGACTCGAAGGTGATCTCGACGGCGGCCTTGCGGAAGAACAGCGCGTAGTCGCCTACCCGCGGCTGCATCGGCACGTAGCGGGTCTCCGGGCTGGTGATCCGCCAGGGCTCATCGTCCAGGCTGGCGGGCTCGCTGAGGGGCGTGCCCGGGCCGGTGGCCAGGATGCGGCCGCTCTGCACCGCCTGGTGATCGATGGCCGTGGGCGGCAGGTAAAGCCCCACAGTGGTGCGTTCCTCGCCTTCCTCCGGGGCGATCAACACCCGGTCCCCGACCACGATGAGCTTCTTGGGCACGTCGGCCATGTCGCGAAACATACGGCGGAGGCGGCAGGAGCGGCAGAAGCGGCAGGAGAGGCACCTGTCCGCCGGAAGACGGGTATCAAGAAGGATTCCCCCGTTCTCATCTCAGGCGACTCCTTAGTGGAGGGCCGCGGCCATGTTCCGCAAACAGACCATCGACAGACGGCCGGAGGCCCTTCCGGAGGTTCTGAAGGATCTGCTGGCCGAAGTCCGCACCGACCGCGCCGAGCTGGAGACCCTGCTGGCGCAGGTGAATGAGGCCGGGGCGCGTCTCCCCGCCATTCAGGAGCCCCTGCGGGCCGCCGGCGCGCGGGCCCAGGAGATCGCGACCCAGCTGCTCAATCTCGACCAGCGACTTGCCAGTCTGGATGCGGCGGCGCAACGTCTGGAACTGATGTCGGGCCAGGCGGAAGGCCTGGAGCGGCGGCAGGATGAGGTTGCCTCCCGGGTGGAGCAGGTGGAGGTGGTCGCGGGCGGGCTGCAGGAGACCCTGCAGGAGCTGCGCGCTGGATTGAGCGCCGCCGAGCAGCTCCGCGACGGCCTGGCCACGCAGATCAAGGAAGACCTTCGGACGCTGTCGTCGTGCTCGGACGGGGTCACGCCGCAAGTGGCCGCCCTCCTCGCCCAGCGCGACGTGGTGGAAGACGCAGCGGCGCGGGTGGCCGGTCTGGACCAGTCCATCCGGGACCTGGAGGGCCGCGTGAAGCAGGCGCAGGAGGACGGCAAGCTGATTCCCAAGGTGCAGAAGGGTCTCACCAATCTGGAGGAAGTGCATCAGCGTCTGGAGGCGCGCCTGTCCGAGGCCGCGGCTCGCCACCAGGCGCTGGAGGATGGGGCGCGCCTGCTGGCGGGTCGGTTGGAGGACCTGGTGCGTCAGACCGAGCAGGGACTGGCTCGGTTCGAAGTCGAGCGGCAGGCGATGGAGGCGACCAGCCGCGAGGTGGCGGATCTGGGGTCCGAACTGGCCACCCTGGAGGGGCGGGTAGAAGAGGCGCAGAGTGGCGTCCAGGAGCTGGCCCAGGGACAGGCGCGGGCGGATCAGCTGGCCGCGCGCCTGGAAGCCGTTGCCGCCCGGGTGGCGCAGATGGAGGAGCAGGCGGCGCGTTTCGCGCAGGCGGGTCAGGTCCTGGAAAGCACCGAGGCCGCCGCGGCCCGATTGGCGCAGCGTCTCCAGGCCCTGGAGGCGGCGCGAGGGGACGCGGGTGACATCGCGCAGGATCTGGCAGGGTGGCGGGCGGTACGCGAGGAGCTGCGAGCCTCGGTGGAGGAGCTCAAGGGGGCGCACACCGAGGTCGAGCGGAGCGAAGCCGCGCAGACCGCGGTTCGGGCCCGGCTGGCGGAGGTGGAGAAGGATCTGAGCCGCTTCAGCGAGCGCTTCGCGACGGTCGAGGCGATGGCGGCGCAGGTGGAGCGGATTCGCCAGGAAGCGGAGCGGGCCCTGCTCACCAATCGGGACGTCTCGGCCAGCCGCCAGTTCGTGAACGATCTGGCCAAGCGGTTGGACGCGATGGGCGCCCTGAGCACCGAGATGGACCGGCGGCTGCAGGCCTTCGAGCAGCACCGGGCGGAGCTGGCCGGCCACGAGCAGCGCGTCACCTCGCTGCGGGAGCGTCTGGATGACGCGGACCGGCGCTTCCAGGTGCTGGGGCAGCGGCTGGCCGAGGCGGATGAAGTGGAGCGGCGGCTGGCGGCGGTGGCGGAGGCGGCCACCCGGGCGCAGCAGGAGGCGGGCGCGGCGGCCTCGGTGGCGGAAGGCATGACCCGGCGCACGGTGGAGCTGGAGGCGCTGGCCGAGCGGGTGGACCGCTTGGGGCGGGAGCTGGAGCAGCGCGAGCGCACGGTGTCGGCCGCCAGCGAGCGGATGGCCGGCGCCAGCGCGTTGAACGGGCAGGTGATGGAGACGGTGCAGACGCTGGAAGAGCGCTGGCGCCAGGTGCAGGCCTCGCTGGAGGCGACGGAGGCCCGGGCATCCGCCATCCAGGAGATGGCCTCGCGGCTGGATACCCGGGAGGACGCCTTGCGGGCGGCGGCGCAGCGCGTGGGGGACATCGAGGCGGCCGTGTCCCGGTTGGACCTGGCCGAGCGCGGGGTCGCCGGGTCCATCGAGGCGCTGGCGCAGCGGCAGGGCAGCGTGGAGGCGGTCCGCGCGGAGCTGACCCGGATGTTCGAAAGCATGGAGCAGGCCCGGGCCGAGGCCCGGGAGCTTGCCGCGGCGCAGCAGGAGGTGCGGGGCGCGCGCCAGACCTTCACGGCGGTGCTGCGGAAAGCGGAAGAGGCCGACCAGCTCACCGCCCGCGTCGAGGAGCGGCTGACCGCGCTGGCCGACGCGGAACAGCGGCTGGCCCGGATGGACGCTTTGCTGGCGGAGATTGGGACCACGCTGGGCCAGCTGCAGAACGAGCGGGCGCTGGCCAGCCGGGTAGTGGAGCAGAATGCCCGCCTGAGTTTCCAGCTGCGGGACGCCGAGACCCTGGTGGCCGCGCTGATAAAGGAGCGGCAGCTGGGGGAGAAGCTCCGCGAAGCGCTGGCCGAAAGGCGTCGCGTCTGAGCGGAGGGGTCTCGCTACTCTCCCATGTCGCGGATCGCGGCCAGGGGGGTCTGGTCCAGCACCGGGCGGCTGTTGGCCAGCCCTACCAGGGTGGTGATCAGGCCGGCCGCCACCGCTAGCCCTCCCAGCTGCAACGCCGGCAGCCGGAACGGCACGTCAAAGAAGAACCGCATCAGGGCCCAGCCGGCGGCGCCCGCCAGCGCCACCCCGGTGACGCCCGCCAGCGCCCCCAGCGTGGAGTACTCGGTCAGGGTGATGCCGATGATCTGCCGCCGGCTGGCCCCCAGGGTCTTGAGCAGGACGCTCTCCCGCATCCGCTGAAAACGGGTGGTCGCGATTGACCCCACCAGCACCAAGAGGCCGCTGACGATGCTGAACAGCGCCATGAAGCGGATGGCGAGGGAGACGCTGCCCAGCACCGAATCCAGAGTCTGCTGCACCAGCGTCAAGTCCAGCGCCGCGACGTTGGGGTAGCGCTGCACCAGGTCGCGCTGGGCTACTGCGCGGAGGGTACGATCCCCAATCCGGGTCAACACCACGTAGGTCTGCGGCGCGCTTTCCAGCGCCCCCGGCTGAAACACCACGAAGAAATTGGGCTCGAACCGGGCCCAGCTCACCCGCCGGAGGCTCGTGATCCGGGTCTCCAGCGGCACGCCCTGGATGTCCCAGGTGATGCGGTCGCCTACGGAGACGTCTAGCTCCCTCGCCAGGTCCTGTTCGACGGAGATGGCGGCAGAAGAGGCAGAAGAGGCAGATGAGGCAGAAGAGGCGGAGGTGGCCGGTGCTGCTCCTTCTGCCCG
>Ga0153915_10005442_pt1 | contig 11843 bp, 12 predicted proteins | sample Opewatmetagenome_2_FD_107003 | JGI IMG/M metagenome (GOLD analysis project Ga0153915, IMG submission 107003) | Freshwater wetland microbial communities from Ohio, USA - Open water 3 Core 3 Depth 3 metaG | ecosystem: Environmental > Aquatic > Freshwater > Wetlands | place: USA: Ohio, Lake Erie...
ACCATATCCATTATCCCCACAATCTCTTTCTCGAGCTGCTCCTCTGTGCAGAATATGTGCGCATCATCCTGCGTGAACTTTATCACCCTGAAAAGCCCTGTGAGCACGCCAGAGAGCTCGTGCCTGTGCACCACCCCGAGCTCAGCCACCCTCAAAGGAAGGTCCCTGTATGATTTGGGCCTGGATTTGTACACAAGCATCGCCCCCGGGCAGTTCATGGGCTTGACTGCAAAATCCCTGTCCTCATACTTTGTGAGGAATATGTTCTCCCTGTATTTTTCCCAGTGGCCTGAAATCTGCCAGAGTTTCTTGTCCAGGACAAACGGAGTGGAAATCTCCTGGTATCCAGCCTTCCTGTGCTCCTCCCTCCAGTAGCTTATGAGGTCATTATATAGGGTCCAGCCCTTGTCATGCCAGAAAACCATTCCAGGCGCGCCTTCACTAAAGCTGAACAGGTCCATCCTCTGCCCCAGAATCCTGTGGTCATTCTCCTTGAGCAGCTCGCGGTCAAGCTTGCTCTTCGAGATTTCCCTGAGGAGATGGTGCGGGTCGATTCTTTCATCTTTCTGGAAAGAAGCCTGCGCTTGGGAAATCTTTCCTTTTGGGGCAGCTGCTCCGGAAGCAGAAATACTCTTGCTTAATTCGGAAAGCGGGTGGCCCTTGCACTTCAGGTTAAAAGCCTTGTACCATCCGAATGGCGCTCTCACAACAGGAGCTTTCTTTCCAAGGCCGCTTTCCATATCCTTGAGTATTTTTAAAGCGAGAGAAGGCTGCGCGAGCTCTGAGGAGAGGTGCGCATACGGGTAAAGCACAATTGTTTTGGCCTTCACCTGCCTGAAAACATCAAGTATCTCCTTAATTGAATTCTGGACAACTTTCTCCTGTTCGTGCTCGTCCTCTCTTTCGACTGCAGTCAAAACCACAAGCGCCTCGTTCACTTTCCTGGGTTTCTTTTCCACCTCTTCAGCCATGGGAACGGCCTTCTTCTTGGGTTCCCACTCTATGAAGTCCGAGTGCAAAAGCAAAATTTTCATCCAAATCCCCACACTGTTGGAAAGAAGGCGGCTTGCGATCGAAGGCGCAAAGCGCCTTCATTCTAGCGTTTCACCTTCAATCTAGTTAATGGTATATTCATTTGGTATTATATATTTGATATAAAAAGTAAGGTGGGAAGGAGCGACTCCGATTCGCGTAAGCGAATCCACCTTCCGGTTGTTTTCTACCTATATTCACAAAAAGATGCTGCATCTATTATGTGTTCTTCTCGGGATAAGAGAGATACGTAAAACCGTCCCAGTTTATCCTCTACAGGAGGGCTGAAATCCTCTCCCAAGAATTCACCGTAAAGGTGCGCATCTTGAACACCATCTGAACTCATAGTTGCCCCCTTTTCTTAAAACACTCGCGCTTCGGCTGGGGCATTCGGTTGGAAAAAGCAGCTCACCCCAGCAAACCATTTACAACTAGAAGGACTTATCCTTCTTCCCTGTTGTCATCTTGGTTCCGGAGTGCATAATAATTATTTGGCTGCAAAGGTATTTAAATTTTCCGACACAGAAAAAGACCTTTATAAAAAGAGGATTTGAACTATATCACAACATACGGAAGTTGCACAGCAACTTCTTTCCAAGAAGCGATTGAAAGTGTCCACAGACACTTTCTTTCAAGCTGTTCCAGCCCCGTGGTGTAGTGGTCAAGCATGCGAGCCTCTGGAGCTTGCGACAGCGGTTCGAATCCGCTCGGGGCTATCCATATTAATATAAAATCGCCTGTGTGGCTCAGCTGGTTAGAGCGCCAGACTCATAATCTAATCCCTTTCTTCAGAAGAAAGGTCTTAGAGATTCCTAAAGAACAATTTACTGATTATGAGTTTTGAGCAGTGCAAACTGCGGTGAAATGAGAAATCTGGAGGTCGTGGGTTCGAATCCCGCCACAGGCATAATAACAAGGAAACAATTGACACAAGTGATAATATGATAATCCTCAAATGGGAGCCCAAGATAGGGATATGGTGCGAGGAGGAGGACGGGATTGAGAAGCTGAGGAAGAACTTCTTCGGCCAGGAGAAGGAGGGGAAGGTATTCCTGAACCCGGAAGAGGCCCTTTACGTGATAACCTTCCTGAACGGCACATGCTACATACATGAGCAGCCTGCCGGATTCAATGATATTGCCTCCTATTATGTAAGCAGGAACCCCAGGCTCATGATTGATTATAACGCATACAGGGACTGGAGGGACCGCGGCCTTATTCTAAAGAAATTCTCGGAGATAAAGCTCCCAAAATCCGAATCAAAAAAGCCCAAGGGAGAGAGGCGGTATCCCTCCCACAGCCTCAGAATGGAGGCGCTCTCCGGAAAGGCCCACTGGTATCCTGAATCCCTCTTCTCAGTGGTGGATGACGAGAAGGCCGGGCAGATTCTCTTTAGCACACACTGGTTCGGCCAGCTCGGGGTGTACAGGCAGGAGCGCGGGAATCTCCTGCGGCTGGACTTCATGGAGACCATATTCCTCTCAAAGCATTTCGGCCTCAAGGTCATTGAAGCTTCCACAGACAAGCCCGTGACAGGAGAGCAGATTCTCGCGCAAGTCTCGAAAAAGCGCGAATACGCGAACCGCCTTTATGAGGTTTATGAGGACTGGAGGATGAAGGGATACGTGGTCAAGACAGGGTTCAAGTTCGGCTCGCACTTCAGGATTTACTTCCCAGGAGCCTCCCCGGCGCTTTCCCCTGGAAAGCAGGATGGAGAAGAGAAGGAATGGATTCACTCCAGGCATGTGCTGCATGTTTTCCCGAAGGAGCAGAAGCTCCTTGTTTCTGAATGGGCCCGCGCCGTCCGGGTAGCCCACAGCGTGAAGAAGACCTTTTTGCTTTCAGTCCCGGAACTCAAGGAAAAAGATAAGATAGAGCACGGCCCGGCCTCGCATTTCCTGGCATTCAGGAGAAAGAAGCAGGGCCAGAACCTCGTGAGGGAAGACCCGGGGGCGGACAAATCCCGCTACCTCCTCATAGCTTTCTCCGAAGACGACCACATAGGAGGGGTGGAGCTGGCCTCCCTGCTCAAGCATGCAGAGTCACTCGGCCTGCAGCTTTTGCTCTCAATCACAGACAGGGAGACCTCAATCACATACTATGTGCTCAGCAAGATCCTTCTCCCTGACTCCAAGCATGAGTATTACGAGATAGAGTGGATGAAACCATAGAGCTTATAAAATTTCTTTGGAAATAGTGCTCATGAAGCGGGACTGGAAATTCTTATTGGGAATAGGGACAGGCATTTTCCTGAGCGCCATTTATGCAGGGAACCTGAAAACGGGTGAAATAACGCTCAAGGCCGAAGAAAGGAAAATAACACCTTACAAGACAACCCAAACGCTGGTTGAAAACCACAGGGGAAGGGATTTGTCTTTCCTAGAAAGGAGATACTTTTTCAACGAAGATTCAATCTCAGAAATGGTTTTTTGTTATCCGGAAAGCGGGGAGGAGAAGGATTATATTCTGTTTATCGTGAAGGGGCAAAACGGCATGCAGGAAGTTGTCAGACCGGAAAGCCCGTGTGCGGAATGCCATCCAAGATACAAGATGCGCCTGCCCCTGGCTCCGGACGCCCGTGTTGATGTTGGATAAGGCGAATAAGGTCCTAAGCCCTCTCGAAATACCTTTTCAGAAGCAACGAGGCCCTCTCCCCGAATTTCCTGTCGCCGTATTTTTCCAAGTTCTCAGAAACGTACCTGTCCAGCGTTCCGAGGGGAACCATGAACAGCCCCTCCTCTCCATACTTGCTTGACTTGGGAGTTTTCCTTTTGAGGATCACGATGCCCCCCTCCTCCTGCAGGTCGAATAGGTGCTTCTCAAGATCTTCCACCTCAACGGAAGCATCGTATATCGCAGTAATGTTCCTCCAGTAATCGGATTTCATCACCCCAGATTCAGAAAAATTATCAGGTTCCATTACTTCCTCCCTGGCCTCCCTGCGGAATCCGGTAAGCACGGGGTCAAGATAATTGAAATCATCCACCTTAAGGAAGCCCGCTGGCAGGGTGTCTATCTCCCCTCCCACTTCCCTCCAGTGCCTTCCTCCAAAAACAAGATATTTAGGGACCCTTGAATCACGTGCAAAAAGCAGCGCTCCGGTTCCCACACTGTAAATATCAATCCCTTCTATCGGTTTTGGCTGCTTCCCGTTTGAATATATGAATGCGGGCCTTGTGGTGACCCAGGGCTTGAACTTGCCATCAAAGACGCCTGCATAGAAAACCCCTGATTCAAACTTCTTCCAGTTTCCGGGAGTCGTGCACACAATGTCCCCGTCCACAGCCTTCAGCCCCCTTGACTCTTTCTCTGCCGCAAAATCCTTCCACCTTTTTGTTATGACATGCTTGTAGCCTTCAGGTATGCAGGCAGGCTTCCCCTTTCCCACCCGCATCATCTCCGCACACGGTATGAACTCATGATCTCCGGGATTCAGCCTCTCGAGAAACTTCAGGTCTTTCATGACCAAGAATTAATACAAAGCTTTAAATCTGCTCGAAATACCTTCCGAGAATTGCCTTGGTTCTGTCCCCCAGCAATTCCAGATTTTTAGATGCATAATCTTCAAGTTTCTCTTCAGGGCAAAGGAAAAGGCTCCTGTACTTCGTTTCTTTGGGGTGCTTCCTTTTGAGATATGTAAACTTGCCTTTCCTGTCATACTCAAGGTTGAAGTCCTCTTTGATTTTTTTGATTTCCGTTATGCCTTCAAAACAAGCGCTGAGGTTCCTCCAGTAATCAGAGATTATCACACCATGCTCCTTCACAGAATCCGGCTCCACGCTGTTTCTTTTGCCTTCCCTCCTGAATGCGTAAACAACCGGGTCAACCTCCTTCAGGTCAGATATTTGCAGGAAGCCTGCAGGCACGGTATCAATTCTTCCGTCGCACCTGATGCCCAAAAGCATATATGAACCGTCAATATGGCAGAGGCCGCATGCGCCCACACTGTAAAACTTCTTGACTCCGGATATCTCATTCGACTGCATGCCATCCGAATACGTGAAAGCGGGGTTTGATGTAACGAAATTCTTGAAAGCTTCCTGGAAATAAAACACCTGCAAAGTATTGTCCCTGCTGCCTCCCCAGAAATCTGTGCACACAAGGTATTTGTCCTCCACATTAACCCCTGTGGACGACTTCTCGCTGACAAAATTCTCCCACCTTTTATCTACCTCTTCCTTGGCATTTTTGCTCAGCCATAAGGCTCCCGTGTATGGCTGCAGTGAAATCTTCTTTGCAGTAGGATAAAACCTGTGGTGCGCTGATTTCAATTCTTCTTTTTTCATAAGTACTAAACATGCGCGCAAACCTTAAATGCTTGTCTTCGCGGGAAGGCAAAAGACGGAAGTGTTATAAGATTTATCCCCAATTATCCTCATGAAAGTCTTTAAACGTGAGATAGGGAACGGATATGTCGTGGGTTTTATAGCAGCGGCTTATTTTCTCCTGGGAAACAGTATGGAAAAATTTTTATTCGAAACCTTCAGGCCTGAACCCAGCATCTACGAGCTCAGGACAAGCGAAATTCGTGTGGATCCAAAAGGGAATATAGATCACCCGAATCCCCTTTTTACTGAAGGTATTTTCTCCGGAAAAAAGAAGTCCCCCACTTTCGCATTCATCTATGGGACTAAGGAAAAGATGAATCAGAGTAAATGGGACATGATAATGGTGAGCCCGAAGGATGACGGCCGGTATATCAAAATAGGCACTTCGGAAAAATGCAGGAGATGCCACAAAGCACCTTTCATCCCCCAAACTCCTAAATCTGATGAGTTAAACAAATACAAGATAAGCATGTGAAGGAGCTTATAAGAATTTGCTCCAACATTTTTCCATGAAAGAATATCTGAAAAAATTCCGGCCAACGTTTTTCGAGTCCGTAATCTGGGGACTGTGCGCCTTGACCATCGGGAATGGCCTGTATGATATCGCTAGGTCAAAAAAATCCGAAGTTTCATTCACAGACCCCGTCAAAGTTTCCAGGGAGATTCACAAGCCTTACCACGATTCCTTTACCGCGGAAGCATACTATTATGATGGCAACTGGGCTCCCAGGTTTGTGGCTTTTTACGAGACTCCCGTAAAAGACAAGAGCAAGCCAAACGCGGTCGTAGCAAGCAGCATGGATGATGGGATATATGATATCGTCCGCATACCTCCGGAGATAGGCGGCAGGAGGAACAAATGCGCGGTGTGCCATGGCACAGAGCGCGATTATAAAACTGATTTATAGAAACATTAAAGGGGATTATTATGACTGCAAAAAAGCCCGTCAACCTGGAAGACGTGAGACAAATCATAGGCACCTATTTCGAAAGGAAAAAGCCCTTCCCCATAACTTACCAGGATATTGAAATACTGGAGAAAAAGCTCATAAAAGACGGCTACAGGGACTGCACAATAGGTGATTTCGACAGGATTATGAAAGAGGAATTAAAAAAATACCCTAAAAGCTATTCCTCCTGATTCTTTCGGCCTCTCCCTCACATACAGCCTTTTCGAGGCTTCCGCCTTCTCCAAAAGGCTGTAGAGCGAAAACCCCATGTTTAAACCATGCTTTTTAATCTTGAAAACAACCTTTTACCATGAGAGGGAAATCTCCCACTAAAGGGAAGAATGTATGCGTGAAAGCCTTCCTCCTTGACGCGGATTACGTGCTTGAGGACGGCAAGCCTATTCTCAGGCTCTGGACCAAGCTACCAAACGGCAAGAATCTCGTGGCTTTGGACAGGAAATTCGAGCCCTACTTTTACCTGGAACCCAAGCACGAAACCAAGGCGGATATAGAGGAGCTTGCCCACAGGATACGCAACCTGGAGCTTGAAGGCAAGAAGCCCACGAAAGTGGAGACTCTTGAAAGGAAATACCTGGGAATCCCAACCACCGTCCTGAAAATATTTGTGGAGAACCCTGCAGATGTCCCCAAGTTCAGGGACCTCGTGAAGGAATGGAAGAACGTGAAGGATGAGTACGAGTATGGAGTCTCCTTCTACCGAAGGTTTCTGATTGACAATTTCCTCATTCCCATGGAATGGATAGAGATACACGGAAGATATGTGGACACACAGCTTGCTGTGGATTCAGCCATGGAGGCCTCTGAAATCAAACCCGTAAAAAACAATCACACGGCCAGCCCCAAGCTCAGAATCCTCGCTTTTGACCTGGAGATAGCAGAGGAGCACGGGGAGGAGAAAATAATAATGGCCTCCTTCAGGGACAATTCAGGCTTCTCAAAAGTCCTCACCTGGAAGAAAGTCCACCACCCTGAAGCCGAGACTGTTCCGGACGAGAAGGCATTGCTCGAGAGGTTCGAGCAGATTATACAGGAGCGAAACCCTGACATAATAGCAGGCTACAACACAGACCGTTATGATTTCCTCCGGCTTTCCGAGCGCTCCGAGTCTCATAAGTTACACCCACATCTTGGGAGAGACCGCTCCCACCTTGTTTTCAGGAAGCGCATGAGAATAAGCTCAGCCCAGATAGCTGGCCGGGTGCATGTGGATTTGTATGATTTCGTGGAAAACATCTTGAGTTCCAACCTCATGACAGAAGTGCTCACTTTAGACAGGGTCTCCCGGGAGATCCTGGGTGAAGGCAAGCTCAAGATCCGCTGGAAAGACATAGAGAAGGCCTGGAAGGAGAGCAAGGGGCTTGAAGGCCTTGTGGACTACTGCAGGCGCGACTCCGAGCTCACACTCATGCTTGCGGAGCATCTGCTTCCCCAGATCTCAGAGCTCTCCCGCATAACAGGCCAGACGCTCTTTGACACCAGCCGGATGAGCTACTCCCAGCTTGTGGAGTGGCTTTACATCCGCGAAGCTTACAAGCTTGGTGAGCTCTCCCCCAACAGGCCAAAATACCAGGAGGTCCAGAAGCGCAGGCTCTATCCCGCTTACACAGGCGGTTATGTCCAGACACCCAAGGAAGGCATTCATGACAACATAGCCTTATTCGATTTCCAGTCCCTTTACCCCTCCATAACCATAACCCATAATGTCTCGCCAGAGACTCTGGATTGTATATGCTGCAAGCATATTCCCGAGCACCATGATAAGAAAGAGAACAAGGTCCCTGACGATAGCGGCCACTGGTACTGCACGGAGCACGAGGGCTTCATCCCCAAGATCATAAAGGAGCTGATGGAAAAGAGGAACGAGATAAAGAGAGAAATGAAGAAGCTCCGCCCAAGCAGCGAGAAGTACAAGGCTCTTCAGAACCGCCAGTACGGCCTCAAGATTCTGGCGAACGCCTCTTATGGCTATTATGCTTACGCAGGCTCGCGCTGGTACTCCCGCGTATGCGCCCAGTCCATAACAGCCTGGGGCCGCTTCTACATCCGTCACGTAATCGACCTCGCCCAGTCCCTCGGATATGAAGTGATTTACGGGGACACGGATTCCCTCTTCCTGAAAGTGAAATCCTCCACAGACGCAGAGCACTTCCTCTCCAAAGCGAACGAGAGCCTGCCAGGTGTCATGGAGCTCGAGTTCCGCGACTTATACCACTCAGGAATTTTCGTCTCCACAAAAACCGGCCAGGCTGCGAAAAAGCGCTACGCCCTCATAGACCAGTCCGGCAAGATCACAATCCGAGGATTCGAAAAAGTCCGCAGGGACTGGTCAAACATAGCAAAGGATACCCAGGAGGCTGTCCTCCTTGCCGTCCTGAGAGACCATTCCCCCGAGAAAGCCGCACAGATAGTCCGCAACACCATAGACGACCTCAACAACTCCAGAATAGAAATGGACGACCTCATAATCTACAGTCAGATAACCCGCCCTCTCAGCAAGTACCAGCAGATGGGTCCCCACGTCCTCGCAGCCAAGAAGGCCCTGGAGCGCGGCAAGCCCATAGGAGAAGGCTCCTCCATCTCCTACATAATCACAAAAGGCTCCGGCTCAATCTCCGAGCGTGCAGAACCTTCCGAGGACGCCAAAAACTATGACCCTGAATACTATATACATAACCAGGTGATTCCTGCAGCGCTCAGAGTTTTATCAGGACTTGGGTACACGGAGGAGAACTTACTTAGTGGAGAGAAGACAGAACAGAAGGGGCTGGATAAGTTCCTCAAAAAGGGGAATGGGCACAGGAGAACGCACGCGCAGAGGGGCGAGTGAAGATTAACTCTAAAGGCCGGCTGGAGCTGGTGAAGGAATGAAGAGACTTAAAAAGAAAAAATGGTCAGCCTCCGACAAATTCATATTGATCTTAATGATTCTTGCAGCTGTTTACTTCTCGGGTGTCGAAGTTCTGGCTATTTACAGCGATACAATTCACGCTGTTTGTCAGGATTATGTTTTCGAAAAAGCCTCTGGACTCACAAAGAGCTATGATAACGAAACGAACAAGACAAAGGTTATAGCTGGTTGGGTCGCGGAAAACATCAAATGGGGAGAACTTCCTCATTGTAAATCGGCGTTTTGGGTTTCAGCCAAAAACGGCTCGGTTCCTTGCAGAACACTTGATGCAGGCTGCGGAGCGTGTGGAGAGAAATCAGAACTAATTTCTGCCATGCTGAACTCAATCGGGATTGAAGCTGTAAGAATTGATGCTTCTCCATGTTGGGGGCATGCCTGGAATGAGGCCAGAATCAATAATGAATGGACACTCTTTGACGCGACAGGTGACACAGTTCAAAATTTCGGCACAACAAGACAAAAATTTGCAGAGAACCATACATTATGTAACTATACTGCATACTGGCCGAACGGGACATCTTTTGACGTCACAGAGAAATACAAGCCATCCTTATAGATAAGCCCCTTTTTAAGCCAAAAGCCGAAGCTTATAAAATGGCTAAAAGTAAAACACGCCACCCAAAGAAAAAATTGGTTGGGAGATGTGGTTATCATTTATGCCAAAAAAGAACTGAAGTTCACAATTGTAAATATTGTGAAGAAACATTCTGTAAAGAGCATATTAAAGCAAAACCTCCCGCCATGCCTAATTTTGAGGGCAGTTTACGGCAAAAAATTATAGAGGAATGGGATAAACCTGGTGGGCATCCCTGCATACCCTATTATGATTATTGGAAAGTTGAACAGGAGAGAAAAAGTAAAGAATATAATGAGGCTCTGGAGAGATTGATTAAATCTACACCTTTAGAAAAACAATCTCAGAACGAATCGGTTAAAGAGCATAGATACATTCACAAGGATAGAGAAAAGGACTATGGAAAGAGTTTAAACACAATTTTAGGACCAAAAGCCACTACTGGGGAGAAATACCCGAAACCATATTATTATAGTAAACGTAGGGAAAGGGTAAAAGGTTTTCTTGTTTTGTTTGCTTTGTTGAGTGTCGCAATAATTATTTATTTTATCCTTTCTGTTGCACAGCTTCCTGTAAACGATGATAACCAACCAACTGCATGGCAACCTTTTATAGTAATAAGCAGGTGTAGCGATGGGACAGTTTTTGGAATGTGTTCTATAGTAAAGCCATTCTATTGCGAGAATGGGACATTAGTAAGTAAGGCTTCAAGATGCGGTTGCCCACAATATAGAACACCAACGTGGGTTAATAACCCTCCAACGTGGAGTCTTTCAACGCCCATAATGTTTAACAATCCTAAATGGTATACTAACCATCTAACTTATACTTTTCCAAAGAATTGTACAAAATTACAAAGAGATAAGATGATAGCTGCCATGAACTATATTGTTAATAATACACGAACTTCTTTGACTTTTACTGAGGTTGCTGACGGTTGTCCTGACATAATAATCACGTGTCTAAATGTAAGCGATATGTTAGAAGACACAATAGGAACAGCCCAGTCTTCTTATTTTGATGAAGGTTATTATTCAGTAATAACAAAGTCGGAAATAGAATTAACATTAGGAGACCAACTTTGCCCTCTACCAAATGTGCAGATTCATGAATTGATGCACTCATTTGGTTTTGACCATACAAATGACCCATCAGATATAATGTATGAGAAATTCGGTTGTGCACAGACCTTGAAAGATGATTTGAAAGATGATTTGGAACGAATTTATCCTTTGTAGGCCCCTTTTTAACCCAAAGTCGAAGTTTTATACATGAGATTAACAGAGCGTCTGAAATTTAGAGTGTTTAATATATCCACACTCATAACAGGGTTCATGCTCTTTATCATGGGGCTTATAGCGTTAAAGTATTCCCCTGAAGGCATACTCGGGTTGATATTCGCAATATGCGGGATTGTCCTTGGCATACTACTTTTAATCATGAGCCACTATTATCATGTTAAAGCAAAGAGACTACGTACCGCACAGGGAGATTGGATTGGTTTAGTTAATTAGCTCGGCTGGAAGCCTCCTTTTTTAAGCCCAACCCCGAATTTAGTGGGCAACAACAACCAGGAAGACCGTCGGGAACGCGGTTGAGCCTGCTCCTTATAATGCCGGGTGTTTAATTACCCTTCCCGATACTCAAGGATTGCTGCCTTTCGCCTCATGATTCTTTGGACAGGGGGAATAAAAGCCCGCTTTTTAAGCTAGAAGTCGAATCCTTACAAAATCTTGGTTAGCGAAATCATGAGCATCAGGGCAAACGCTATCAGAAGAAGGGGAACTATATTGTAGGAGACTCTGCAGATGAAGGAGTCGCAGCCTGCAGGGGCCTGCGCAGTGGCCATCATGTATCCTGCAACAGCGAAAAGGAGGATTGTGAGGACAACGGCCAGACTCTTTATAACGGAGCCCTTCATCTTCATAATGATATTTGCTTTTGTGATTTAAAGGTACACTTGAAGGAAGGCGAACGAAAGAGAGAAGGCGTCTGCAGACGCCTTCAGTCACAATTCGCCTTATAACTCT
>Ga0153915_10005443_pt1 | contig 11842 bp, 7 predicted proteins | sample Opewatmetagenome_2_FD_107003 | JGI IMG/M metagenome (GOLD analysis project Ga0153915, IMG submission 107003) | Freshwater wetland microbial communities from Ohio, USA - Open water 3 Core 3 Depth 3 metaG | ecosystem: Environmental > Aquatic > Freshwater > Wetlands | place: USA: Ohio, Lake Erie...
CCCGCCGCGGCACCGCCGAGCCCGGTCGCCGCGCTGCCTCCCCCGCTGCCGCCTCCGCTTCCTCCGCCGGCCAGGCCCGAGGAGCCGCTCCTGCGCGCCGAGCCGCAGGACCCGCTGGAGCTCCTGTGGAGCCACCGGCTCAACTTCGCCGCGGGCGGCGCGCCACTCGTCACCATCCGGCTCGCCGAGGGCCAGGCCGAGATCGCGTTCCGGGCGAGGGGCCCGGCGCGCCTCCTGCCGCGCGGGGCCGCCGCAGTCCCGGCGCCGCCGGGCGAGCGGCTCCGCGCCCGGGTGCGCGGCGCCCTCCCGGCCACGCTCGCGCATTTTCCGCTGCTCGCGCAGGCGGAGTTCCGGGACCGGGCGGGCCTGGAGGCGGCCCGGCGCGCCTGGGAGCGGCGCGGCGTGCCGAGCCGGGTCCGCGTGCTGGGGGGCGTGTACGGCATCGCCGGCCGGGTGGTGGACAACCGGCGGCAGCTGCTCCTCGCCGAGGGCGACGGGAGCGAGGCCTGGGCCCGGACCTTCGCCGACGAGGCCTTCGCGAGGTACGGTGAGCGCCCCGGCCTCTTCGGCGAGCTGGTCACGCGGCCGGGCGGGACGGTGGAGGTGCTCGACGGGGCGGGCAAGGTGATCGCCACCGGCGACGCCGTGGTGGTCCTGGACGGCGAGGCGGGCTTCGCGCTCGAGAAGGTGGAGCACGACGCCGGCCTGGCCGGCCACGGCTTCGAGGACCGCTCCTACCGCGGCCGGCTCTATCTCACCGTGGACGCGGCGGGCGGGCTCGCCGCCGTGCACGCCATCGCGCTCGAGGAGCTGCTGCGCGGCCTCGTGCCGAGCGAGATGCCGGCGGGCTCGCCTCCCGAGGCGCTGAAGGCCCAGGCCGTCACCGCCCGCTCGAACGTCCTCGCGCAGATCGGCACGCGGCACCTCACCGACCCGTACGTGCTCTGCGCCGAGGTCCACTGCCAGGCCTACCGGGGGGAGGCCGCGGAGGTGGCGAGCACCGACGCCGCCGTGCGCGCGACGGCGGGAGAGGCCCTCTTCGGCAAGGCGGACCGGGCCCTGGTGGACGGCGTGTACTCCGCCATGTGCGGCGGCCACGGCGAGGACAACGAGGCGGTCTGGGGCACCGTTCCGGACCCGAGCCTGCGCGGCCGGCCGGACCTGCCGCCGCCCGACGCGGCGGCCTGGAAGGGAGGGCTCGCCGACGAGGCGCGGCTGCGGGCCTTCCTCCAGGCGGCGCCGCCGGGCTGGTGCGGCCGCGCGACGGGCGCCCGCCCGGACCGCTACCGCTGGGAGCGGCGCTTCGCCTCCGCGGAGGTGGACGCCATCGCGGCGCCGCTCGGCGTCGGACCGGTGCAGGCGCTCGAGGTGGCGGGGCGCGGCGTCTCGGGACGCGCGCGGGCGCTGCGGGTGGGGGGAGGGCAGGGGAGCGCCACCGTCCACGGCGAGCTGCGCATCCGCAAGCTCTTCCGGAACCTGCCGTCGGCCATGTTCGTCCTCGACCGGGAGGGCGACGCCTGGGTGTTCCGCGGCGGCGGCTGGGGGCACGGCGTCGGCATGTGCCAGTGGGGCGCGGTCGGTCGCGCCGAGGCGCGCCAGGACTACCGGCAGATCCTCCGCGCCTACTTCTCCGGCGCCGAGGTCGCGAAGATCTACTGACTGCTCCTGCCCGGCGGGGCGTTCCAGGCGTCCATCGGGCCGAGGTCGTGGACCTGCGTGAAGCCGAGCTTGCGCAGGGTCGCGGCGGCGATGGCGCTGCGCCGCCCGCTCGCGCAGTAGACGACGACCGGCGCCTCCCGCCGGCCGACCTCGGCGGCCCGCGCCTCGATCTGGTCGTAGGGGAGGAGCATGGCGCCCTCGACGTGCCCGGCCTCGTACTCCTCCCGCGTGCGGACGTCGACGAGCCTGGTGCCAGCCCGGACCATCTGCCGGGCGGCCGCGCCATCGATGCGCGAGACGGCCGGCGCCGCCACGGCCGGGGCCGGCGGAGGCTGCACGGCGGAGCAGGCGGCGAGGAGCAGGGCGGCGAGCGGGACGGCCAGGGTCTTCATGCCCATTGGGAGTACGGCAGGGCGGAGTTGGATTCAACCTCGACCGGGGGCCACCCCCCCCCATTTGCGTGCCGTGCCGTGACATGGGAGAGGCGCCTGGGGTAGCCTCGTCCGGCGCGACGGCGCGCGACGCGCGGTGAACGCCCCAAGGAGGACGACGCCATGGAAGGCCTGATGATGGACTTCCCGCTGACCCTGGTCCACGTCTTCGGGCGGGTCGGCCTGTACTTCCCGAAGAACGAGATCGTCTCGCGCGATCCCGACAAGTCGATCCGCCGCACCACCTACGGCGAGTTCCACCGTCGCGTCCAGAAGTTCGCCAACGCGTTGCAGCGGCTCGGGGTGAAGCCCGGCGATCGGGTGGCCACGCTCGCCTGGAATCACGACCGCCACCTCGAGGCCTACTTCGCCATCCCGCTCGCCGGCGGCGTCCTGCACACGCTGAACCCGCGCCTCAGCCCCGCCGACCTGGCCTACATCGTGAACCACGCGGACGACCAGGTGCTCCTCGTGGACGACGTGCTCGTCCCCGTCTGGGAGCACTTCCGCCACGAGGTCCACCCCAGGCACGTCGTCGTGTGGGGCCACGGGCAGAAGGGGCCAGAGGGAACGCTCGACTACGAGGAGATGATCGGGCCGGAGCTGGCGAGCTTTCCCATCCCGCGCATCGAGGAGAACCAGGCGGCGGGCCTCTGCTACACCTCGGGCACCACCGGCCGGCCCAAGGGCGTGCTGTACACGCACCGGGCCCTGGTGCTGCACTCCCTCGCCTGCGCGCTCCCCGACGCCCTCGGCATCGCCCAGGAGGACGCGGTGATGCCGGTGGTCCCCATGTTCCACGTCAACGCCTGGGGCCTGCCCTTCACCTGCACGCTGGTGGGCGCGAAGCAGGTGTTTCCCGGGCCGCACCTCGACGCCGCGAGCCTGCTCGACCTCGTCCAGAAGGAGCGGGTGACGCTCACCGCCGGCGTGCCGACGATCTGGCTCGGCATCCTGGACGCGCTCGACAAGAACCCGAAGGGCTGGGACCACTCGAGCCTCAGGGCGCTCATCGTTGGCGGCTCGGCCGCGCCCCAGGCCATGATCGAGGGGTTCGAGAAGCGCCACGGGCTCAAGGTCATCCACGCCTGGGGCATGACCGAGATGACCCCCGTCGGCACCGTGTGCCGCATCAAGTCGAGCCTCGGCGGCCTCTCCGAGGCGGAGCGCTTCCGCCTGCGGGCGACGCAGGGGCTCCCGGTCCCGCTCGTCGAGACCCGGGTCGTCGGCGACGAGGGACCGGTTCCCTGGGACGGGAAGTCCATGGGAGAGCTGCACGTGCGGGGCCCCTGGATCGCGAGGAGCTACTTCCAGAACCCGACCGAGGCCGACAAGTTCACCATGGACGGCTGGTTCCGCACCGGCGACATCGTGACGGTGGACGCCGAAGGCTACGTGCGCATCACCGACCGCACGAAGGACCTCATCAAGTCCGGCGGCGAGTGGATCAGCTCGGTGGACCTCGAGAACGCGCTCATGGGCCACCCGGCCGTGAAGGAGGCTGCGGTGGTGGCGGTAGCCCATCCGAAGTGGGGCGAGCGTCCGGTGGCGTGCGTCGTCCTGAAGGAGGGGTCCAAGGCGACCGAGAAGGAGCTCAGGGAATACCTGGAGCCGCTCTTCGCCCGGTACTGGCTCCCCGACGCGTTCGTGTTCATGGGCCAGATCCCGCGCACGGCGACCGGCAAGTTCCTCAAGGCCGCGCTCCGCGAGCAGCTCAAGGACCACCACTGGGGTGGGTAGGGCGGAGCCTCGCGCCCCGCCCTACGGGTGATGGCGCTCGCCCTCGATGTGGAGCGTGTGGCGGCGCGGGCGCGGGCGCAGGGCGAGGAGCGCGGCGAGGCCGGTGAGCACGGCGAGGAGGCCGACGAGCCCCTCCACGAGGGCCACCCGGTCCTGGAGGACCGCGTCGGCCGCGGAGAGGAGCCGGGAGGCCCGGCGGGACTCGAGGGCGCGCCAGAGCATGAAGCCGCCCCCGCCGAGGAGCAGCGCCGACCGGAGGAGGACTCGGCCGCGGGACATCCGCACGGCGCTTGTATACCCGCCTCCCGCTTCCTCGCCTAGCCCGTAGCACGCCGATGCCAGAAGTTCCCGAAAGGGTCGACTCCTGTCGGCGGCAAGAACGTTCGCCGAACGTTCGCGAACGGGGTCCGCGGGATCCGCGCAGCAGAGGCCACCCTGTGGTGAAGGTCGGTCGGCTCGCGGCGCAGCAGTGAAATGCCACTTTGCGGAAACCCGGGTACCCAGACGGTTCGTCTCAGGGCACGGCTACTCGCGGCCTTGTGATGGCTCGGATGTTGCTCAGCGAGGAAGAAGGCACCCGGCCGGAGGCCGGTGCATGCAGTGGGCTCGCCCGAAAAGGGACTGGCAGAAATGCGTCCGATATTAACCAGAAAGGGGCAACAAATGACGAGGAATTCACGAATCGGGGGGCTCTTCGTGGCGCTCGCATTCGCCGCGCTGGCGCTTCCCGCGTGCAAGGACGACGATAAGGAAACGGTAGTGGTGCCGCCGATTCAGCCGGTAAACGTCACCCCACCACGCGCAGTGTATCGCGATGGTCAGGGGAACCTCGTTCCGATCGACTCCAAGGACCTGCAGTCCGGGCTCGTGTTCTACGCCTGGCTCCAGGACCTGCCCTTCGGGGTCGACACCACGAACGTGTCCGCCACCCCCGAAAGCGATCCAGGCTTCCCCCTGGTTTCCGAGCAGACGGAGGTCGCGCCGAGCTTCACGCAGGATCTTGCCGTCGCGTGGGTCGGCTTCACGGACGCCAAAGGCGTCGTCCGGCCCGTGATCGGCGCGGATGTCCGCTGGGAGATCGACCAGTGGTGGTCCGGACGAATCAACAGCATGCAGTTCGGCACGTCCGATGACAACAGGATCGCGCTCGGATACGGGGTCTTCGACGACCAGGCCGACACGCGCACCAACAACGGTCATCTGGAGAACGAGCGCTTCCCGCTGCTCGCGACCGAGTTCCCGCTCTTCAATCAGACCGGGGTCGGCTCACCCTTCTTCGATGGGATGACCTGGGTGACGCTCTTCTCGCCGGACGCGAGGGCATCGGCCCGCATCGTGGCCGTGGCCACCATCAACGGTGAGGAGATCGGAAAGCAGATCCTGTTCAAGAATTTCGCGCCCGCACCGAAGCTCCAGGTCACCAAGACGGTCGATCCGGGCGTCGTGAACCTCGACACCGCCAACCACACCGTCACCTGGACCGTCACGGTCACGAACGTCGGCTCGGGTGACGCCACGAATATCCAGCTCAACGACATCCTGTTCTCGGGACCAGCGGCGAGCTACACGATCACTCCGCCTGCAGGCTGCACCGCAGGCGCGGCCCCCGGTAGCTTCACCTGCACCCCCTTCGGCCTCCCGGGGACCACCCCTCCGCTCCCGGTCACCCAGCTGCTGGGTAGCGCCGCGAGCTTCGCCGTCCTGGCAAACGGGACGATTACGAACACCGGCTCGAGCGTCGTGAACGGCAACGTGGGTGTCAGCGCGGGTTCGGCGATCACCGGATTCCCGCCGGGGCTCGTGCAGAACGGCACGATTCACAACAACGACGCCGTCGCGCAAGCAGCGCAGGGCGCCTCCACGGCCGCGTACGTCGATCTGGCGGCGAGGCCCGCCACGCAGTCGACCGTGGATCCCAGCAACCACACCCTCTTGCCTGGCGTGTATCCCTATTCCTCTTCGGTCTCGATTACGGGGCCAGTCACCCTCGACGCTGGGGGCGACCCGAATGCGGAATTCGTGTTCAAGATCGGGAGCACGTTGACGACCGCGGCCGGCGTCACGGTCAACCTGGTCAATGGTGCGAGCCCCTGCAACGTCTACTGGGCGGTCGGCACCTCCGCGACGATCGGCGCCAACAGCTTCTTCGTCGGGAACATCCTCGCGCAGAGCAGCATCACGGCGAACACGGGCGCGAGCATCTCGGGCAGGGCCCTCGCCCACACCGGCTCGGTGACCCTGGACGCGAATGCGGTCACCGCCCCGCTCTCGTGCGGCGCGGCTCCCCCGGCTCCGAGCAGCACGAGGACCCTGACCTTCACCGCCACCGTCAGCGCGGCCGGCACCTACTGCAACGAGGTCGCGATCCCCTCGTTGGCCGATGACGTTGGCACCCCGATCACCCCGGTCGACCTCAATGCCCAGGCGTGCTTCACGGCCGTCGGGTCCAACCTGTCGATCGTCAAGGACTTCGTCGCCGACGACAACACGACGAGCCTGGGCCACGATCGCACCGTGGGCGCCAACGTGCCTGCCAAGCTGCGCGTGCGGGTGGTCAACAACGGCACCGGCGCCGCAGCGGCCGTCACGGTCAATGACGTGCTGCAGAGCATCGCCAATGGTGCCATCGCCGCCAACTACAAGCTCATCAGCGTGTCGTCCGGCACCCCGAATGCCACCGGCGGCTTCGACACCGACATCGGCAGCCTCGACGCAGGGGTCACCGCGACCCTGTTCTTCGTGGTCTCGGCCTCGACGGATGGTGTCTACTGCGACAGGGCGACGGTCGGCGCTGCGGTCGGGACGGTCATCCTTCCCCCAGGCTTCGACGAAGCCTGCCTGACCGTGGCCACGCCCGAGCTCACGATCACGAAGGTGGACGATCCGAAGAGCGTCCTCCCGGGCGCCACCTATACTTCGACGATCGTCGTGAGCAATACCGGAGCGGCCACAGCCAAGAACGTCGTCATCAGCGACCTGCTCGGCCTCAACTCCGCTGCCAATGTCCTGGCCATCTACGTGAGCTCGAGCTTGAACGGTGCGAGCGGCGTGCTGGCCAACAACCTCGTCACGGCGAGCACGATCGACATCCCGGCGGATTCGAGCATCACCTTCACCGTCGTGAGCCGCATCCCGCTTGCCGCAATCAGCGGCGACTACTGCGACACGGCGACCGTCACGAGCAGCAATGCCGCGACCAAGCAGGCCTCGGATTGCGTCCACGTGGAGGCCTTCTCGGCGCTCCAGACCCAGCTCGTCGACCTCAATGATCCAGTCGCGGTGGGAAGCAACGTCACCTACGCCTCGGTGCTGTACGTCGAGGCGCTCTCCAACCAGGGAGTGGGCTCGAACAAGCTGACGTACAGCTTCGGTCTCGTCAGCCCGGTCACCCTGGGGATCCCTGGCGTCTTCCAGATCCAGACGACGAAGATCTACCTCGACACCGCCCCGGTCCGTGATCCCGTCACGGGCGTCGTCGTGTCGGATCCGTCGAGTGCCACCGCCACACTGCTGGTGGAAGGCACCAACTACACGCTCGACAACAGCACCTTGGGGCTCCAGAAGGTCGTCATGACCCCCGGTGTCATCCTGGCACCGAACACGGCGCTCTATCTCCAGCACGTGGTCAAGGTCCCGACCGGGACGCCAGTCAACAAGCTGTACACCACGAGCTACATCTGGGATTCGATCGGGTTGGTCGGGAATACGCCGTACCAGGCCAGCTCCTCCGAGCCCACGACGGTGCTCCCATAGGAGAGATGATGCGCCGCGGATGACCGCGGTCAGGTCATCGGTCTGAACGAAAGCCCGCGGGGGGAAACCCCCGCGGGTTTTTCTTGGCTCGGCCGCTCGAGGGATCGGAGCCGCAAACGAAGGGCCCGCCCCCGAGGGTGGCTCGGGAGCGGGCGTGGAGGTGCGAGGGGAGGCGGAGGGCTACCCGGAGCCGCCGGCGGCGGCGGGCTCGCGGTAGCGGAGGACCGCCTTCACGAAGTCCTTGTTGGCGCGGGCGATGGCGTCGAGGTCGATGTTCTTCGGGCAGACCGCCGAGCACTCGCCGATGACCGTGCAGTGGCCGAAGCCCTCGGCCTGCGCCTGCTGGATCATGCCCAGGGCGCGCTGATCGCGCTCCGGCTGGCCCTGCGGGAGCAGCCCCAGGTGCGCGATCTTCGCCGACACGAACAGGGCCGCCGAGGCGTTGGGGCAGGTGGCGACGCAGGCCCCGCACCCGATGCAGGCGGCCATGTCCATGGCCCGATCGGCGTCGGGCTTGTCCACCAGGATGGCGTTCGCGTCCACCGCGCTCCCGGCGCGGCTCGAGATGAACCCGCCCGCGACGATGACGCGGTCGAAGGCGCTGCGATCGACCACCAGGTCCTTCACCACCGGGAAGGCGGCGGCCCGCCACGGCTCGAGGCGGACCTGGTCGCCGTCCTTGAAGTAGCGCATGTGAAGCTGGCACACGGTGCCGCCCCGGGCGGGCCCGTGGGGGGTGCCGTTGATGACGAAGCCGCACATGCCGCAGATGCCCTCGCGGCAGTCGCTGTCGAAGGCGACCGGCTCCTCCCCCTTCTCGATGAGCCGCTGGTTCAGCACGTCCAGCATCTCGAGGAAGGACATGTGCTCGTTGACGTCGGGGACGTCGTAGCGCACGAAGCGCCCGGCGTCGCTCGCGTTCTTCTGCCGCCAGATGTCGAGGACGAGTCTCACTTGTAGCTCCGGGTAGCGAGGTGGGCGGTTTCGAAGGTGAGGGGTTCCTTGTTCAGGTTCCACGGGTGGCCCTTGCCCTTCCACTCCCAGGCCGCCACGTAGGCGAAGTCGGCGTCGTTTCGCTGCGCCTCGCCCTCCGGGGTGGCGTACTCCACCCGGAAGTGGCCGCCGCACGACTCGTTGCGGTGCAGCGCGTCGGTGGAGAGGAGCTCGGCCAGATCGAGGAAGTCGGCGACGCGCCCCGCCTTCTCCAGCTCCTGGTTGAGCTCCGCGCCCGTGCCGAGCACCCGCACGTTCTTGTGGAACTCGTCGCGGATGGCGGGGATCTTGGCGAGCGCCTCCTTGAGGCTCTTCTCGCTGCGAGCCATGCCGACGTTCTCCCACAGGAGGTTTCCGAGCTCGCGGTGGAACGAGTCGACCGAGCGCTTGCCGTTCGTCTTGAGGAACGTCTCGGTGCGCTCCTTCACCTCGCGCTCGGCGTCCTTGAAGGCCGGGTGGCTGGCCTCCACCTTCGCGATCCCGCCCTGGGCGAGGTAGTTGTTCATGGTGGTGGGGAGGACGAAGTAGCCGTCGCCGAGGCCCTGCATGAGCGCCGAGGCGCCGAGCCGGTTGGCACCGTGGTCGGAGAAGTTGGCCTCCCCGCCCACGAACAGGCCCGGCAGGTTGCTCATGAGGTTGTAGTCCACCCAGAGGCCGCCCATGACGTAGTGGACGGCGGGATAGATGCGCATCGGCGCCGAGTACGGATCCTATCCGGTGATGCGCGCGTACATGTCGAAGAGGTTGCCGTACCGCTCGGCGATGACCTTCTTGCCGAGCCGCTTGAAGGCATCGGAGAAGTCGAGGTACACGCCGAGGCCGCCGGGGCCGACGCCCAGCCCCTCGTCGCAGCGGTACTTCGCCTGGCGGGAGGAGACGTCGCGCGGCGCGAGGTTGCCGTACGAGGGGTAGATGCGCTCGAGGTAGTAGTCGCGCTCGGACTCGGGGATCTGGTCGGGCGGACGGGTGTCCCCCTTCTTCTTCGACACCCAGATGCGGCCGTCGTTGCGGAGCGACTCGGACATGAGGGTGAGCTTCGACTGGTAGTCGCCGGAGCGCGGGATGCAGGTGGGGTGGATCTGCGTGTAGCAGGGGTTGGCGAAGAACGCGCCCTTGCGGTGGGCCCGCCAGATGGCGGTGGCGTTGCACCCCTTGGCGTTGGTCGAGAGGTAGTACATGTTGGCGTAGCCGCCGGTGGCGAGCAGCACCACGTCGGCGGCGTGCGACTCGATGGCGCCGGTCACCATGTCGCGGGTGACGATGCCGCGGGCGCGGCCGTCCACCACCACGAGGTCCAGCATCTCGTGGCGCGGGTGCATCTTCACCGTGCCCGCCCCCACCTGGCGCATGAGGGCCGAGTAGGCGCCGAGCAGGAGCTGCTGGCCGGTCTGGCCCCGCGCGTAGAAGGTGCGGGACACCTGCGCGCCTCCGAAGGAGCGGTTGGCGAGGGTGCCGCCGTACTCGCGGGCGAAGGGGACGCCCTGGGACACGCACTGGTCGATGATGTTCACCGAGATCTCGGCGAGCCGGTAGACGTTCGCCTCGCGGGAACGGAAGTCGCCGCCCTTGATGGTGTCGTAGAAGAGGCGGAAGACCGAGTCGCCGTCGTTCTGGTAGTTCTTCGCGGCGTTGATGCCGCCCTGCGCGGCGATCGAGTGGGCCCGGCGCGCCGAGTCCTGGTAGGCGAAGGCCTTCACGTTGAAGCCCATCTCGCCGAGGCCGGCCGCGGCGGCGCCGCCGGCGAGGCCGGTGCCCACCACGATGATGTTGTACTTCCGCTTGTTGGACGGGTTCACGAGCTTGAACTCGTCCTTGGCCTTCTGCCACTTATTCTCGATGGGGCCGGACGGGATCTTGGAGTCGAGGGCCATGGCTTTCCTTACTGGAGGATGCCCGCGAGGACGGCGACGGGGATGGAGATGTTGCCGAGGGCGACGAGCGTGGCGAGGAGCGCCGCGACGGAGCGGATGAAGGGCGTGTAGCGCGGGTGCCTGAACCCGAGCGACTGGAACAGGCTGTAGAGGCCGTGCCACAGGTGGAAGCCGACGCCCACCATCGCCACGATGTAGATCGCCGCGGCCCAGCCGACGTGGAACGCGGTGGGCACGTTCACGGACGGCCGCACCTCCTCGTAGCCGGGAACGGCGGCGCCCAGGGTGAGGTTCGCGACGTGGAAGACCACGAAGAGCAGGATGACGATGCCGCTCCAGATCATGGTGCGGGAAGCCGCGCTCGACTGGACGTTGGCCCTATCGAAGTAGGCCACCGGCCGCGCCCTCTGCTTGTCGAGCCAGAGGATGACGCCGGCCGTCGCGTGGGTCAGCACGGCGACCAGCAGCACGATCCGGGCTACCCACAGCATCCCCGGGTTCGAGTGGAGGAACCTGGCGTAGGCGTCGATCTTCTCCGCCCCCGCGTAGATCTGGAGGTTCCCGATGAGATGGGCGAGGACGTAGAGGGCGAGGATGATGCCGGTGACGGCCATCAGCGCCTTCTTGCCCACCGAGTTCTCCCAGAGGAGGACGAGGCGGACCGCGCTGCTGGACTCGGGTTCGGCGGTCTTCGTGGTCGAGGCGACGCTCATCGCGCTTGGCTCCGTTGCGAGAGGTTCGAGGGGTGTGCAGTGTACCCACCAGGGCCTTCCACGTAAACCGCATTCTCTCGACGTGACGAAGGGTCACGCCGCGCTGCGGCGAAGATCTGGCGCAACGTCGTGATACAAGGGGCCCGTGCGCCGCGTCTGCGTCTTCTGCGGCTCCTCGCTCGGGTCGAGGCCCGCGTACGCGGACGCGGCCCGCAGGCTCGGCGACGCCCTGGCCCGCCGCCGGATGGGGCTCGTCTACGGCGGGGGCAGCATCGGGCTCATGGGAGTCGTCGCCGACGCGGCGCTCGCCGCCAGCGGCGAGGTCATCGGCGTCATCCCCGGGGCGCTGGAGCGCCGCGAGCTCGCTCACGGGAAGCTCACGAGGCTCCACGTCGTGGGCTCGATGCACGAGCGCAAGGCCAGGATGGCGGAGCTGTCCGACGCCTTCGTGGCCCTGCCCGGAGGGCTCGGCACGCTGGAGGAGCTCGCCGAGGTACTCACCTGGGCGCAGCTCGGCCTGCACCGGAAGCCCTGCGCCCTCCTCGACGCCGGCGGCTACTGGCGGCCGCTCACCGCCTTCCTCGACCACGCCGTGGCGGAGCGCTTCGTCCGGCCCGAGCACCGCGCCATGGTGCTCGTGGAGGAGGAGCCGGAGGCGCTCCTCGATCGGCTCGCGAGCTAC
>Ga0153915_10005444_pt1 | contig 11842 bp, 12 predicted proteins | sample Opewatmetagenome_2_FD_107003 | JGI IMG/M metagenome (GOLD analysis project Ga0153915, IMG submission 107003) | Freshwater wetland microbial communities from Ohio, USA - Open water 3 Core 3 Depth 3 metaG | ecosystem: Environmental > Aquatic > Freshwater > Wetlands | place: USA: Ohio, Lake Erie...
CCGGCTGATCTCTCGGTAGCGGTCCGGACGGCCCGGCAGGAAGACGCCGGTCGGGCACAGGCGCGCCGCACTGCGCAGGGGCATCGCCGAGTGGACGCCGAAGCGGCGCGCTTCGTACGAGGCCGCGCTGACCACGCCGCGTGCGCCCGGATCGCCCCCCACGATCACCGGCTTGCCGCGCAGTGACGGGTCATCGAGGACCTCGACGCTGGCGTAGAACGCGTCGAGGTCAGCGTGGAGGATGGTTCGGCTCATCGGCCGTGTCAGTATCCGTCGCTGGTGACGGACGCGATCGGGTCTAGGTCAGCCGGCGGATGACCCCGACGACCTTGCCCTGGATCTGGACCTCGGAGGCGTAGATCGGCTCCATCTCGGCGTTCGCCGGCTGCAGTCGAATGCGCTCCTTCTCGCGGTAGAAGCGCTTCAGGGTCACCCCGTTGTCCTCGAGCAGCGCCACCACGATGTCGCCATCGCGGGCGGTCGCCTGCGGCTGAACGACGACGTAGTCGCCGTCGTCGATCAGCGCATCGATCATGCTCTTGCCGCGCACCCGCAGGACATAGGAGTCGTCGCGAGCCTGCAGCGAGCGGGGTACTTCCAGCGTCTCGGCGCCCTCGGCATAGGCCTCGATCGGCTGGCCGGCGGCGATCTCACCGATGACCGGAAGTGCCAGCAGGTCGCGTTCGACCGGCATGCGGAACGGTGTCACGCGGCCGCGCTCGGCCCGCTCGAGCGCAACCGGTCGACGGGTGGCTGCGCCAAGCTCCGCTTCGCCCCGAGCAGTCAGGCGCAGCGCGCGGGAGGAGTGCGAGCCGCGCTCGAGCAGCCCCTCGCGCTCAAGGGCGGTCAGGTGGTGGTGCACGGCGGATGGCGAGGCCAATCCGACGGCCTCGGCAATCTCGCGGACGGAGGGTGGATAGCCACGCTCTGCCACGGCCCGCGAGATGCACTCCAGGATCTTCTGTCGGCGTTCCGCGTCGTGTCTGGTCAACTGCGGCTCCTAGGGACGGGCATCTCGGAGAACTTAGCAGAACAGGCGTTCTAATGTCAACCGATCGAGAGCGTCGGCTCTGCTATGATCGGCACCCACCTAGACCGGAACCGGAGATCCCCGCGTGAAGCTATCCGGCCGACTGCGCTACGCGCGCCTGGCACGCCTGATCTGGAAGCTCCCGATGTACGCCCGCGTCGTCTGGGGGCTCATGCGCGACCCTCGCACGCCCCTCCCGCTGAAGGGTCTGCTGGCGGCGGCGCTGGTGTACCTAGCCGTGCCGATCGACCTGATCCCCGATGCGATACCGATTCTCGGCCAGGCCGACGATCTCACCGTGCTCATGCTGGTGCTCGACCTGTTCATTGCCAACGCCCCGCCCGAGGTGCGCCGCGACCATCTCGAGCGCGCCCACTCGGGCACCGCCGACCTGGACCGTGACCTCGCCCGCCTGCGGTCGGTGTTGGGCAGCCGCTACGACGAGATCCGCGACCATCTGCCCGATCTCCTTGAGCGATACGGGGCGCTGCGCGACCCGCAGGCGGTCAAGGGGCTCCTGTCGCGATGGCGAGATCGGCGCGTCGGGTGGCGTCGACCGTTGGCGAGCCCGGAGCCTGGGAAGCAGCCCGGCCGGCGGGTACGAGTGGCCAGCCTGGCCGTCAAGGCAGCCGCGGACATCACGCGCAACTAACGGCACTCCACAGAAGAGAGAGACAGCATGAAGGTGATCCTCAAGCACGACGTGAAGGGGCTCGGTCACGCGGGCGACGTCAAGGAAGTCAAGGATGGCTACGCCCGCAACTTCCTCTTTCCGAGCGGTGCGGCGGCGATCGCCGATGCCGGCGCCCTCAAGAACTGGGAGCGGCATCGCGCGGAGCGCGAGGAGCGTGAGCGCGCCATCCGCGCGGAGGCCGATGCCACCGCCGCTCGTCTGCGCGAGCTGACGCTCGACATCGCCGTCAAGGCCGGCGAGAAGAACCGCCTCTTCGGCTCGATTACCACCACCCAGATCGCCGAGCTGATTGCCCAGCAGGGGATCGAGGTCGACCGCCACGACATCCACCTGCGCCAGCCGATCAAGACGCTCGGCGAGTTCCCGGTCTCGGTGCGAGTGGTCGCCGGCGTCGAGGCGCAGCTGACCCTGCGGGTGACCGCCGCCTAGGGCCACTGTCCCGCGACGCTAGGGCCATGCGCCCCAGCGGGCGCGCCCTCCGGCGAGCGGGCACAGCCGTGGCACGGCTCTTGTGGCCAACTTCGGGGCCATATTCGGCCGTGCCAGCCGCCCCGCGGCGAATCAGCCACCCCAGAGGGCTCTCCCCATACATCCTGGCCGTAAGACCCGTCCGGCGGCCCCGGCAGAGGCCAACTCGGGCGCTGCGACGACTGTCGCGCTCCTGCGAGAGCACCGAGGCCAGCGCCGCTGCGCGCGCCGCAGAAGCAGGACTGTGGTGACCGTCGACCCAACGGCCGACGTCGTCTGGCCGAACATTTCCGCTGTGGATAAGTGGATCGTGCAGCGCGACGCACAACCTGTCTCGAACATGTGTCCAAATCACGACCAGGTGTCCACAGCCGATCCACCGCGCTCGCTTCGTTATCCGCCAAGGCTCGGGTTTTCGGGGATTCCTCTATTGCCAACAGCCTCAGCCTTGGGAGAAGCGATCCACGTGTAGCAGAGGGAACCCATCGGCCCCGCCATGAGCATCGATAAGCTGGCTCCCCAGGCGGTCGAGGCCGAGCAGAGCGTGCTCGGCTCGATACTGATCGATCCCGAGGCGATCCTGAAGGTCGCCGACTTCCTGCATCCGCCTGATTTCTACCGCCAGCAGCACGCCGACATCTTCGAGGCGATGCTCGGGCTGCACGGTCAGCGCGAGCCGATTGATCTCGTCACCCTGGCGGACGAGCTTGCCCGGCGCGATCGGCTCGAGCCGATCGGTGGCCCCGCCTACCTGGCGAGCCTGATGAACGTGGTGCCGACCGCGGTCCATGTCGAGCATTACGGTCGCATCGTCGAGCGCAAGGCGGTGCTGCGGAACCTGATCGCGGCCGCCGGCAAGATCGCCGCGGTTGGCTACGAGGAGGCCAATGACGCCGAGGCCGCCATCGATCGGGCCGAGGGGATCCTGTTCGAGATCAGCCAGCGACGCACCGTCGGCGGATTCGAGTCGCTGGCAACTCTCCTCGGCCAGGCCTATGACCGCCTCGAGTATCTGCATGAGCATCGCGGGCAGATCCTGGGGATCCCCAGCGGCCTCTCCCAGCTCGACGCGCTGCTCGGTGGCTTTCAGCCATCCGACCTGATCATCCTGGCTGCCCGGCCGAGCGTGGGGAAGACGAGCCTGGCGCTGAACATCGCCCAGCACGCGGCCGTGCGCGAGGCGAAGAAGGTGGGCGTCTTCTCGCTGGAGATGAGCAAGGAGCAGCTCGCCCTGCGGCTGCTGTCGGCCGAGTCGGGGATCAACCCGCGGCCGCTGCAAAGCGGCTTTGTCGACGAGACCGACTGGACCAAGATCGCCCAGGTCATGAACGACATGCACGCGGCGCCGATGTGGATCGATGACTCCCCGGTGCTCAGCGTCCTGGAGCTGCGGACCAAGGCGCGGCGGCTGGAGGCCGAGCAGCGCGGGCTGGACCTGCTGATCGTCGACTACCTGCAGCTGATGCAGGGCAATATCTCGCAGCGCGAGCCGAACCGGGTGCAGGAGGTGAGCGAGATCAGCCGCGGGCTCAAGCAGCTGGCCCGCGAGCTCCGCGTGCCGGTCATCGCGCTGTCCCAGCTGTCGCGGGGCGTCGAGCAGCGCGGATCCGCGGAGCCACGCCTCTCCGACCTGCGGGAATCAGGGAGCATTGAACAGGACGCCGACGTGGTGATCTTCCTCTACCGCGACGGGGAGGCGACCGCGGAAAGTGACGTCGAGACGATCAAGGCCAAGGTGGCCAAGCATCGCAACGGTCCGATCGGCGAGGTGCCGCTGCAGTTCCGCAAGACGAACACGCGCTTCTACACCATGGCCCCGCGCGAAGTAGAGGTCCCTGCGTACTAGGGCCAGGAGCGACCGCTACGGCTCGACGGTCACCATCGCCACCATGCCGGCCTCCCAGTGGCCGGGCAGGTGGCAGCCGAGCATGATCTCGCCCGCCTTCGTGAAGTGGTAGGTGACCATCCCGGTGCCATGCGCGTCCAGGTAGATCCCATACCCCATGTGGGCCACCATCGCCTGTCCCGAGGAGGGCACGGCCATGTGGGCCGCATGGTGGGCAGCCTGGTCGGCCGCGTCCCCGATGAACAGCTCGTGCGGGATGTCATTCGGGTTGGTGACCACGAAGGTGATCGTCTCGCCGACTTTCACGTCGAGCTTGTTCGGAACGAAACGCATCCCTTCCATGGTCAGCTCAATCACGCGATCGGTCCCCGGCGGGATGTCGCGACGATCTGCAGCCGGTGAGCAGGCGACCAGGAGGAGAGATGCGCCCACCACGACCAGCGCTCGGAACTGGCTCGATCTCATCGGGAGCGCCTCATGCAACGTGTGCGGATGGGTTACCACCCTCCCCGCGGGGCGTGTCAGATGCGAAAGGCCCGATTCAGTCCTGCCGATTGGCACTTGCCGGCGCCTGACCTCGGGGTCTCCGGAACTCAGATCAGCCCGTTTCGGAGTCTAGGCAGGGGCTGGGTGCGTGTGTATAGTCGGCCCGGAACGCCCGGCCTACTGCTCTACCCGCGTCTGACCGATCCGCCGCCTGGTCTGCGATCACGTAAGGCCCGTGGGGACAGCGCCGTCCAATCCGGTCCGGGCGCTCCAGGTAGGGAGGTCAGGGTAGGGTGTACGCAGACAAGACCATCCGTTGCCGCGATTGCGGGATGGACTTCATCTTCTCCGCTGGCGAGCAGCAGTTCTATGCGGAGAAGGGTCTCACCAATGAGCCGCAGCGCTGCCAGAGCTGCCGCGCGATCGCGAAGCAGAATCGCGCGCTGGGGATGGGCTCCGGCAGTACGTCAGGTGAGCGGGAGATGCATGCCGCCGTGTGTGCCGAGTGTGGCGGACAGGCGCTGGTCCCCTTCCTCCCCCGCAACGATCGGCCGGTCTACTGCAGCAGCTGCTTCGACAAGGTGCGCGCCATGCGGACCTGAGGGTCCGCTCCGCATCGCCCGATCAGCGGCCCCTGTACGATGAGGGCCTCCGTACCGCGAGCTTGAGGTCAGCAGCTGCCCGTGTCCGTTGTCGCCGTGGTGGGCGCCCAGTGGGGCGATGAGGGGAAGGGCAGGGTGGTCGACTACCTGGCCACCGATGTCGATCTCGTGATCCGCTACGGCGGTGGCAACAACGCCGGCCATACCGTGGTCAACCCGCACGGCCACTTCAAGCTGCACCTCATCCCATCGGGGATCTTCTATCCGAAGACCCGCAACCTGCTCGGCAACGGCGTGGTGATCAACCCTCCCGCCCTCGTGCGCGAGCTCGATGGACTGGCCGCGGCCGGCTTCGACTGCGCCAACCTGTTCATCAGCGACCGCGCCCACGTGGTGATGCCATACCACGTTCTGCTCGACCAGCTCGAGGAGCGCGAGCGCGGCAGCGCGCGGCTGGGAACCACCTCGCGGGGGATCGGTCCTGCCTACGTCGACAAGGTGGCGCGCCGCGGGATCCGGGTGGTGGACCTGATGGAGCCCGATCGCTTCGCCGAGCGACTCACCGAGGCGCTGCGCCGCGTTCGGCGCACGGTCGCGGGCTACTTCGCTGCAGGCGGCGAGGGCGATGAGCTGCGCTCCGCGATCAACGAGGCCACCGACCAGCAACGTATCGCCGCCGACTACCTTGCAGCTGCGGACCGCCTGCGGGCGCACGTCGTTGACGGGCAGGCGATGGTCGATGAGGCCCTCTCAGGCGGGAAGCGGATCCTCCTCGAGGGGCAGCTCGGCACCATGCGCGACATCGACTGGGGGGTCTATCCCTACGTCACCTCCTCGTCGCCGATCCCCGGCGGCGCATCGATCGGCGCGGGCCTGCCGGCAGTGGCGATCGACAAGGTGATCGGGGTGGCCAAGGCATACACCACCGCGGTCGGCGCCGGGCCACTGCCGACGGAGCTGCTCGATGCCACCGGCGATGCGCTGCGCGAGCGCGGCGCCGAGTACGGCACCTCCACCGGTCGCCCGCGCAGGTGCGGCTGGTACGACGCCGTCGCGGTCCGCTTCTCGGTGCGGCTGGCCGGCTACTCGTCGATCGCGCTCACCAAGCTCGACGTGCTCGACGGCTTCGAGCGGCTGCTGATCTGCGTCGCCTATCGCGATCCGGCCGATGGCCGCCAGTGGACGACCGTCCCGGCCTCCACATCGGTCCATGAACGGCTGGAGCCGATCTACGAGGAGATGATGGGGTGGCCGACCGATACCTCCGCCTGCCGTTCGTGGAGCGAGCTGCCGGAGGCGGCGCGCGCCTACGTCGAGCGACTCGAGTCGCTGGCGGGGGTGCCCATCAGCCTGGTGTCGATTGGCGCCGAGCGGGAGCAGATGATCCGCCGCGGCGAGGGATGAGGGCTCAACCCGCCACAGTCGCCTTGGCCCTGGTCCTGCTCGTCGGTTGCAGCGGACCTGTGATCAGCGGCGGAGCCGGCCAGTGGGACGCCGACGGGCTGCGCTTCACTGTTCCGAGCGGCTGGGAGCTGCGGGCGTCGACCATGTCGCCGCTGGGCGACTCGCGACGGCTCTTCTACCTTGCCACCCAGCGGCTGCGCGACGACTGCACGGGAGGCGCCACCGCGCAGACCTGCCTCCTGCCGGTCGACGAGCTGGCCCGCGGAGGCGTGCTCGTCTGGTGGCAGGCCACGAACTGCGCCGGCCCGGCCTGCTCCCTTCCCGACGGCGAGCTGACCCAGGTGGGCGGTCGTCCCGCGGTCATCGTTGCTACGGCGCAGGGATGCGGCGCAATCGGCCAGACCGATGCCACCACCTACCTGGTCTCCGTCTCGCCGCAGCGGCTCGACGCCGTCGTCGTGTGCTCGCGCGACGCGACGGCGGCTGCGCGCGAGGCGCTGCGCTCGCTGCTCGATGCCGTGGAGTGGCGAACTCCCTGATCCGCCGACCTCCGGAGGGCCGGCCAGCCGGGCCCGCGAGTCCCTATACTTTCCAAAAGACAGCGGAGGCGCTCGTTGATCGACCCATCCACCCTGGTTCCGGACGCCGTCGCCGGGCGCCTGCGTCGCGCCTACGGCTTCGAGGAAGTGGCGCTCGTCCCCGGCGCCGTGACCGTCGACCCGGCCGAGGTCGACCTGGCCATCCAGATCGGCGGGCACCGGCTGGAGATCCCCTTCATCGCGGCCGCCATGGACGCGGTGGCCGATGCCGACTTCGCTGTCCGCATGAGCCGCCACGGTGGTCTCGCGTTCGTCAACCTCGAAGGCCTCTACACCCGGTATGAGGATGCCGCGCCGGTCATCGCGCGGGTCGCAGCCGCAGCCTCAGGGCGGGAGGCCGGAGAGATCCTGGCCGATGCCTATGCCGCGCCGATCCGCCCCGAGCTGATCTCCGCGCTGATCAGCCGCATCAAGGCGCAGGGCGCCATCGCCGCGGTGGCCACAACCCCGGCCTCCGCCTGGGACCATGCGGAGGTGGCCGCCGAGGCCGGCGCGGACCTGCTGCTGGTTCAGTCACAGGTCTCCAGCGCGCGCCACATCTCCACCTCGGGTCGCGTCCTCTCCCTCTCCGACCTCACCGGCGCGCTGAAGCTGCCGGTCTTGGTCGGCAACACGGTCAGCGGCGACGCCGCCTATCAGCTGATGGAGCAGGGCGCGGCGGCGGTGCTGGTGGGCGTCGGCCCCGGCGCCGCCTGCACCACGCGGGAGGTGCTGGGAATCGGCGTCCCGCAGGTCAGCGCCACGCTGGAAGTGGCCGCCGCCCGAGATCGATTCCAGCGGGACAGCGGTCGATACGTTCCGGTGATCACCGACGGTGGCATGAAGACCGGAGGCGACATCGCCAAGGCGATCGCCAGTGGAGCCGACGCGGTCATGCTCGGGTCGCCGTTCGCCGCGGCGCTCGAAGCGCCGGGCCAGGGGTTCAACTGGGGGATGGCAGCGCCCTCGCCGACCCTGCCGCGCGGCACGCGGATCCGGATCGGGGAGCGGCTGCCGCTGGAGCAGATCCTGTTCGGTCCGTCCCATACCAGCCACGGCACCCAGAACCTGGTCGGCGCGCTTCGCCAGTCGATGGCCGCGCTCGGCGCGCGGACGATCGCGGAGATGCACGCCGTCGAGATGGTGATCGCCCCGTCGATCGCTACCGAGGGCAAGTCCTGGCAGCTCGCCGGCCAGGAATAGCCGGACGGACTGAAGCGGTCCGTCAGACGACGGGCCAGACCACCTCGGTGCGCAGGTCAGAGAGCTTCACCTCCGAAGGGTCATCGATGTACGACTCCCAGGGGCCCGGACCGGGCTTGAGGCCCTGGGCGGTCATCCAATCCTGCAACCGGTCGTACGTCCCACGCAGCGCACGGTAGCTGCCCCGATGGACAGCGATCGCCGCGGGTCCGCCCGGCAGCTCCGAGGACCCCAGCTCCCCGGCCTCGCACTCGGCCAGCGGCCGCAGGTTCGCCACGGGCGCGGCAACCGGAATGCCGATCTCCACGTCGGCGTGCTCCGGTCCGAACTCGTGGTATCTCCCGTATGAGGCCCCGGCCGGGGTGCCCCCCAGGTTGACGATGGCGTCCGCGATGTTGGGCAGGTTCTGCTCGAAGAGCGCCCCCAGGTCGAGCTCGGCAAATGGCTGCCGGATTCGCACCGCCACGGTCGGCTGCGGCGCAAGCTCGACGGCGCGGGGGCCGTCCCCGCCGGTCAGGTCGTTCATGATCGATTCTCCCGCTCGTACGTAACCACAGGGTAGCTCGCCCCCGGTAGACTGCACGCCACGCAGTCGGGAGGGATCATTGCCGGAGGAGCCATCACCGCCCACCAGGGGGCGCACCGTTCACGGCGAGCTTGCCAACGCCGGCCATCGGGTCCTCGCTCCCGATGACGCCGAGGTCGAGGCCTACCTCGAGCAGGCGCTCCACGTCGCGCCGCCGGCAAGGCCATCCGATGAGGCGGCGCCGGCCCAGCCCGACACCGTCATCGTCCTGGACTTCGGGGGGCAGACCGCACAGCTGATCGCCCGCCGGGTTCGCGAGCTGCATGTCTACTCCGAGCTGCTCCCCCACGACACGCCGTGGGCCGAGATCCTGCGGCGAGCCCCGAAGGCGATCATCCTCTCCGGCGGGCCGGCATCGGTCTACGACCAGGGCGCGCCGCACCCCGATCCTGCCGTGTGGTCGGGCAACATCCCGGTGCTGGGGATCTGCTACGGCGTACAGCTGATGGCCCACGAGCTCGGCGGTGAGGTGCTCCCCTCTGCGCGGCGGGAGTACGGTCCGGCCTCGGTCACCATCACCAGCGAAGATGGCCTCTTCCGGGGCATCGACCGGCAGCAGCCGGTCTGGATGAGCCATGGCGACTCCATCATTCGGCCACCGGCCGGCTTCGTTCCCACCGCGCAGACCGATTCAACCGCCTACGCCGGCCTGGCCGATCCGACCCGTGGCCTGTACGGGATCCAGTTCCACCCCGAGGTGGTGCACACCCCCTCGGGCAGGGAGATCCTGCGCAACTTCGTGATCGAGATCGCCGGGGCGCGGCCATCCTGGACCCCGGCCAATTTCGCGGAGACGACGATCGCGGAGATCCGCGCCCGGGTTGGTGAGGGCAAGGTGATCTGTGCCCTCTCCGGCGGCGTCGATTCGGCGGTGGCGGCGACCCTCGTCCATCGCGCCATCGGCGACCAGCTGACCTGCATCTACGTCGACCACGGCCTGATGCGGAAGCGCGAATCGGAGCTGCTGCGCGCCACCTTCGCCGAGAACCTTGGCATGCAGCTGGTGATGGTCGATGCCCGCGAGAGGTTCCTCGGCCGCCTGGCCGGGGTCGAGGATCCGGAGGAGAAGCGCCGCATCATCGGCGACGAGTTCATTCGCGTCTTCGAGGAAGAGGCGGCCAAGCTCGGCCAGATCGACTTCCTGACGCAGGGGACGCTGTACCCCGACGTCATCGAGTCGAAGACCTCCGAGACCAGGGCGGCTGTCAAGATCAAGACCCATCACAACGTCGGCGGGCTGCCGGCCGACCTTCGCTTCTCCCTGATCGAGCCGTTGCGCTACCTGTTCAAGGACGAGGTGCGCGCGGTCGGGCTCGAGCTCGGCCTGCCGGAGGCGATGGTCCTGCGCCAGCCCTTCCCGGGGCCGGGGCTCGCCATCCGCATCATCGGCGAGGTGACCGCCGAACGGCTCGCGACGCTGCGCGAGGCCGACTGGATCGTGATCGACGAGATCAAGGCAGCGGGCATGTATCGGTCGCTCTGGCAGTCGTTCGCCATCCTGACTCCCGTCCGCAGCGTCGGAGTGATGGGGGACGGGCGGACCTACGCCAACGTGGTTGCGATCCGGGCGGTCACCTCGGACGACGGGATGACCGCCGACTGGGCACGCCTGCCCTACGACCTGCTGGCGCGGATCTCCAGCCGCATCGTGAACGAGGTGCCCGGCGTGAACCGGGTCGTCTACGACATCAGCAGCAAGCCGCCCGCCACCATCGAGTGGGAGTAACGCCCTGACTCAGCAGGGCGCTGCAGTCAGGCGTTCGCGCAGTGGTCCCCGCCGTCGCCCTGGCCATTGCCCGGGGTGCCGACCGGAGGCAGCGGCAGGGTCTGGGCGGGGTTGTGCGCGATCAGCGCTTCCTTCGCCTCTCCGTTGTTGTTGGATGGGCTGCCGGCCGCGTCCGCCGCGCAGGGCGTCGAGGGGAGGCCGCCGTGATGGAAGCCAAGGGCGGTGGCCGGCGCGGCCAGGGACGCCAGGAGCAGCAGGATCAGGAGCAGTCGCTTCATTGGGGTCAGCCCTCGCGTGCGTGATGTACCTCGCATACGCCTCCGGTTACAGCCCGCTTCAGATCCGGGCTAGGATTGCGGCAGATGTCCACCTGGTTTGACAAGCTGCTCGAGGATCTGCAGCGCCGGCAGGCGGAGCAGGACGCACGTCGCGAAGGACGGCCGCTGCCACCGCGGAGCCCTCGCCGTGCGAGTGGCAACGGGCACGAAGGCGGACCCGACGACGGCGCTCCTCCGCCGTTGCGGCCTCGTCGCCAGACCATCCTCACCCCCGGCGGGCGGCCGCCGCGCTGGCGTCTGATCATCGGCATCCTGGTCGTGGCCTTCATCGTCTTCGGGCTGCTGGGCGGCGTGGTGAACCTCCTCACCGACCTGATGTGGTACGACGCGCTGGGCCGACGGGACGTCCTGCTGACGCGGCTGTGGTCGCAGGTCGGGCTCTTCGTGCTTGGCTTCGTCGCCTTCACGGTGCCCGCGCTGGCGAGCATCTGGCTCGCCCGTCGCCTCGCTCCGCAGGTCCCGATCCACCGCGCGGGGGGCCTGGAGATCCCCGATCTCAGCAGGGCGGTGACGATCGGGATCGCCGCGACCGCGGTCCTGTTCGGGCTCATCTCCGGCGCCGCGTGGAGCGGCAGCTGGCAAACGGTCCTGGTCTTCTTCAACGGCGGCAGCTTCGGCACGGTCGACCCGAACTTCGGTCGCGACGTCGGCTTCTATGTCTTCGGTCTCCCCTTCTATCGGTTCGTCCAGGGGTGGGGGGTGGCCAGCCTGATCGCCATCATCCTCATCAGCCTGGGGACCTACCTCGCGGGAGCGATGCGCTGGCAGCTTCGGCTCGCGGCCCCGGTGCGTGCGCATCTCTCGATCCTGGGCGCGCTCCTTCTGGCGGTGATCGCCGTCGGCTATCAGCTCGACATCGCCGATCTCTCGTACTCGACTCG
>Ga0153915_10005445_pt1 | contig 11842 bp, 11 predicted proteins | sample Opewatmetagenome_2_FD_107003 | JGI IMG/M metagenome (GOLD analysis project Ga0153915, IMG submission 107003) | Freshwater wetland microbial communities from Ohio, USA - Open water 3 Core 3 Depth 3 metaG | ecosystem: Environmental > Aquatic > Freshwater > Wetlands | place: USA: Ohio, Lake Erie...
CGAGACTGGAAAGGTTCAGTTCTCTGCATGGTACGATTTCGAGCTGAAGCGGAATGATCTGATCACGATCAGAGGGGCTTACGTGAGGAGCTGGCGCGGCATCCCCCAGCTCAACTTCGGGGAAAGATCCCAGGTCACGAGGCCCAGCGTCAAGTTCCCCACGGCCGCCGAACTCGCTGAGGCCAAAGCGAGGAGCATAGGGGACGTGGAGAGGGTTGGCGGTGGCGTTGACGTTCTTGTGCGCGGCACGGTAGTGGAGGTCAGGAAGGGGAGCGGCCTCATCTTCCGTTGCCCCGAGTGCAACCGCGTCGTCCAGAAGAACGCCTGTCGGGTCCACGGGAGCGTCCAAGCCTCGCCGGACCTGAGGATCAAGGCGGTCGTGGACGACGGATACGCGACGATGACGGCGGTCATGAACAGGAAGATGACTGAGTCGATCATAGGGACGACCCTCGAGGACAGCCTGAGGCTTGCTAAGGAAGCGATGAACCCAGATGTCATTCGCGAGCGCATCGACGAGAAGCTCTTCGCTCAGCCCGTCGAGGTGACGGGGAACGTCACGAGCGACGAGTACGGACTCATGATGATCGTCAGCGACGCGAGGATCTCGATCCCTGAGGTGAGGGGCGAGGCCGGCGCGCTGTTGACCCGTCTGGAGGGGTCGTCATGATAACGAGGGAGGTCGCCTGGCGGGTCTTCGCCGCAGAGTTCAATTCATCATCCATGGAGATGAAGGGAGAGGAGGAGAGGGCCCCATCGTACATCATAACCCCTCTCGGCGCGATGGTAAACCGGCTTTTCGTGGTGGGCGTGATGACCGACATCGAGAACATGGGCACGGCCGAAGAGCCGCTGTGGAGAGGAAGGATATCGGACCCGACCGGCACCTTCTACGTCTCGGCCGGACAGTACCAGCCAGAGGCCGCGCTGGCGATGTCGAAGATCAAGCCTCCCTCATTCATCGCCGTCGTCGGCAAGGGCAGGACGTACTCCCCTGAGGAAGGCACGATGTACGTCTCAATCAGGCCGGAGAGGGTCGCGGTAGTGGACGAGAAGATCAGGGATCACTGGGTCCTGGAGACCTGCAAGTCAACCCTTGACAGAATCGCCGCTGTGGAGGACGCCATCGAGATGGAATCCCCTACCGTAGAGGAGCTGGTAAAGCTTGGGCACGGAAGGATGCTCGCTGAGGGTGTGATGAAGAGCCTCCCGCACTACCGGGGTATGGAGCTTGACCGGTATCGGACAATGGTCGTCGATGCCCTGAAGTATCTGATCCCGGAGTACCGCATCGAGGGGGAGGTGCCGGAGCAGGTGACCGAGGCCCCGGAGGAGATCGAGGACGAAGAGAAAGAGGATGTGGATAATGAGGAGAAGGTCCTCGGGATCATCGACAAGCTCGACAAGAAAGGGAAGGGGGCTCCGTGGGACGATATCGTGGAAGAGGCGAGCAAGTCCGGGATAATCAAGAGCGAGCTTGAGGAATTGACGAACTCTCTCCTGGACAAGGGGCTCATTTACGAACCGGTGCTTGGGAAAATGAAAAGAATCTAAAGGGAAATAGTTTAGAGAGAGCTCACGAGAACTCGTCTTTGGAGATCGCGATAAGTATCAGTCCTATCAGGCCAAGGATCGAACCGATGAAATAAGGCCCGATAGTCAACAGACCGAATACTCCGCCGACGATTGCGATGCCCCATCTCTTCCTCCTTATCGCAAAGATCCCCCCGATCAACGCGATAAGGCCGATGATGAACCATATCACGCCACATGCGACCAGGACTCCCTCAACCGCTTGCAGAATGTCCGCGCCGTACATGTCTCCAAGTGCGTCAAGAATCGTCGAGGCTGTGACGGCCAGAATCAGGCCTGTCACGATCCCGATCAGCCCCGATATCACCACAAGGATGCCTCCGATCAACGACTTGGACGAGCCTCGACTTACGGGTGTCACGGACTGAGCAACGGGCCTCGCTTGGGAGGCGACGGCCCTCGCCTGTTCCGGCCTTAGCCGGTATCCGCAATTGGGACACACGTTCGCAGCCGCAGGCACAGCCTGACGGCAACTAGGACATGTGGCATCGACTACTTCATCAAACGAGCGTTCCTCCATATTGTTACCTCCATCCCATTTGGAAAAGATTGGGAGAGATATCTGCGTCTTCTTACTTATATTCCTTTGGGATAAAGAAGCCCCAGACGAGTAGCTCCAGATGTCAATCGATGAGAAATCCATATCAATCTTGCAGCAGTGAAACGATTTCGCTGAACTCTGATTCTACCGAATTGAGCCATGCGTCTTTCAGAACCGGAAGAAGAGTCTCAGCGAGATCGACTCTCTGGTGAATCGCTCCAGGATGCCAACCTGGTCACTGATTCCAGGTCTCGAATCGTTGTCTATCGTCATGACAGGTTGAGCATTATGAGGATGAATGCGGTGATTCTCGTTCCCGAATATCATCACATCATGATGAGAGCAACTGCTATGATGACGATTATCACCACGATGATGATTCCGCCCCAGAGATATGCCCTCTTCGATTTTCCAGATTTCGCGGCCTTGGGAGCAGAAGGTGCCTTTGCCTGAACTTTAGGTGTCTTCTTCTCCTCCGCCTTCAACCTGTACCCGCAATTCGGACACGCACTGGCATCCATCGGTACTGCGTGGCGGCAGCTGGGGCATGTAGCGTCAATCAACTCATCGAATGAACGTTCCTCCATAGTATCACCTCTACCTCCCTGAGAAAGGGTTGGAAAAGATATCGTTGTCTTCTTATTTATATTCCTCTGGACTCGCGGCAGTCAGACCTTTGGTCTCAGCATCCTGAGCATGATGGATCGGGGTACCGGGAAAAGAGGGAAGATGAAGAGGTTTGACGCTCACTTCAACTGGGCCGCAATCTGATCCTCGAACTGCCACTGAGCGTTGAAATGATTGTTCATGTCCTTGATCAGCACGTAATACCAGTATATCAGGAACAGCCCGCCTGTCAACAGCGTCAGTACAAGATAGATGATGTAGGACCTGTCCGGCAAGGTCTTCCAGGAGGGGAGGATCACTGTCATGCCAAGGTGGGAAGCCGCGGATTGGGCTTGCTGGGTATAGGCATGCCACCGCCGGTCATGCTGGTACGGGAATTCAGTGAGCACGTACAGCACATAGAGCAGGAAGATCCATCCGACCACAGGGATCACTATCAAGATCGCAAAGAGGACCGCAGAGGTCTCGCGTTCCCGCGATTTCGCGTCGTATTGAATGCTCTCCATAGTGGATATCTGCGATGAAAGCAGCTGGGTCAGGTTCTTCTCATGGCTATGTGACTTAATGTACTCTATGAGAGTCCCTCTCAGCACTTCCTCCCTCCTCATATGCTGGTTCTGACGGTTGATGAGCCTGTAATTGAGCAATGCGAACAAGACAGTCGCAACGACCAAGGCAATGATCACACCCGCCCATACCACGAACGCTGCCCCGACCCACCATCCAACGACCAAGAACATAACTCCGATGGCGATTCCGATTACGGCAGCGATGCTCGCGATTATTGGCAAGAAAATCCACATGATGCTCAGGATCTCATCCGTCTGGACCCTCGCTCGGATGGATTCCATCAGCTGCCCCTTCGCACCGCCCGCGCCAAAGGGCACCTGCGGATTACCGCCGTGACCTGGTCCCCCCGGACCAGCAAGCAGGTCCCGTCCACATCTCGGACACCATCTCGAATTCGCCGGGACTTGAGCTCCGCAGGCCGGACACTTTCCAGAAGTCTCTGCCATATTCTCACCCCATCCACTGCAATCTGCTGGAATAGTATTGTCAATAGGGCGTTATTAATACTGTGGTCGACCACGGCAGCAAGACTGCGAGAGGAACGACGCACGCCGGTACGTCATCTTCTGACGACTATTCCACCGTAGCCGACTACCTCGGCCATTGGATACACATCTCCAGATGTACCGTACCTCAGCAGCTTCGCCTCCCTCCCCTGCACGGCCTCAAGCATAGTCATCACCGGACCGTACCCACACATTGATACGTCCCTTCGAAGCACGGTGTCATAGACGCCCTTCGGATCAAGGGCGAGGATCTGATCGATGACTTTCATGTCCTCTGTCCTCGCCTTCTTCTCCGTGACGTAATGGGAGAAATCCGTTGACGCAATGACAATGACGTCCTTCCCACCGATCGCGCTTCTCAAACGCGCACCGACCTCCTTCGCGGTGTCGTAATCCTGCATGGTCATCGTGATGGGAAGGTACTTCACGTTCCTGTCGAAGTACTGAATAAAGGGAAGCTGCACCTCGATCGAATGCTCGTTCCGATGTGCGAACGGGTCGTTATCCACCCAACGCTCCAGTCTCGACGCCAGCTCCTTGTCGACCTGGCAAGTGCCCAGCGGCGTGCTGAAGTCCTCAGTCGTCATGGCAACGAAGCCGCCCATCCCTCCGTGATTCGGGCCAATGATGACGAAAGTCTCCGGGAAACCGTCCTTCGCCAACTCTGCGAAGACATGGGCGGCCACGGGGCCTGAGAACTCGTAGCCCGCGTGAGGGACGACGGCGCCGACTATCCTCCGCTCACCCTTCGTCAGCTTCGGTATCTCTCCTGGCCCGAGCGGAGACAAGAAGCATCTCTCGATAGCCTCTATGACCTCTGTCTCCCTCCTGGGATAGAACTTTCCAGCGACAGCGGGATGTCTCATGCCATCTGAGAAAGATGAAAAGGATTGGTATTTCTAACTTGTGTCGAGAGACGTAATCTTCGACTAGAGGCTGGCCTCGAAATCATCGATCGTCATCTTGAAGTCGGCGTCGCTCGAGAGAACCTTCTTCTCCTTCAATATCTCGCGCGTGAGCAGCCAATAGACGCATGCCAGGGCCCTGCGCCCCTTATTGTTCGTCGGAATGACGAGATCGACGTTCCTTGTCTCGTTGTTCGCGTCGCAGAGAGCCACGATCGGCACTCCGATATTCAAGGCCTCAGCGACCGCTTGCTGGTCCGCCGCTGGATCTGTGACGAAAAGAACCTCGGGTTCTATGTACTGAGGGAGTGCCGGGTTGGTCAGCGATCCTGGAACAAACCTGCCTGCGATTACCTGCGCGCCTATGGCCTTGGCAAAGACCTTGGCTGGCTTCTGGCCGTACTGCCTTGCGGACACGATCATTATGCTCTCCGGCGGGTACCGAGAAAGGAACTTCGCGACCGCCCTAATCCGAAGGTCCGTCTGCTTGACGTCCAATACGTAAAGACCGTCTGATCTGACCTTGAAGATGAACTGCTTCATGTCGGCGCTCTTCTGCTGAGTGCCAATGTGGACCCCGGATGTCAGATACACATCCTCAGATACCAGAAGATCCGTCTTTGCCTCGTCTGTCATCGAATAACCTCATGTGTCTCTCTTGACTGTGATCGGAATGACCTTCCTGTCGAACTCCAACATGGCTATCGCGATCGGGTCGATCATGCCCTCGGGGATCTCTATGAGGACCGGCGCGCCCAGAGAAACCTGCAGTGCCCTAGCACCGATAATGCGCGCCTTCTCGAATCTAGTGTACTTCACAAAGTCACCATGCCGGGGGTTTCCCCATATTGACGGGGGCCTTATAAACCTTTTGTACATTGCAGAAGGCCGGGCCAGACGTCCGACTTATCGGCCTCCGTCACACTCTTCTCACGGGTATCGCGGGGCAGCGGAGTTCACTCTTATCGAGGTGAAGACCATTCGGAGAACCTCCTCCTCATGTGGAAGACAAGCCCTCCGTCGGCGAGTATCTCGAGCAGGAACTCAGGAAGAGGATTGAATTCGACAAGAAGGTGAGGCACGGTCCTCAGAATCGTCCCCTTCTCGAGGTCGATCGCGATCTCGTCACAGGTCGATAGAAGTATGTTCGCCTCCGGGCAGGCAATTACGGGAAGACCGACATTGATCGCATTCCGGTAGAAGATCCTCGCGAAGCTCACCGCCACGACCGCCCCCACCCCCGCATGTTTCAATGCCAAAGGTGCCTGCTCCCTGCTCGAGCCGCATCCGAAGTTCCTTCCAGCTACGATGACATCCCCTTTCCTCACACTTCTGCTGAACAAGGGATCGACATCCTCCATCGCATGAGAGGCGAGAGCCCTCGGATCGTAGTCGTCGAGGTAACGGCCTGGGATTATCAGATCGGTGTTCACGTGGTCTCCATACTTCCAGACGCGCCCCGCGATCATGTCACACCTCCCTCGGATCGGCGATTTCCCCTCTTAACGCGCTCGCTGCGACGGTGGCAGGGCTCGCCAGGTATACCTCCGCATCCGGACTCCCCATCCTCCCTCGGAAGTTGCGGTTGGTCGTAGAGATGCACCTCTCGCCTGCGGCAAGGAGACCTTGATGGGCACCGAGGCATGGACCGCAGTTCGGATTCAATACGACGGCGCCCGATCTGACCAGGTCTGCAAGGATCCCGCCGTCGAGCGCTTGGAGGTAGATCTCTCTGGAAGCAGGCACTATGATCAGCCGCACGGAATCCGCGACCTTCCTTCCGCGGAGTATGTCTCCCGCTGCCTGCAGGTCCTCCATTCTGCCGTTGGTGCAGGAGCCTATGAACGCCTGGTCGATCGTCTTGCCCTCGATCTCCTCGACGGATACGACATCGTCGACCCGATGCGGACGCGCTACCTGAGGTCCGAGCGATGACATGTCGTACTCGAACTCGTCCTTGACCTCGGCGGCCGGATCAGAGAACACTGCATTCCACTTCCTCGTAGTCCTCTTCGACAACCATTCAGCGGTCTTGTCGTCGGGGAATGCGATCCCCGCCTTCGCCCCCAGCTCAGTGCTCATGTTCGCAAGCACCATCCTGCCCGCGACAGACATCCGATCGACGGCATCCCCGGTGAACTCGACGCACGCGTAGTCCGCACCGTCCGCGCCCAAGTCACCCGCTACATAGAGTATCGCATCCTTCGGCGAGACGCGCTTCTGAAACACTCCATTCATTCGCACCCTGATCGTCTCGGGGCAGCGCAGCCATAGCTCCCCAGTCGCCCACACGGCCGCCATCTCTGTAGCGCCGATCCCGGTAGCGAACGCACCGAACGCCCCGTAGGTGGTCGTGTGCGAGTCCGTTCCGACGATCAGCGTACCGGGAAGCGCGAATCCCTTCTCAGGAATGACCTGATGGCAGATTCCTTCCCCCATGTCAAGAAAGTTCGGGAGTCTATGTCTCCGAGCGAACTCCCTGACGGCCTTGTGACCCTCGGCGGTCTTTACAGTGTTCGCCGGCACCCTGTGATCGAAAAGAATGACGACCTTGTCAGGATCCCAAATGACTTTGGCGCCCATCTCCCCGAACGCCTTTATCACGAGGAGAGAATTCTCATGTGACATGGCCACGTCGATCCTGGCATTCACGATTTCGCCGGGACTGACCTGCCTTCCGCTAGCATGAGATAGCACTTTCTGCGCGAAGGTCATTCCGGTCATGGAACCTTCGAAGACAGTGACATTCTATGATAAATACTGGTCGGGCGCCCCGTCACTTCTGCGGAAGAACCTCACCAGCAGATCCGTTCTGTGTGAGGATGCCGATCAGATAGCGCTTCTCGTCCTCGTCCGCGAAAGCCATCATGCCCACCCTGGTCCGGCACGTGATTGTCTTTCGCTTCATTATCTCGATTGTCCCACCAGCATCGCCCGGCTGCTGCATGATCCTCAATGTCAGGAACATCATCGATTTCGACCCCCATGTCTCTGTCTGAGATAAGCGGGGGCCGGATTCCTCTTCATACTATATCTAGGTTCCTTGGCTCTCAAGTCATGATCCAAAGTATGGCTGTCCCTACCACAGTCGTTCGAAGGCAGCAATATGGACTATCCCATTTCTCGAGTTGGGGCCACGACCTCATCAGGAGCAACGTGAAGGCGGGAAAGCACGAAAACGGTCCCCCGAGGCGTGTTATCCTCCACGCGGACCGACCCCCCGTACCTCTCAATCGTCTTCTTCACCAGATACAGGCCCAGTCCGGTCCCCCTCTTCTCACCGTAGCTGTAGCCCTCTTCGAAGATCTTCTCTTTTATGTTTGCCGGAATACCTGAACCGCAGTCGGCTATCCGAACCTCGCATTCATCTCCCTTTTCACGAATGATGACGTCGATCCTGTCCGTCCTGCCATGTACGACTGCGTTCCTGATGATGTTATCGAAAACGGAGGATAGAGCTTCATCGGCCAGTATCGTTGCATCGCCTTGTATGTTCGATTCGACTGGATAATGATGGATGATATCTTCCACAACTACTCTGACCTTGAAGGGCATCAGACTCCTGCCAGCTGATACGAACGATTCGAACTCTTTCATCCTCCTTATGAGGTCGACACACCTGTTCACGGTCCTGACCGCATTGTCGAGGAACTTCTCGTTCCTACTCTCGCCGTAGAGTTCCAGCGCCCCACTCACGACTGTCAGCTCATTCAGAATGTCGTGCCTCATCGTCTTGTTAATCAGCCTCAGGACATCATTCAACTGGATGATCGCTTCCTCCATTCGTTTGCGATCCGTAATATCTCGTATCATTCCCTCAACGGCGACGATCGACCCAGATTCGTCCAAGATCGGGATTGCACGGGCCTCCGTCCATACGACGCGGCCGTCCTTGTGGATCCATCTCAACACAATCGGTCCAGTCATACCGGATCTACTGTTCGACACAGACTCGAAGATGGCCTTGTCATCTGGATGAATCATCCTGAAGCTTAGCGATGGGTCACTGTAATGCTCCTCTGGACTGTAACCTAGTATCGCTGTGGAGGCAGGGTTGACGTACTCGAATTCGACCCTTGGCTTCAGGCGGAGACGGAATATCATGTCCTGAGCGTTCTCGGACAGACGTCTGAACCTCTCTTCGCTCAGCCGAAGAGCCTCTTCGGCCGTCTTCCGCGGAGTGATGTCAGCTACGAAGCCTTCGATAGCGGGGAGATCGCCTTCCTTCGAAGTGATTCCTCGGCCCTGTTCCCACACCCACCTGGTATCGCCGCCCGCAGTGACGATTCTATATTCTATCGTGAAAGACCTTGAGTCCTTGAGAGATTCCTGGATATCGTTCCACACACGCTCCCTGTCATCGGGATGGATGATGTGTCCGTAGGATACTTTCCGGCTGAACTCGAGGTCTTCGGGCGCGTAACCCGTCAGCTCATGACAGCCAACACTCACGTACTCGAACGTATGTTCCCGGTCGTTGGCGCATCGATAGAACATCGAAGGCAGGTTGCTCAGCAGGGACGAGATGATCTGCCTGTATTCCGCAAGGGCCGTTTCCGCCCTGATGTGACTGGGACTCTCGACTAGCTCCCATTTCCCTTCCCTCCTCAAAAGGACGGACTTGTGATTGCGCATCACTTCCACCATCTCGTTCGGCCCGCACCTGTCTATAGGATATGCGCACAGGAGCAACATCTTCCGAGTCTGCGCGACCGCGTCGACCGCTTCCTCGTACTTGGAGAGCTTCCTCCACTCCCCCGCTTTGAGCCAGTCGGCATCACCGGAGACCCTTATTCCGACATAGCCTTCTCTAATGCCCTGATCCAGTCTCTTCAACATGAAATCAATGACTGATTCCGTGTCAAAGACACTCTGCTTGTTGAAGCATTGATTGTAAGGGACGATCTCGATTTGGGCCTTGCCAAGATACCTTTCGAATTCTGGAACAGCAGCCTTCAGAACATTCTGGGCCTGGGTCACGTCCATGGGATCCGAAGTGATCCACAAGCAGCATTCATTGCTCTCCAACCCAGCCTTGAAGTAGGGAACAAGCAACTCGATAATATCATCGCGATCGTGATAGAGGAGACCGGAATGTGTGCCCCAAGGAATGCTGCCCATTACCTCCAATCCAGACTCTCTGAGGCGATTCTCGCCTCCAGTCCGGTCGACTTTGTGGCTCCAGCTCATTTCCACTCCTTCATGCGCCCCAATCCGGACCGAAGACTGACGGACCACTCCAGAAATGGATAGCATCTGCCACATCATATCCTTTTACTTCGACACCCGCCGTTGGTGTCCGAGCGAGACGTCTCGGTCGAACGCTAGGATAATGTCGTCGATCCTCGTTTGGTCATGGGGACGCGCAACGGTAATATACGTCCAGAAGTCTCACTCAATCGGGGATGGGAGTTGAAGAAGAGAGGACTGCTCACCGGCCTAGCTGTCGTTGTCGTCATCGCAGCGCTTGTCGCGAGCACGATCGGCCCTTCGAGGGGCAGCCCTGAGAAGATTGAGACATTCGGGATCGCAGCCTCCGCAGACGCCTTCTCGGCCTACTTCGTCCTGATAGATTCCGAAGGAGAGGATATCTCGGTCGGCGGGGAAGTGGAACTGCGAATCAGCGATGATTTCTCTGCGACACTCTACGAGGTCTCGTTCGCGGTATCCGCCAGAGACTTCACGAGATATGAGACTCCGACGGGAGGGACGGTTCTCGGATACATCTGGAGCATAGAATTCACAGAAGTCGAGGAAAGCGACAACAGGAACGATTCGTTGAGCGCCGACCTTTTCTTCAAGTACAAAGGCAACACGCTGTCGAAGAGCATCGACAACGTACCTTTTCCTCCTGAGCTGAGAGGCCCCAACAAGCCACCTGAGGTGGACCTGAAGGGTCCGACGGCTGGCTGGAGCGAGAGACCGGTCCATTTCGACGCCTCGAACAGCACCGACCCCAACATGGATGCGATGGGCTTCGCGTGGACCTTCGGGGACGGACAATCGCAGTTGTCGGGAGACAACGCCACGCACTCCTACGCCAGGGCGGGACGATTCACCGTCGAACTGATGATCAACGACTCCGAGGGAGGGTCGAGCTCGGTCAGTCACAACATCACCATCACCAATCCTGAAACGATCACGATCATCGACTTCGGGATTTGGAAAGGGGGACCGGGACCCGCCCACTCCGGGGACTTCTACGCCAATATCTCTATCTTCGATGCGGCGCCATTTGATATTCAGGTAGATTCCACTCTATTCAAGGTCGAGTTCCAGGAAGGTCAGGAAATAGGGTCGAACGGGACCAACGGCACGAATCCTGTAGTGATCGGTCCCGGCGACAGTATCAGAATGAGAATCTACTTCAGCGTCCCGCCGTCCTCAACGCCGATGCTCCTCACCTACGACGACCGGCTGACTCTTCCCTTCACGGCTGGTCCGACGGGCAACCTGACAGTTCATTTCTTCGACGTCGGGCAGGGGGACGCTGTACTGATCGAGGATCCAGGCTCGAAGCGGATGCTCATCGACTGCGGTCCTGATGACGCTGCCGGGGGTCTGTTAGATGACCTTCGGTCATTGTCCGTCACGACGATCGATGTCCTCATCGCCACGCATCCTGACTCGGACCATATTGGAGGCGCCGACGAAGTGCTCGCGGCGTTCGACATATTGAGCGTGTATCATCCTGGCTATGTGAAGGACACTTCCACATACCGGACATTCTTGTCCTCCGCATCGGCCGAGGGTTGCCCGATCTACACGGACGGGCAAGTAGATCCCGGCGACCTCATTCCATTCGGGGGAACGGTCACACGGGTCCTGAGCATCGACGCCGATGCGCCTGATTCCAACAGCGCCAGCATCGTCCTTAGGGTCGCGTTCGGCTCAGTCGCTTTCCTTTTCACAGGGGACATCGACTTCGACATCGAGGATCAGATGATGTCAAACTATACCCTCGAACTTGACGCGGACTTCCTGAAGGTATCACATCATGGCAGCGAGTACGCGTCCTCGGACGCCTTCCTTGATGCGACGACGCCCGCGGTCGGAATCATATCCGTCGGCGCTGGGAACACCTATGGACATCCATCGCA
>Ga0153915_10005446_pt1 | contig 11842 bp, 9 predicted proteins | sample Opewatmetagenome_2_FD_107003 | JGI IMG/M metagenome (GOLD analysis project Ga0153915, IMG submission 107003) | Freshwater wetland microbial communities from Ohio, USA - Open water 3 Core 3 Depth 3 metaG | ecosystem: Environmental > Aquatic > Freshwater > Wetlands | place: USA: Ohio, Lake Erie...
CACACGCTCGAATGCTGCATCCGGGCGTGTGCCCGTCCGATTTGTACCCCTCCGGGGGCAGAAAGTTAAGCGCGCTTTCCCGGACGACGGCTCCGGACACGGGCGTGGAGGTTGAGCGGTCCGCTTCGACGATGACACGGGTCGCGAAGTCCTCTGATGAACCAAGGAGACGAAGGCTATCCCGCCCGCGCCTGCACGAGCGCAACGAAGGGGTCGGACAACAGGGTATGCATCACGCGGAAGCGCCTTCCCCAGCGGTGGTCTCCGCCACCTCGAGTCGAAGTGGCGTCAACCCGCCCCCCAACGGAGGTTTTGACGATCCCGGGTCTCCCGGGTCTGGGGTCCCGGGCCGGAGGCATGCGACCGACAACAGTACGTGAGGGGTACGATGATCCACGTGTGGAAAGAAGTTCCTGGCCGCCGCGGGCCCAGCGCCGGTCGCTGAAGGCCGCGCGTGTTGCGATGCGCGTCCCGGCGGGCAGGCACTTGCTCTACCATGCTGGCACCATGACCGCCTCGCCCGGGCCCACCGCGCGCACCTCCGTCACCTTGCACGACGTATGGGTCGGCATGCTCCTCTACCCGCGCCACACGCTGCCCACCGCCGCGGCGCCGGTACTGGTCGCCTCGGGGCTGGCCCTGCACGATGGCGTCGCCGCAGCGCTGCCGGCCGCGCTGGCCTTCCTCGCCGGGTGGTCGGTGCAGCTCGGCGGTGTCATCACGGACAACTACAACAACCTGCGCCGGCACGGAGACGACCCCGAGCACCCGGCGTTCGCGGAGGCCCTGCGGGCCGGCCTCGTCACCTTCGGCGAGCTGAGACTGGCCATCTGGGCCACCTACGGCGTCGCGCTGCTGGCGGGCGCCTGGCTGGTGGCACTGGGGGGCATCCCGGTGCTGGTGGTGGGGCTGGCGAGCATCGCCGCGAGCCTTCTCTATTCCTCGGGGCCGTTCCCGCTGGGCGACAACGCCGGGCTCGGCGATCCGCTCTTCTTCGTCTTCTTCGGCCTCGTCTCGGTGATGGCGACCTATTACGTGCAGGCGGTGGCCGTGCTTGGGGGGCCCCAGGGCGCCTCGCTGGTGGCCGGGGGGGTCACCTGGAACGGGCTGTGGGCCAGCCTTCCGCCGGCGGCGCTCACCACCAACATCCTCGTCATCGACAACATCCGCGACCTGGAATTCGACCGCGCCAAGAACGAGCGCACGCTGGCGGTGCTCATCGGCCCGCGCTGGAGCCGCACGGAGTACCTCGCCCTGCTCGGGCTCGCCTATGCGGTACCGGTGGGGCTCTTCGCCGCCGGCCGCTTCGGCGGTTGGGTCCTGGCCCCGCTGGCGAGCCTCCCGTACGCGGCCGTGGTGGCGCGGCGGGTGTTGCGGGCGACGACGCACCAGGCGCTCCTCCCGATGACGCCGCAGGCGGGGCAGGTGCTCCTCGCCCACTCCATCCTCTTCGCGGCGGGGCTCGCGGCGGGCTGAAGGTGCCCGCGCCGTCCTCACGCGCTCCTGATTGCTGCGCTACAGCGGCTTTCGCAGGGTGACGCGATAGAGCCGCCGAGGCAGCTTGCCTTCCTCGAATTCGTCGATGGAAACCATCTCGTACCCGCTCGAGAGGCGCTCGACCTTGGCTCGGTCGAAGAAGTGCACGATGAAGCCCTTGTCCTCGTAGAGGTCCTCGCCCCGGTGGATGCCGCGCCCGAAGTCGGGGTCGCTCGCGTTCCGCACGGTGTAGACGCACAGCCCGCCGGGCCGGAGCGTCCGGAGGATCTCGCGCGAGAGCGCGTCCAGCTCGACGGTGGTGAGCGCCATGCAGAAGAGCATGTGCGAGTAGCAGGCGTCGAAGGAACCGTCGGGAACCGGGAGCGGCCTGCGGACGTCGTGCTGCGCGGCGGTGAGGCGGCCGGTGAGACCGGCCTGTGCCGCTTTCCGGAGGATGGTTTCGACGCCCGTCTGCGCGTAGTCGAGGACGTGGACGTCGAAGCCGCTCGCCGCGAAGAAGAGCGAATCCCGCCCCTGGCCGCCGCCCAGCTCCAGGACGCGGCGTACACCCGCCGCCGTGAACTCGGCAGCGCTCCTGCGCGCAGGCTCGCTCGGGTCGCGCCCGAACATCTCGGGTTTCGCCTCGAGCAGGCCCTCCCAGTGCTGCTTCTGGCCGTCCAGAGCTGGTTTCTCGGCCTCGTCCGGCATGATCGACTCCGCAAGGCCGCGTGGATCGCGCCACGTCGCGGCGCCCCCGCGTGGAGTGGCGCTGCAAGGACGCGGGCGGCCAAGAGCTGGTCCTGAAAATGCCACAGGGCCCGCCGGAAGGCGATGAGGGAGCCGGCGCCCCATCCGCATCGGCCTCTCGCTCGATGGCGTGGGCCTCGGCGACGAAGGTTGTCCGCGCGGGTGACGGGCGCCGACTCGTCTCGACGCGCCGCGTCACGTAACGACCCAAGAGTGCATGGAGAGGACGGAGGGGGCCCCCTATGCCGTTCGGCCTCCCACAGGTTCGGTCCCGTGGGTCCAACCCATGAAAGGAGCGGTCATGAAACTCTCCGCATGGAAGCGATGGCAGTCTTGGGCAGTCCTGCTGGCAGCATCGATCGCCCTCTTGGCACCTGCCGTGCCGGCCGCGCGCGACGGCTCGGAGGGTGGCTTGGGAGGTCGCTGGGTCGGGACCTGGAGCGCGTCGATGCAGGCGCCGCTCTTCGCTCCCGCCACCACCTTCGACAACCAGACCCTTCGGCAGGTGGTGCACGTCACCATCGGCGGGTCGGTGGTGCGCGTTCGGTTCTCGAACGCACTCGGCACCCAGCCATTCACCATCGGGGCGGCGAGCGTCGGGCTGCAAAGCTCGGGGGCCTCGGTGCATCCTGGCTCGCTGCGGCCGCTCACCTTCGGCGGCGCCGCATCGATCACCATCCCCAACGGCGCCGTAGCCTACTCGGACCCGGTGCGCCTTCAGGTGGCGCCACAGGACGACCTGGCCGTGAGCCTGTTCGTGCCGTCGGCCTCGTCGGCCACGACCCTGCTCTCGCTCGCCCACCAGACCTCGTACGTCTCGCCCACCGGGGACTTCACGGGCGCGAACGACATCCCCGGGTCGACCACGACCACATCCTGGTACTGGCTGAGCGGGGTCGAGGTCCGCGCCTCCTGGGGGAGCCGGGCCGTCGTCGCCTTCGGGGATTCGATCACCGAGGGCTTCAACTCCACGACCGACGCGAACTCTCGCTGGCCCGACTACCTGGCGCGGCGGCTTCTGGCCCACCGCGACACGAAGGACATCGCCGTGCTGAACGAGGCCATCAGCGGGGACCGGGTGCTGAACGACGAGATCGGACCCAACGCCGAGAAGCGCATCGATCGCGACGTCCTCACCCAGGGCGGGCTCGCATACGTCATCGTGCTCTTGGGGACGAACGACATGGGCTTCTCTCAGATCCCTCCCGGGGTGTTCCCGAACACGGTGTTGCTCACCAACGTGAGCGCCGAGGACATCATCGCCGGATACAAGCAGATCATCCTGCGCGCCCATGAGCAGGGGGCGAGGATCTACGGCGCCACCGTGCTTCCGTTCGAGGGCGCCTCCTACTGGGATGCGGCGGCGGAGGTGAAGCGCCAGACCATCAACCACTGGATCCGCACCAGCGGTTGGTACGACGCGGTCATCGACTTCGACAAGGTGGTCCGGGACCCGAGCGCCCCGACCAAGCTCCTTCCAGCCTACGATAGCGGTGACCACCTGCATCCGAACGACACCGGGTACGCCGCGATGGGGAACTCCATCGACCTGCGCCTGTTCTAGTGGGCGGTGGACTCGCCCGGGTTCGCCGGGGCCGCAAGGGCCCCGGAGAACCGGGCCTTGCCCTGAACGGCGGGGGGCGGGCAACGAGCCATGGCGCGCGCAGGACCACCGCGTCGAGGGCCTGCGCGACGAGCCACTGGCCACCGAGCGCCACCGAGCTGGCGCTCACTTCATGGACGGCACCCTGGGGCCTGCGCGCAGGCGGTTGCGCAGCCGGGCCGCATCGACCGGCCGTGGCTGGGTCGTGCGGATGAAGTCGAGCAGCACCCTCGCGAAGCGCTCCGGGTCGTCGAGGTGTGGATAGTGCCCCGCGCCAGGGAAGATCTCAATCCGGCTCGAAGGTATCGCGTCGTGGGCCAGCCGGGCGTGGGCGACCGGGATCAGCGGATCCCGCTCGCCCCAAATCAGCATCGTGGGCAGCTCGGCGGCCAGGTAGAGCCTGTCTGTCGCGCTGACGCGCTGGCCTCCGAAATCGATGAGATTCCTCACGGTCTGGAGGAAGGCCTTGCGCGCCGAGGGATCCTCGAGCGCGACGAAGCTGCGCCACGTCTCACCGAGATCGGTGCTTGCCCGGAAGCCGAGCCTGCCCATGGTCTTCACCAGGGTTCCGATGGTGCGGGCTCCAGCGGCGCTGAGCCAGGGGAGCACCATCTTGGCGCCGGGGAGCGCCGCAGCGCGGAGGATCGGATGCACCTCGCGGCCCAGACCGCCGGCGGAGACGAGGACGAGCCGCTCACAGCGCTCCGGGAACTGGTAGCTGAACTGCATGGCCACTCCGCCACCCAGCGAGTGACCGACGATGGTGCAGCGGTTCTGGCCGATCGCCTCGAGAAGGTCGCGGACGAGGTTCGCGTAGGCGCCCAGCGAGTAGTCACCGGACGATTTGGCCGATCTTCCGTGGCCGAGGAGATCAGGCGCAATCACCGTGTGCTGGCCGACGAGTCGTGGAATGACGTCTTGCCAGGTGGCGGAGCTCGCCGCGATGCCGTGGAGGAGGACGACGAGCGATCCACTGCCAGCGGTGCAATAGGAGTAGCGCTGGCCGTGTAGCTCGACCTGGCACTGTTCGATGGGTTGCGCCGGCAGCATCCGTTGAAAACATTACCAGGAGCGTTGCGCCGCGCAACGGCCATGCGGCCGGCCCGCCGCGAGGAGGCGAAGGTGAAGCACGGCTCATCGTGACCCCCGCTCCCGGCAGCGCACGACCTCCTCGGCGAGGCCGTCCGGCTCCCGCACCTGGAACTGCTCCGGAGTCCACTTCCTCTGGATCTCATTCGCGAGGCAGACACAGACGCGCAGATCTTCACCTGCATCGGAGCACCGAAGCGCGAACTTGATGCCCCAGTCGTCCGGCCACAGCGCAGCGTTGGTCGCGGCGGCCGGGGCCGCGACCGGTGCGGTCGCGCAGGCGCCGAGCCCGGCGGCGCCGAGCAGCGCGAGGACTCGGGCGCCGCGGAGGAGGTCGGGCCGCCGTCGGGCCGTCTCAGTCGCTCGTCGCGCCATCATGTACGTCAGCCTGCGGAGAGGACGACACGGGGAGGCGAGCGGCGGCGGCCTCACCGGGACCTGCGAACGTCGCAGATGGCCAGGGCCAGATCTCCCATTGTGAAGGGCTTCTGGACGAGGTGCACGCCCTCCTCCTGCACGCCGTGGTGGACGATGACGTTGGGCGCGTAGCCGGACATGAAGAGCACCGGGAGCCCGGGCCGCAGCCCCAGGATGCGATCGCGCAGCTCCTTTCCGCTCATACCGGGCATCACCACGTCCGTCAGCAGAACGTCAATCCGGGCATTCTTGCGCCCGACCAGCTCCAGCGCCTCGCTTGGAGACCCGGCGACCACGACCGAAAGGCCCAGGGAAGCGAGCATGGCGGCCGTCATCCGGCGGACCATCGGCTCGTCCTCCACCAGCAGCACCGTCCCGCCCTCGACGACCGCGGGGGCCGCGTCTGGGGCGACCCTCTCCGCGCTCTCCCGCTGGAGACGGGGAAGGTAGATCTTGAAGGTGCTCCCGATCCCCGGCTCGCTGTAGGCGTGCACCATGCCGCCGCTCTGCGCTACGATGCCGTGGACCGTGGCGAGCCCGAGCCCCGTGCCCTTCCCGAAGTCCTTGGTGGTGAAGAAGGGCTCGAAGACGTGCTCCAGCGTCTCCCGGTCCATGCCGACGCCGGTGTCGCTCACGGCGATGAGAACGTAGTCGCCCGGCCGGAACCCGGCGTTCCTGCGGCAGTATTCCTCGTCGAGTCGCACGTTGGCCGTCTCGATGGTCAGCTTGCCGCCCCGTGGCATGGCGTCGCGCGCATTCGCGGCGAGGTTCATCAGGACCTGCTCGAACTGCGAGGGGTCCATCTCTACTTTCCAAAGCTCCCGTCCCGGGTGGAACTGGATCTCCACGTCCTCCCCGATGAGCCGCGCCAGCGTGCTCCGGGCCTTCGCCAGCACGTCGTTGGGCGCCAGCGGATGCGGCGAGACGACCTGCTTCCGGGAGAAGGCCAGCAACTGCCGGGTCACGTCGCGGGCCTGGTGAGCTGCGCTGAAGATCTCCAAGAGATCGGCCGCGGCGGCCGGGTCGCCCTCCAGGCGCGGCCGCAGCATCTCTGCATTCCCCAGGATGACGGCCAGCATGTTGTTGAAGTCGTGAGCTACTCCGCCGGCGAGCAGCCCGACGGACTCCAGCTTCTGCGCCTGAGCCAGCTGGGCCTGTAGACGCTCGCGCTCCTCCTCCGCTCGCCGGGCATCGGTGATGTCGAGGACGGCGCCGACGGTGCGCACCGGGCGGCGGCCATCCCCCTCCCCCTCGAAGAAGGTCTGCGACCGCGTCGTCAGCCAGCGGACGGCGCCGTCGCGGCGCGTGATCCGGTGGTCGACGTCGAACAGGCCGTCGCCGCCCGGCGTGTGCGCGCGCCGCACCGCCTCGCCGATCCGCTCCAGGTCGGCGGCGTGGACCCGATCGAGGAAGGCCTGGAGCGTGACGGTCTCATCCGGGTCGAAGCCGTAGATCTCCCGCTGTTGCGGGGACCAGTAGATGGTGTCGGCCCGCTGGTCGTGGTCGAAGATGCCGATGTGGGCGACGCGCACGGCCTGGCGCAGCCGCTCCTCCCCCTCGCGCAGTGCCGCGGTCGCCCGGGTGCGCTCGGTGACGTCGATGAAGGAGCACAGCAGTGCGAGGGGTCTGCCAGCGCCGTCCTTCACCATCGAGGCCGACAGCTCGACGATGAGGCGCTCGCCGCTCTTCCTGAGGGCGGCCAGCTCGCCGCGCCAGCCCTGCCCCTCGGCGACGCGGGCCTGGACTGCGCTGGCCTGGCTGGGCGAATCCCAGAAGGAGATCGCCGAACGGCCCAGCACCTCGCTGCGCGACTCGTAGCCCCACATCCGGAGGAACGACGCGTTCACGTACGACAGGTTTCCGGCCAGGTTCGCGATGGCGATCCCGTTGATCGAGGATTCCAGGGCCTGGAGGCGGCTCACCAGGTCCGCCTGGAGCTGCCGCTGCCCGGCAACGTCCCGGAGCGTCCAAAGGGTGGCTCCACCGAGTAGCCCACGGGCACCCAGCTCCACGTCGAGGAGGCTGCCATCCTTGCGTCGGAGGACCGCCGGCGCGTTCCAGCGTTCGAGCGGGCCGAGCCCGGCAGGCAGTTGGGTGGCCGGCGCGAAACTCCCGGGGACGAGCAGATCCGAGAGCAGCCCGCCGGCCAGCGCCGCGGCGGAGTACCCCGTGATCTCGGCGGCGCGTCCGTCGGCGGCGAGGAGCCGCCCCTGCGCATCGGTGAGAAGGACGCCCGCCGCCACGTCCTCGAGCGGTGCCGCCGACTCGTCCCGCCCATCGAGGCTGCCCATTCGGCTTTCCCCTCCCGGCGCCCCGCGAGTACGAGAGCGATGCCCCTCCGACGAGAATGCTGCGAGGATCGCACGCCGCTCCCGCTCCTCGCAAGGCGGTCGCGGAGTCGGCCAGCGGGCATCGCGCAGGCCCGCACGTTAGGGAGTGGGCACCGTGGAGGAAACCCCGATGCGCTGGACCCCGTCGTTGTCGTCCTTCTCGTGCCTCAGGCACCCGGCCGCGCCACCTCCGCCCACCTCGACCGGTCTCCGGATGCGTGAGACCGTCCTGCTCCTCGGCCTCTTCGCCGCCGCCTGTGGCGGGCCGGCCTCGACGGGCACCTCCCCCCCGGCCCTCCCTCCACTCGTGAAGAACACCTGGACCTGGATCGACGTTCCCGGGACCTCCTGCGGCGATGGCTCGCCGACCGGGATCAGCGTGAATCCCGGCGACGGTCCAGGCCTGCTCGTCTTCATGAACGGCGGCGGTGCCTGCTTCGATTACGTGAGTTGCTTCGTCGCCCATGCGGCTGGATCCGGGTCGTTCGGCCGCACCGACTTCGAGGCGCTTGCCGCCGCGCGGTTCCCGGGCTCGATCCTCGACCGCGGCGATTCCTCGAACCCGTACCGCGCGATGAGCCTGGTCTTCATCCCGTACTGCACCGGCGACGTCCACGGCGGGGACAACGTCGCCGACTACCCCGACGCATCGGGTGGGACTCACCGATGGCACCACGTGGGTCGGGCCAACGTCGTCACCGTCCTTCCCTGGATCGCAGCCGCGTTCCCCGCGGCGAGCCCGCTCGTCGTCTCGGGCTCCTCGGCCGGCGGGTACGGCGCGCTCCTGAGCTACGACTCTTTCCGCCGCGCCTTCCCGGCGGCCGACGCGGTCCTGGTGGACGACTCCGGTCCCCCGCTCGTCGAAGGCGACATCTCGCCCGTTGTCCGCGCGGTCTGGATCGCCGCGTGGCGCATCGACCGGGTCGTCACCGCACTCTGCCCGGAGTGCCTGGCCGACTTCTCGAAGCTCTTTCCCGTGCTGGCAAGCCGCTACCCCCGTGACCGGCTCGCGCTCCTGTCCTCCACGCAGGACCAGGTGATCCGCTCCTTCCTCGGGTACCTCGACGGGCCGTCATTCGAGGCCGCCATCGGCCGGCTCGAGGGAGTCCTGGAGCCGATTCCCGGCGCCAGGTACTTCGTCGTCGCTGGAACGAGCCACACCATGCTCCCAGATCCGGCAAACTACTCGTCCGGCAGCGTGGAGTTGTGGTCCTGGCTCGGGCAGCAACTCGCGGGCGGCTCGGCCTGGACGTCAGCGAAGCCCTGACCTCGAGGCCCGACACCGACTTCGCGATCGCGACCGGAACGTTGCGCTCATCGACCCGGGCCGAGGTGCCATGGTGGTCGCCTGCGCGGAACGGATGGAGCTTTCGGTCACCACGAGGGTCCGGAGCTACCGTCCGGTTCCCTGCCCCGGGCGAAGCCGCTTCACGAGATCCTCGATGGCCCGCTCGTGCCCGACATCGCGCTTCGCGCGCTCGGAGAGGTACCACTTGTGCTCGAGCATCTGGCAGTAGACCTCGGCCGCATCGCCACCGGGGCCGACGAGGGGCGCGAGCCGCCCGGCCGCAACCTGATAGCGCTCGGTGAGCCACCGGTATGCGGCGATGCTGAGGGGTACGCTCCTGTTCTCGGCGCGCTCGAGCGTGGCGCGGAGCTCCTGGATCTCTCCCACCATGAGCGCGGCCTGCCGGTCCTCGGCGACGAGGCCGGTATGGGCGTGGAGGAGGTGCCGGTGGTAGTCGCGATCAGTGACGATGGTGCGCATGCGCAGGCGGCTGCCGTCGCCGGTCGCCTGCAGCTCCACCTCTCCCACCGTGAACCCGAGGTCGTTGAGCGCGCGGATGCGCTCGTGGATCTTCCAGTTCTCGCTGGCCGCGAGGTTCTCCTCGCGCGTGATCTCGCTCCACAGGCACTCGTAGCGCGAGCGAACGTCGGCCCCCGTCCGTTCGAGCTCCTCGGGGAGCGTGACCCCGAGCATCGCCGCCACGTCCGCGATGTCGCCGGTGACGTTCTCCTCGAGGATGTTCATGTCGTGGCGGCGCTGGCCGTCGCTCAGCCGCTCGTGCATCTCCGACGTCTCGGCGTCCACGAGGTACGCCTGGAGCTCGCCGGCGTCGCGGCGGAAGAGGGTGTTGGAGAGGGAGCAGTCGCCCCAGTAGAAGCCGCCGACGTGCAGGCGGACGAGGAGCCCCGCCATCGCGTCGATGAGCCGTTTCCGGTAGGTCTCGAGGCCGGCCTGCTCGAACAGCGTGCGGTACGGCAGGGAGCCGTCGAGGAATCGCGTGAGGAGGATGCTCGCCTCGCCCTCGTCGGTCCGGACCCTCGCGTGGCCTGCCGCGACCACCGCCGGGAGGCCGTGGTCCTCGAGCCAGCGGAGGGCCCCGTACTCGCGCTCGCCCAGCTCGGGCGGCAATTCCTTCACCGCGTACACCGCCCGCTGGTACTGCACAAAGAGCACCTCGTGCCGTGAGACGCCGCGTTGCACCTCCACGATGCGCGAGCAGGGCCCCGGCCAGCGTACGAGCGGGAGGTTCCACGGCAGGTCGAGGAAGTCCGGGTCGCCGGGGCGCACCTGGATTGCGATGATGCCGTTCGAGACTGCCATCTCTGTCGCCCATGAGACCAGGCCTGCGCGTCGCCTGGCAAGCGGGTGCCCGAGCCACTCGTCGAGCCACGGTTGAAGCTGCCCGCGACGGGATGCGCGCCGCTTCGGGCGGTTTGCTGGCCCACCTGTCACCTCCCGGAACGACCGCCGAAAGAACGGTCCTACCCGCCTGGGCCGCGCTGGTCACTTGCATTCTCGACCTCGCCTCCGCCACGCTGGGGTCGTTTTCCGAGCAGTCAACGAGGGAGGACCCATGGCGGGCTCATGCTGGGCATATGACTCGTCGACGCACCCCGAGGTGAGGGCGTTCCTGGAGAAGAAGGTCAAGGCAGTGGACGCGCAGTCCTGCTTCATCGAGGACTCCAAGGGGATGCGCTGCGACGGGGTCGACTGCAACTTCGGGGACATGAGCGGCAAACACGGGCGGAGGCGAAGGCCCGATTCGACTCAAGGGGGAAGCGGCCGCCGCGGCCTGCGCCGTGGACGCCGGCGCATGGTGCGTCCCTTCGCCCTCGGCACGCCACACCAGGCGGGAAAGCTCCCGCCGCGGCCGGGCGCGGCCGCGAAGAAGAAGCGGCCTCGGCGCTAGGCACGTTGCGCGCCAGCGAATGATTCCCCGATCGGGCCTGGCCCCCGGCGTCGAGAACCGTCACCAGGTCCAGGTTGCCCGGGTCGAGGTGGACGAGCTCGGCTCGTCGGGTCGCGCGGGCGCCTTCGTCCACCTCATCGGTCGCCTCATCCATCCGGAAAGGGCGCAATCTCACAGCACGCCGCCCGAGCGGGAGGTACTCGCGACCTTCCTTCCGGGCACCTCGCCATTCGGCCGTTTCCCCGGAGGCGTGATTCCGGGTGAAGTGCCGACCGCGCCAGGAAGGGAGCTGCCTACCCGGCGCCCGGTGCTAGACTCGACCGTCGCACTCGACCAGGAGGACCGCCTTGCCTCGTGAGGACCGCCCGGCCGGAACCGGGCCGACGGGCGACGCGCCGGCCCTGGTCAAGCCTGGCGCGCTCTCGGCGCTGCTCCAGGAGGTGGCGCGCGCGCCGGCGGCCGCCGGGCCGGCCTGGGACGTCTGGCTCCGACCTGGCGCCGTGGTGGGCCGCTTCGAGCTGGTTCGCGAGATCGGGCGCGGTGGCTTCGGCGTGGTCTGGGAGGCGCGCGACGCCGCGTCCGGTCGGGCCGTCGCCTTCAAGGCGGTCCGGGTGGCGCGCCACGCCGAGCCGCGGGAGGCGAGGCTGCTCGAGGAGGCGGAGATCGCGGCGCGACTCTCGCACCCCAACATCGTGGCGCTCCACGACGTCGGCCGCACCGAGCACGGGCCCTACCTCGTGCTGGAGCTCCTGCGCGGTCGAACGCTCGCCGAGCGGCTCGGGTCGGGCCCGGTGTCCGCCGCGGAGGCCCTGGAGGTGAGCGTACAGGTGGCGAGGGCGATGGCGCACGCGCACGCCCGAGGCGTCGTCCACCGGGACCTCAAGCCCGGGAACGTCTTCCTGTGTGACGGCGGCGCCGTGAAGGTGCTCGACTTCGGGCTCGCCCACGCGTTCGGCCGGCGCAAGGTGGAGGGCGGGACGCCG
>Ga0153915_10005447_pt1 | contig 11841 bp, 9 predicted proteins | sample Opewatmetagenome_2_FD_107003 | JGI IMG/M metagenome (GOLD analysis project Ga0153915, IMG submission 107003) | Freshwater wetland microbial communities from Ohio, USA - Open water 3 Core 3 Depth 3 metaG | ecosystem: Environmental > Aquatic > Freshwater > Wetlands | place: USA: Ohio, Lake Erie...
CTGAGTACTGTTACCGGGAGTTTCGCAATACCACTTGTTAAGACCAAGCAGCCTGACCTTATACTGCTTGATGTTAATTTACCAGGAGAAAGAGGGTCTGATATATGTCGCAAATTAAAAATGAATCCGCATACATCAGAAATACCAGTGCTTTTTCTCTCTTCAGATACGCATGTGGCAAGTAAAATAGAGTGTTTTGATGCTGGTGGACAGGATTATATAACGAAACCATTTGAGCCGCGGGAAGTTCTTGCACGAGTAAATACACATTTACGTCTGCAACAGGCTCAGAAAACACTTACAAAAGTGTTGTCATCAAAGATAAATGAATTGTCTCAGGCTCAGCAGGCATTGCTTCCACCAAAACCATCTGAGTTTCCGGAGGCGAAGTTTGCAGTACGGTTTCAACAGTTGTCAGGTGCTGGAGGAGATTTTTATGATGTTATCAAAACCGGTGAAGGCGTATTTGATTATATAACAGCGGATGTGTGCGGGCATGATCACAGTATCGCATTTGTCACAGCTGCATTGAAATCTCTTTTTATTCAGAATGTAGTGCCTCAGACAACACCGGCTGAGGTATTGACAATAATAAATAAGGTTCTTCCGTCTGTTCTTAAAAATGGTCAATTTGTTGGTGTTTCATGGGTACGTATTAATCGATTGGCAAAAAAAGCGCAAATTGTCAATGCTGGACAGCCTCCGGTTGTGTATCTTCCAAAAGATGGAGAGGCGCGCGCTGTTAATTCTACAGGTGATATTATTGGGATATTTGAAAAAGTAATATTTGAATTGCAGGAGATTGACTTGTGTGATGGAGACCGGTTTATTCTGTGTAGTGATGGTCTTGTGGAATTGGGTGCAAAGACACCTGAATGTCGGGCTTCTGGAATAAAAAAATTGGTAAATGTCTGTAATAAGTATCAGGGTAAGGAACTAAATAAATTTGTACAGGGCATAGTTCCTTTATTAATAGGTGATATGGATTTAAGTGACGATATTGTAATTCTGGGAGTTGAAGTATGAATATCGGAGGTGAAGCGTGCTAAATATCAGTGAACAGAAAAACGAGAATGCTTGTGTTATTGCAATTAAAGGTGAACTTGTTGCATCAACACTCGATATTGTTAAATCGAAAGTCAAGGAATTGGTTGCTGCAGGGTCTACTGCAATCACGTTTGACATGACAGAATCGGATGCGATTGATTCTGCTGGTATCGGATTTATTGCTGCTGCTCATAATACGCTTGTGAAATCAGGCGGAGCATTAAAGCTTGTTGGTCTGTCAAAAGATATGTATGATTTTTTTGTATGTTTACGTATGAATACACATTTTGCAATTGAGACTCGTGACAAATAAAACAGAACTGTATAGATTCTGAATATGAGTATTAAAGATAAAAATGAAACGGGAATGTGAAAATGGACGATAATCTGCTGTCTGATTTTCTTGCAGAATGCCGGGAACACCTTGAAGGAATCGAGGCTGATTTACTTGCAATTGAAGAAGCTGGTGAGTCGGCAGATAAAGAGCTTATCAATAAAGTATTCCGTGCCGCGCATTCGATAAAGGGTGGCTCAGGATTCTTTCAGCTTGATAAGATAAAACAATTGGCACATAGTATTGAGACTGTGCTTGATATGATGCGATCCGGCAAAATACTTTCGCACCCGGATATTATCAATATACTGCTCATGGGTTTTGATAAGCTTCGCGAAATGGTCAACAATATCGGCAGTCTTGATCAATACGATATTGAACAACATGTTTCTGCATTACAGGATCTTGTCAACCAAAATCAGAATGAAGATGAAAAGGGATCTATGCATCGTAACATAATTCTTGCAACTGAAGATGGCTCTCAAACGGTTACTATTCTTGAAGTTGATTATCAGGCTGCAAAAAAAGAAAGTCAGTTTGTATATCTTATTGAATATGATCTGATTCATGACCTGGATCATGCCGGAATATCACCTGTAAATTTGTTGAAATCACTGTCAAGTATGGGAGTGGTTGTTGATACCCATTTTAACATAATGGATGTAGGAACTCTTGATGATCCTGCTGTTAATGTTATTCCTTTAAAATTGGTTTACAGAACTGTACTTGAGCCTGAATTTATTCGGGAAGTTGATGATGTTTACAGTAAAAAAATATTTGTATTAACACCTGTGACTGATCAAGTTAAAAAAATGCCTGAGAAAAAAAGCGTTGCTCCGGTTGAAAATAAAACAGTAGTTGAAGAAAAGAAACCATCGGAACCAGAAAAAATTGAAAATCAGGAAGAAAAAGAAATGGTTGAAGAAGCCCAGAAAGAGAAGACGTCAACTGTCGTGCCGGAAACTCGGAATGATGATCATAAAAATTCATCAAAAGGCGCATCATCAGGGCCGGAAACACTGCGTATTAATGTTGAGTCTCTTGACACGTTGATGGCACATGCGGGAGAGCTTGTTCTAAGCAGAAATCAACTTGTTGATGCAATTTCAAGAAGTGACAGCCGTTCGATAACAACGTCGGCACAACGTCTGAGTTATGTAATTTCAGAACTTCAGGAAGCAGTCATGCAGACACGGCTTCAACCTGTTGGAAATGTATTCAGTAAATTTCCACGTGTCGTTCGTGACATGTCAATTGCATTGAAGAAGGAACTGAGACTGAATCTTGAAGGAAAAGATGTAGAGCTTGATAAAACAATTATTGAAGGTCTGAGTGATCCGTTAACTCATATGGTTCGAAACGCTGCAGATCATGGCGTTGAGTCTCAGAAAGATCGTATTGCCAAGGGGAAAAATCCGGTTGGGACAATATCTTTACGAGCATTTCATGAAGCGGGGCATGTTGTAATAGAAATTGAGGATGACGGAAAGGGAATTGATCCCGAAAAAATTGCATCAAAAGCCCTTGCAATGGGACTTGTAACAAGTGACCGTCTGAAAGGTATGACTGATTATGATAAAGTGTCGCTTATTTTCTTACCGGGACTGTCAACTGCAGAGAAAATAACTGAGACGTCTGGACGTGGTGTTGGAATGGATGTGGTAAAAACAAATCTTGACAGACTCGGAGGAAAAGTTGCGATTCGTTCTGAACTTGGCAAGGGAACAACTTTCAGAATCAAATTGCCATTGACTCTTGCAATTATTCCATCACTCCTGGTATCTGAGGAAGGTGAGCGGTATGCAATTCCACAGGTCAATGTTGTAGAACTCCTGCGAATTCCTGCGGCTCAGGTAAAGGAAAGAATCCAGGTGGTTGGTGATGCAGAAGTGGTGGTTCTCAGAGGAGACCTGATTCCTCTGGTACGTTTTGCAAATATACTGGGTATAGCAAATACCTATATTGATCCTGTTACAGGAAAAAGAGAAATTGACAGGAGAGATAGAATATCTGATCGCAGGTCAACAAAGTTGTTGTTGACTGGTGAAACAGTTGGCAAATCACAGGAAAACGAAAGTGGATCGAATCGGAAAGACAATGACCGGCGTTACCATGCTGTGAGCGATTTGAATATTGTTATCATTGCCAGTGGACTTCTTCAATATGGTCTTGTTGTCGGTCAACTTCACAATTCGGAAGAAATCGTTGTAAAACCACTCGGAAGGCATCTGAAAGGACTTCAGGAATATGCTGGTGCAACAATAATGGGTGATGGTGAAGTTGCACTGATACTTGATGCAACAGGAATTGCAATTAAAGCAAATATCAGTTCTGTTTCTGCTGTGGGAGTTCGAAATAAAGCATCTGAAGACATTGGAAACGTGTTGACAGATGGCACACAATCATTTCTTCTCTTTAATAATCAGATAAATGAACAATGTGCGATACCACTTGATATTGTGCAAAGAGTGGAAAGTATTACTGCTGATCAGATTGAAAATCGGGGTGGAAAGCGGACTATGCAGTATCGTGGTGCATCTTTACCGCTTGTTCAGCTTTCAGATGTTGCGTCAGTTGATTCGATTCCGCTTGATCAGGAGCTTGCTGTTGTTGTCACGTCGGTTGCCGATCATATAATTGGTCTTCTTGGATTGATGCCGGTATCAGTTATGGAGTCTGATGCGCTTATTGATACGGGTACACATCGTCAGTCAGGAATCAGTGGTTCTGCAATTGTAGACAACAAGACAATATTAATTGTAAATATTTATGAAATTATTGATATCTTGCATCCTGAATGGAGTATCTCAAAACCAAAGAGTGCAACCAGTAATGCTGAAATGATATTGCTTGCTGAGGATTCTGATTTTTTCAGAGGTCAGATCGAGCGGTATATTGAAGAATCCGGGTATACTGTTTTTGTTGCAAAAGACGGGCTTGAAGCCTGGCAGTATCTTGACAGTCAAAAAAGTAAAGTCAGTCTTGTTGTGACAGATATTGAGATGCCGAATATGACTGGGCTTGAACTGTGTAAAAAAATACGCAGTGACAGCAGGTTCGAAAAACTCCCGGTTATTGCACTTACCTCTCTGGCAAGTGATGAAGATGAGGAACGAGGCAGGGAGGCTGGTATTACTGATTATCAGGTGAAACTGGATCGGGATCGTCTTATTGACGGGATAAACAAAGTATTTGCTAAAATGTAATTTATTATACAAAACTTATTATAAGGGAGAACTGTTATGAGCATGATGACTAATATGGGTATCGGGAAACGATTGACTATGGGTTTTATGTCAATTGTTATACTTATGTTGTTTACAACAGGAATTTCAATATGGAGTCTTTCAACAATAAATAAAATTGTAATACAGCAAAGTAAAGAAACAAAACGAATGATTGCAACGGCGGCGATAACTGAGAAAATTTACGGGATCAGTGAGAATATAGGAGCGCTGATGAGTCCGGACGTCGTAAAGAAAAATGAACATATGAGTATCATCGCTCAGTTGAGGAAAGAGTATAAGGGAAAATTTGATAGTTTATATGCAAATGTTGAAGATAAAGAAGATAAGGCAATTCTTGACAATGTTCAAGCCACTATTGTTGAAGGTAAAGCTATTAATGAAGAAGCAATTAATGCGGCAATGAGCGGGAAAGAATCAGAAGCTTTTGTTATGTATATTGACAAAGTACAGCCTGCAATGAAAAAAACATTTGCATTGATGGAAACTTTGACAAAAAATAAAATTAAACTGATTACAGAATTAGAAATTAAAAGTAATCAGTTGGATAAAGCTATTTTAACTACTATTTTAGTTTCTTCACTGATTATTCTATTGGTGGCGACATTTTTTGGCATTTTTATTACTCGCAGTATAATTAATCCAATTTCAAGTATTCTTGTAAAACTTAAGGAATTTGCAGATGGAGATATTTCTAAAAATGTCAACTCTGATCTGCTTGAACGTGATGATGAAGTTGGACACCTTGCAAAAGGTTTACAACATGTTATTGCTAATCTGAGAAAAATGGTGACCGATTTAACAGAAGGAATCAAGACAATCGCTTCATCATCAACAGAATTATCTTCAATTTCAAATCAACTCAGCGAGGGAACAAAGGAAACGGGTAAACGGGTTTCAACGGTTGCTGCTGCTGCAGAAGAAATGAGTTCCAATACAACCTCTGTTGCTGCTGGTGTGGAACAGACAAGTACAAACCTGAGTTCCGTTGCTACAGCAACAGAAGAGATGAGTGCTACTATTGCCGATATTGCAAGTAATGCTGAAAAAGCCCGCGTTGTAAGTTCCGAGGCAACTGCTCAGGGGCAGGCTGTTACTGAGGTTGTCAAGAATCTTGGTGTTGCAGCGCAGGAAATTACAACTGTTACAGAAACGATTACCAGTATCAGTGCACAGACAAATCTTCTTGCACTTAACGCAACGATAGAAGCTGCACGTGCGGGTGCTGCAGGAAAAGGATTCGCTGTTGTTGCAAACGAGATTAAGGCGCTGGCAGAGCAGACGGCAAATGCTACTGGTGAAATCAGGTCAAAAATTGCAGGTATACAAAGTGCGACTGGAAGTGCGATTGCAGATATTGACAAAATAACACTGATTGTTAAAGAGGTAGGAGAAACGGTAACGACTATTGCAACCGCAATTGAGGAACAGGCTACAGTTACAAGGGATATTGCATCAAATATATCTCAGGCTACAACCGGTGTGCGCGATGTCAATGAACGGGTCAATCAGACTGCGCAGGTTTCCCGTTCTGTAGCAAAGGATATTGTAGCTGTAAATAACGCTTCAAACGAAATGGCTCAGTCTTCAGCACAGGTTAATGCCAGTGCCAAGAAATTGTCTCAAATGGCAGACAAACTTAAAGAGCTTGCAGGTATGTTTAAACTATAAAATGAATAAACTTTTCTGGAGACTATAATGGACGAAATGAAAAATAACGATTCAGATACAAGTATACTTGTTGCAACATTTAGAATTGGAAATGCAAGTTTTGGAATCAATACTAATCTTGTGCAGGAAGTCGTACAGGTAAAGAAGAATACACCGGTACATCATGCACCGGTGTATATTCGTGGCGTAATGAATCTTCGTGGAAAAGTAGTTACTATAGTTGATCTTGGTGAAAAATTGTCATTTGGAGAAATTGAACCGCATAAAGATAATCGAATATTAATTGTCGAATGGAAACAGGAATATGTCGGACTCCTGGTTGAACGTATTAATGAGGTAATTCAGATTGAATCTGATAAGGTTCGGGATGCACCTGGCAATGTTCATGGTGTACAGGCATCGCTTATTGCGGGTGTTTTTCAGAATGCAGATGGAAATCTGATTGGCCTTCTTGATACTGATAAAATACTTAGTGTCGAGGAAGAGGTATTCAATGAGATTGCAAACACAAAGAAGAGCTGAGTCGATTTTGTAATGCGGCTTAAGGTAAACGCTCTGTATATTCGAAGATAGATTAACTGAATAACATAAGAGGGGCGCACAATGGCTTTTCTGGTTTGGACTGATACACTCAGTGTTGGCGTACTGGAACTTGACAATCAACATAAAAGGCTTGTAGCGCTTATTAATGAGCTTAACGAAGCAATGAAAGTTGGTAAAAGTAAAGATACGCTTCATAAAATATTTGATGACTTAGTCAATTACACTATTCATCACTTTAGCTATGAAGAATCCCTTCTTCAGAAAGCCTCTTATGTAAATTATGCTACACATAAAAGAGAACATGATGAATTGACAAAAAAAGTAAAAGTCCTTAGAGATGATTTTCTCAGCGGAAAAATGATGATTTCCATTGAAGTGAGAGACTTTTTGAAAGAATGGATTTTGAATCATATTCAGAAAACTGATAAAATGTATTCTTCTGCGTTGAATGAGTATGGAATTAAATAATTGTAAACAAAAATTTACTGATACTCTTTGACAAATAGACATTGTTGCAAAAGTCAAAATAAATCAGGGTATACAAGAAAATGAATTTACGAGTATTGGTTGTTGATGACACAATGTTATTCAGAACCGTGGTTACTGATGCGTTGAAAAAAATTCCCGGCGTTGAGGTTGTTGGATCTGCAGCGAGCGGTCGTGCTGCGCTTGCAAAAATTAATGAATTAAAACCTGATCTTGTTACTCTGGATATTGAGATGCCAGGTATGGATGGATTACAGGTGCTTGAGGAACTTAAGAAAAGTGGATCAAATGCAGGCGTGATCATTGTCAGTTCCGTTACTGTACAGGGTGGTAGTTATACAATTAAGGCTCTTGAACGGGGGGCTTTTGATTTTATTACTAAACCATCCGAAGGTACTGCAGAACAGAATAAAAGTGCTGTATATGAAGCTTTGTCGCCACGTGTAAAGGCGTTTGCACGTAAACGTGAAATATCATCAATTCTTGCAGGTAAAGCTGCAACAAAACCTCATTCTGCAGAAACAGTTAAACCGCAGGTACAGAAAGAATCTGCAGCTGATTTTAAAATTGACAAAAATATTATATTGCATAAACCGGAGATGATACTTATTGGTGTGTCAACCGGTGGGCCGGCCGCACTTGCATTACTTCTTCCTGCTTTACCTGCAAACATCGGGGTGCCGGTTGTTATTGTACAGCACATGCCTTCTATGTTTACGAAAGCACTTGCAAGCAGTCTCAGCACAAAATGCAGTCTTAAAGTATGCGAAGCGGTTACTGGCGATATTGTTGAACCAGGTACGATTTACATCGCTCCCGGAGGCAAGCAGATGAAATTTGGAACTGCTGCAAATACTGGGGCTAAAACACTTTTCATAACGGATGATCCCCCTGAAAACAATTGTAAACCATCGGTCGATTATCTTTTCAGGTCGGCAGCAAGTAATTATCCAGGTAAAAGCCTTGCTGTTATATTGACAGGTATGGGAAGTGATGGTACGCTTGGTTTACGATTGTTGAAACGTCATGGATGTTTTGTTATTGCACAGGATGAACAAAGTTGTGTCGTTTATGGTATGCCACGGTCTGCAGTTGATGCGGGTGTTGTTGATGTTGTTCTTCCATTAGGAGATATAGCGACAAAAATAACAAACTTTGTTCGAAAGGGTGTATAGTGCCAGCCCTTTCACCTCAGGATATTGATCTCTGGACTATTTACATAAAGAGCATATGTGGCAACAGTCACGATGCAAGCAAGGCATATCTTATCGAGAACCGCATCGGCCCTCTTTTTCAGGAAACGGGTTCCACATCGTGGATACAACTGTTGTCAAAAGTAAAAAGTGATCTGACCGGTACTCTTAAACGTAAAGTGATTAATCTTATTACTACAAATGAGACATCATTCTTCAGAGATACATCACCATTTGAACTGCTTCAGTATAAAATTATACCGGATCTGATTGATAAAAAAAGAAAGGCGGCATCGGGCGCCATAATCCCATTTCGTATCTGGAGTGCAGCTTGTTCTTCCGGACAGGAGGTATACAGTACGCTGATTGTTTTTAAAGAATTACTGGGTGATTTACGCGGGTATGATATCCGCATTCTTGGAACAGATATTTCTGATAAAGTAATTGGGCAGGCAAGTTATGCAAAGTATTCAAAACTTGATCTTGAACGCGGTTTGGGGGAGAACAGAGCAAAAAAATATTTCATTGAAGATCATGGTCTTTGGCGGGTAAATGATGAAATCCGTTCAATGGCTACCTTTAAATCAATGAACCTTCTTGAACCATTTACGTTTCCGTATAAATTTGACATTGTGCTTTGCAGAAATATTGCAATTTATTTCAGCATTGAAGACCGCAAGAGTCTTTTTTCTAAAATCGCAAATGTGCTTTCGCCTGATGGTTATCTGATTGTTGGATCAACCGAATCGCTTACCGGTATGTGTCCGCAGTATGAATCAAAACGGTATTTACGGTCTGTCTTTTATCAACTACCCAATGCAAAGTAAGCGCTGTGCTTATTGACAGACGACTACTCTGATCGTGGATAGGAATGTACCAGCTTATTGTAGCTCATTGAGTATTTGAGGAAATTAATAATACCCATATGTTTGATACCGTTCTTTCGATTGATCGCAGAAATCTTAAAAAGAAGTGATTGATAACCGAATAGAATTTTATAAATTTCTGGTAGTGACTTGTCAATGTCCCAGATATGAATCGCTTCAGATCCAGCTCCATTAACTTCTATGATCGAAAAGTCTTCCCCTTGTTGAAGCTTGTCAATTGACTCAAAACGAATGTCAAATCTGCCGAAATAAAAGGGTGGCATAGATTGTGCAATCTTGTCGAATCGTTCAGTCAGTGCGGGGGTAATGAATGATGATCCATCGCGATAGGTTCCTCCTACACGTAAACTTCCAATAAATGCAAGGCGGATTTTGTCACCTGTTTTTGGGACAGACCGGAGTGTTTCCGGGGTGATACCTGCATGACGATTATCATCGCCATGGAAAAATTTCAGTTTATGACGAGTGCGTTCATCTTTGGCAATAAGCTCTTCTACTGTTGAAACACCATCTCCGACAACATGCGGGAAATATCTGAATGTCAACGATGAGATATATCCATTTTTTTCTCCGGGAATGCGGATATAAAACACACCTGCTTCACCACTATGCGGAATGTATTTCTGAAGAATAAGTGATTGCGACATCGGATATGATGCAATGTAGTCCCGAAGTTCATCTTCATTGTCAATCAGACGTACTCCATATCCCTGCCATCCGATATCTGGTTTGGCTACAAGCGGAAAGGTAATTTCAAACTCTTGCAATTTGTCAAGAGCTGTTTTGAAATCAGCAGTACTGTCTGCCGAGATACGCTTAATTGACGTAAATGTAGCTACATAGTTATGGTGCTCTTTTGAGATCTGGTTTAGCAGGTCGCTTTTTGATTCACCCCAGAGTCCGCCGGCAATAATATGCGGGTTTGATGCAGTCGGAAGTGTAATACTGCGGTGATAGATTCCCAGAAGAAGCCATTGAATTCCAACAGGAAAATAAAACAAAAGCGGCGGAATTTTTTCGCTCAGTGCAACCTTGCTTTCTTTCCATGCGTAACTGGGCATTCCTTTAAGTGAGAGTGATTCAGACGATTGAGAGTTGTTATTGTTGTCAGATTCAAAGCTCATTTTTGATGCCTTTATTGATTTGTAAATAATAACTGAAATGCTGATTCCAAAAAGTACTATCCATCCTGCAATACCAATTTGATGAACAATTGTGGCACCTACTGTTGTTACTAAGAAAAGCAGTACTGTTGCATAGATTGCTGCAGCAATAATTGTTATAATTGAAAACTGGAAAAAAGAGATTCCTAACCATCCGCATGCTATAAATGTAGGGAAAAGAAGACCGGGAATAAGCCGACACAGGGCCACAGATGGAATAATGTTTTTTTCAATCTTTTTCTTGGCATATTGTACACGGTTATTCAAAAGGTATTTCTGTGTCCAGGGCACTGTACGTGCTGCTACACCGAGCCCGTAAATTCCTAAATCACTGATAATTATTCCAAAATACAAACTTGCAAATGCTAAAAAATAGGGGAGTTGTTTATTAATAATAAACATGCCACCAGTAATTACGGCAAGATCTTCCTGAAGGAATGTACCAAAGAATAGAATCAAACTATGAGTGAGCAGGCTGTTATGTAGAAAAGAAAAATCCAAAAACTACTCCGTTTTTACTAATTGCATTATAGTATTGGCTCAAAATAAACCATGCAGATGAGATTTAAAAGTAATAATTAGTGTGGGTTCAATTCATCTCTGTGGTGTTGATACAGGTGATTCTGGTTCGTATCTATTTATATTCATAAATGGATACGTTTGTAATCTGATTGTGTGTTGTATCCAGAATGATTGCTGCAATATAATTGGGAATCCCTTTTCCATTAACTTTGTAAAGAACGGCCTTCTCTGAAGACTGAATTTTCAATGTATCAGAAAAAAATCTGATATATACTGAGTCTTTGTCATTAACTTCAGATAATCCTTTTCGAATTTCTTTATGAAGGTCGGTTTCAGTCATCGCTTTGCCTTCAAGCAACTCTAATTTTCTGAGCTTATTTTCAGTGATTGAGTGAACTATTGCAATATATATCACAGTGTAAAGCAAAAGTGCGGCAGGTATTAATATGACGGTTTTGTTTCTGGTAGCCATTGCCGTCATATTTTTCCAATATCACTGTTCTTGACCCATCCGCTGACTCCATTTGGCAGACTGACAAGTGACCATCCGTTGTCTTTTTTACGAATCAGAAATCTGGTCCCTTCATGTGCGGTGAAAAGCACCTTGGAGCCTTCAGGCTGATTCATTGCATCACTTGACTGTGAGAGAACTATCGCATACGTGACCCGTTCGAGATCATGTATTTTAATTCCGGCCGATATACCGATTGCGCAGGTCACCATTGCCAGAAGAACTGACAAATACGTAAG
>Ga0153915_10005448_pt1 | contig 11841 bp, 12 predicted proteins | sample Opewatmetagenome_2_FD_107003 | JGI IMG/M metagenome (GOLD analysis project Ga0153915, IMG submission 107003) | Freshwater wetland microbial communities from Ohio, USA - Open water 3 Core 3 Depth 3 metaG | ecosystem: Environmental > Aquatic > Freshwater > Wetlands | place: USA: Ohio, Lake Erie...
CTTCATGACGGCGGTGGTGCTGATCGCCGTCATGGTCGACCGCCGCGCCATCACCTTCCGCACGCTGGCGGTGGCGGCGATGATCGTGCTTTCGATCGCGCCGGAAGCGCTGGTGCATCCGAGTTTCCAGATGTCATTCGCGGCAACGCTCGGCCTGGTGGCGCTGGTGCAGATCGGCATGCCCCGCCTGTTCGCCTCGCCCGACAACTCGGCGACCGCGAAGGTCGCGCTCTGGGGCGGACGCGAGATCATGACGCTGGCGCTGGCCTCGCTGGTGGCGGGGCTCGCGACCACGCCCTATGCCGCCTTTCATTTCCATCGCGTGACGCCCTACGGCGTGCTCGCCAATCTGGCGGCGATGCCTGTGGTGTCGGCGGTGGTGATGCCGGCGGGCCTGCTCGGCCTGCTCGCGATGCCATTCGGGTTCGACGGCGTGTTCTGGTGGATCATGGGCATCGGCATCGACTGGATGATCGCGGTGACGCAATGGGTGGCCGGGCTTCCCGGCGCCATCGGCCGCATGGCGGCGTTCGGGACCGGGCCGCTGATCGCGGCCAGCATCGGGATCGTCCTGCTCGGCCTGTTGCGGACGCCGCTGCGCTGGTCGGGTGCGGCCGTGCTGTTGCTGTCGGTGATTTGGGCCGTGGAGGTGCCGCAGCCGGATATCCTGATCTCCGCCGAGGGCCATGATGTCGGCGTCCGCGGCCCGGACGGGCGGCTGCATCTGATGCGCACCGCCAAGGATGCGTTCCTGCTGAAGGAATGGCTCGCCGCCGACGCCGACCCCCGGGCGGCCACCGATCCCTCGCTCGCCGAAGGCGTCTCCTGCGACGAAGCCGGTTGCGTGACGCCGATGGCCGGCGGCAGGCTGGTCGCGCTGGCGCTCAAGCCTGAGGCGCTGGCGGACGATTGCGAGCGCGCGGCGCTGGTGGTGACGGCGAGGCAGGTGCCGCCCGCCTGTCCGGCCGCGGCGATCTCAGGCGATCGTCTGCGCGGCCACGGCGCAATGGCGCTGTCGCGCACCCGGTCCGGATTTAGGATCAGCGCGGTCACGCCGGCGGGCGTCGACCGGCCATGGTCGCCCGCGGTCGCCGGCGCCGCAGAGACCGAGGTCACCCTGGCGCCGCGCCCGAGCGCCGTGCGGCCGGTGGACGCGACCCCCGCGGAAGCGGATCAGCGGGAAGAGGATTGAAGCGGATGCCTGCCCGTCATTTGTCGCTGAGCGAGTGATTTTCCTGCAGCTCGAACGCGCCCAGATGAAACTCTTCGTTGTCGTCGGTCGCGGTCGAGCAGGCCGTCTTGACCAGCGCGAACACCGCGTCCGGGAATTGCTCCCAGACCGCAAGATCCTCCGCCGTAACCGTGAGCCAGCCGAACCTGAACATGTATCGGCCCGGTTCGGTCACGTGCCCGACTTGTTGCCAGCTGACCTTTTTGACGCCCAATCATCTCCCCCGTTGGAATCCCGCAGCCGGTTCGGCCGCAGGACGGTGATTGCAGGCTCTCGGACAGTGATCGTAGGCGCTCGGATTGAACGCTCTCGGCCGGCCGCGCGCAGGGCTCCGCTCGCCCGCATTTCGAAGGCATCAAGCTGCAGGGCGAACGTCGCCAGTGCAAGCCTGAGATTTTGCAGTTCTTCGGCGCGCGCGTCTTCTCTCTGTCCCATCGTAAGTCCTGCCTTGAGGTTTGGCGCGCCCCGATCCCCGCCGGCCGGAACCGGCGGGTATCCGGAGCGATCCGTTCAACCCATTTCAAGCGGCGGAAAGCGGCGCCGCGGTTGGTGTAGCGGCAGCCGGTCGCGCCTGCTCGGTGGCGGGTTGCTGAACCACGGGCAATTGCAGCACGGTCGCGCGCTGTCCTTCGCAAAGCAGCGTCACCAGCACGTGGCTTCCGTCGGGAAACTCGATCGCATCATGATGCCGGTCCGGCACATGGCGGTCGATCTGGCCGAATTTCCCGACGCGGAAATCGACTTCTCGGGTCCAGATCCACCGGTTGTCGTATTTGACGTTCTCGGTGAAGGCGAGTTCGGTTCCCGGCAGCATGCAGACCGCGACGTTGGGCTCGCTTTCGCTGGCGAAACCGCGCGTCGAAGTGCCGCGGAATGTCGTGGTGATCAGCGTCTCTCCGACCGTGGCGGGGCGCGTCTCTATAGCGTGCAGACTATAGTCACACATCGGATTGCTCCTCGTTCGAGATAGCCAACCCGCGCCTAGAGGCGCAGGCCTCTATCAGAGTGGACAGTAGGGATCGGATGTTAGCCGCGTTGGCGGCAATTGTGCGGCTCCAACCAAGGGGGCCCGATCACAAATGCGTTTAGGGGGCCATTCGCTTCGGCCGCGCGGGGACGGCCGCGACCTCCTCCGTGGAAGGCCGAGCGGCCTCTGTCGTCACCACCCGCCACCGGGTTGGCGCCGCGCGCCGCCCGATGACAGGCTCCAGCGGGCGGTTCAGCGAACGCCGACGTGCCCGGTTCCTCAGCAATGTCACGCGGGAGTGGATGCCCCCGCTTTCGCGGGGCATGACGGTGGAAGAGAGCTGGGGCAACGGCGAGAAAATCAATATTTCCGGTAAAGCCCGATCAGCTTGCCCTGAATCTTCACCCGGTTCGGCGGCAGGATGCGGACCTCATAGGAGGTATTGGCGGGTTCCAGCGCGATCGAGGCGCCGCGGCGGCGGAAGCGTTTCAGGGTCGCTTCCTCGTCGTCGATCAGCGCCACCACGATGTCCCCGGTCTCGGCGGTCTCGTTGCGCTGGATCAGCGCCATGTCGCCGTCAAGGATGCCGGCATCCACCATGGAATCGCCGCGCACCTCGAGCGCGTAATGTTCGCCGGAGCCGAGCATGTCCGGCGGCACGCTGATGGTGTGGCTGCGGGTCTGCAGCGCCTCGATCGGCGTGCCCGCGGCGATGCGGCCCATCACCGGCACGGCAACCGGGCGCTCGCCATCGTTCTCCAGACCGCTGCTGGAGGAACGCACCTTGCCGAGCGTGCCCTCGATGACGCTGGGCGTGAAGCCGCGGCGGCCGTTACCGCTGCCCGACAATTCCGGCAGCTTGATCACCTCGATGGCGCGGGCGCGGTTGGGCAGGCGGCGGATGAAGCCGCGCTCTTCCAGCGCGGTGATCAGGCGGTGGATGCCGGACTTCGAGCGCAGATCCAGCGCGTCCTTCATCTCATCGAAGGAGGGCGGAACGCCGGATTCCTTCAGGCGTTCGCTGATGAATCGCAGGAGTTCGTATTGTTTGCGCGTGAGCATCTCGACCAATCCCTAGTTTGTTAAGCGCCGCTCGATTTCGAGACCCGAAATTCAAGACCCGAACTCAAGACCCGGCATCGACTACTCCGGAGTCAGGCGACTCCCATTTGTAGACACGAGTACTCGAAACAAATCATGAACGGACCCTATATGTTCCATATGTGTTCCGCAACCACTTAATTTCTGGTCAACGCGATCGGGATTTGTCGGAACGGCTCGTCCGCAGGCTCAGCCCGGCAGCCGCAGAATGGCGCAAGCCGACCCGGCCGAAGCCTTCGGCGCGAATGGTGGGCGGATCACTAATGCCTGTGCCGCAGCGAGATTTCCAAGCAGCGAGGAGTCCTGATGGTCGACCGGGGTGGCGATCAGGGCGCCGTCGCTGCGCCTCTCCAGCCGGGCGCGCAGGTAATCCTCGCGCATGTCGTTGGCGCCGACATCGCGGCCCAGCAGCGCGGTCTCATGGACGTGGTGGACCGCCGATCGGCCGGACAAAGCGCGAATCAAGGGCGCCAGGAACAGGAAACCGCAGACATAGGATGACACCGGATTGCCGGGCAGGCCGATCACCCGCATGGCGCCGAGCCGGCCGTGCATCATCGGCTTGCCCGGCCGCATCGCGATCTTCCAGAACGCCATGGCAACGCCTTCGGCCTCCAGCGACCGCTTGACGAGGTCGTGGTCGCCGACCGAGGCGCCGCCGGTCGTGACCAGGATATCGGCGCCGGAAGAGCGGGCGCGGCGGATACCCTGCACGGTGGCCTCGACCGTGTCGGCGGCAATGCCGAGATCGACGGTTTCGGCGCCTTCATGGCGGGCCAGCGCCTTAAGCGCATAGCCGTTGGAATAGACGATCTGCCCGGGGCCGGGGGTTAAACCCGGCATCACCAGCTCATCGCCGGTGGCGAGCAGGGCGACCTTCGGCCGGCGGCTCACCGGAAGCTCGGGATGATTCATGCCGGCGGCGAGCGACAGATCGCGGTCGGAGAGGCGGCTTCCCCTCGCCAGCAGGACGTCGCCTTCGCGAAAATCGATGCCGGCGGGCCGGACATGCCGGCCCGGCCGGGCGGCTTCGGTGATGGTGACGTGGCCGCCATCCGCCACGGCGTCTTCCTGGATCACGACGGCGTCGGCGCCTTCGGGGATCACGCCGCCGGTAAAGATTCTGACGGCCTCGCCCGCGCCAAGGGTCTTGTCGAACGGGCGGCCGGCCGCGACCTCGCCGATCACCTTCAGCCGCGTCCCGGCGGCGGACGCGTCTGCCGCGCGCACCGCGTAGCCGTCCATCGCCGACATCGCCTGCGGCGGCTGGGTGCGCAGGGCCGGAACGTCGCGCGCAAGCACCCGGTGGAAGGCCGCGTCCAGCGCGACCATTTCCTCAGGCAACGGCTCGGTGCCCGCGAGAACCGCGGACAGCGCCTCGGCAACCGGCATCAATGCCACGACGTCTCTCCTCGACCGGCCGGCCGCATGTTGGCGACCTTGGCGACCGGATCGTGCGTGCCTTCTAACGGAGAGCGCGCGCGGAGGCAAAAGGCTTGGGGGAGGGCGGCGCCAAAGGTCAAAAATTGCGATCGATTCTTATTTCTGCAGCAGCAGACGGACCAGCGGAGCCTCCGTTGGCATGGCCGGGGCAACCGCGATCGGCCGCGGCCAGGCAGCCCCACGAGAGAGGTCCCAAGCCGGCCGCGGCGAACGAAACCAGGCAGCCTAGCAGTTAGCTGACGTACTAAATCCCAAGCGCAGCCAGCGCCTCGGCGACGTCGTCGGGCGATGTCACGTGAACCGCGGTGAGGCCGCGGGCGCGGGCGCCTTCGATGTTCTCGGCGAGATCGTCGAAGAACACGATGCGTTCCGCAGGCACTCCGATCGCCTTCACCACATGATCATAGGCGGCGGCATCCGGCTTCCGTAGCCCGATCGAGGAGGACAGAAACAGTTCGCGGAAATGGCTGAGCACGCCGGCATAGGCGGCCGAGAAATATTCGACGTGGGGGCCATTGGTGTTGGAGAAGGCATAGAGCGGCAGGCGTTGCGCGGCGCGCTCGAGCAGCGGGGCGATGCCGGGCATTTCGCCGGCGAAGATCGCGTTCCATCCTTCCAGGAACTGCGCGTCCGATATTCCGATGCCGAGCGAGGCGCGGAGCGCGGCAAAGAATTCGGCGTCGCTGATGTCGCCGGTCTCATGCCGCTGATAGATGTCGTCGCGCGTAAATCGCCCGGCGAACCGCGCGGGATCGCAGCCGGCGTGGCTGGCCCAGCACGAAAGTGTCTTGTTGAAGTCGACATCGAGCACCACGCGCCCGAGGTCGAACAACAGCGCGTCCGCGGTGCCGGGAGAGAGCAGCGGTTTTGTCATTTCTTGCCTTTGAAGCATACTATTCTACTCCCTCCATCCGGACCGCGAATTGGTCTGATGAAGGTTCGCGAGGTAAGGAATGAAAGCGTATTTGGTGCTCGACTTGTCGGTGAATGACTTTGGTGGTTTCAGAAAATACATCGCTGAAATCCCCGCATTCATCGCAAAACATTCTGGAAAATACATAGTTCAGGGGGTTCGGCCAACGACAATTGAAGGTGATTGGAAGCCCGAATGCATGGTCATCATCGAATTTCCAGAACGTGAAAAGGCAGAAGCATTTCTAAGTGACCCTGAAATTCAAGACCTGTTCAAGGTGCGCCACGATACGACGACGAGTAAACTGGTGCTTGCCGATGGGTGCACGTAGCCGCCTGCCTTCCGAGTGAGATATGGGGACGAACTATCCTGCACGCCTGCCGAGGGGCCGAAAGTCGTCCCATTGCGTGACCGACCGACTACTCTTATCCGTCGGGGTTTTCACAGCCTGCTGGAGGGAGAAACGACGCTCCGAATGCGTTGCAGAGCTGGGCTGGAACGGTCCCGGGCTGCGAACTATCGAGGGAAATGGCGGTCGAACAAGAGCGGACGGCAATAAAGGCAATCCCGCGGTTCATTACTGTGTCCCCCTCGGAGGTATCCCTTTCGGCCAGAGAGGTACCCCTTTCCGCGAGATTCTCCTGGCGGTTCCAGAATTAACCCGCAGCGCGGACATAAAGCTTAACCAGCAAGCTTAACCAATGAGTTTTGTTGCGCGGCCCTCCAAAGCAACCGAGGATTTTGCACCGGGCGGTTGTTTCCCCTGATTTTTCAACGATGGGAGTACGAGTGATGGTGCAGTCAACATTGGGACGAGTCCTGACTGATATGGAGCGCGAAATCGAGGCGGAGGTTCGAAACAGGCCGCCGGCCCACGAGTCGCATCCTGTCGCGCCGCCGAGGGTGAGTGCGCCGGCTCTGGAGATGCCGGACTATGTCGAGCATCGCGACGGAGCCACGGAAATCGGCAAGCTGTCGGCGGAAGCCGTTGTCCGTGAATACGAAGCTGCGGCCAAAGAGATCGAGGCGATGGGCGCGGAACTGATCGACGTCGTCAAGCAATGCGAGGCGATGACCCGCGATGCGCTCGCCGCGACCGAGGAGCTGAAGGAAACCGCAGGGCGCTACCGCGAGGAGGCCAAGCGCGTCTTCCTTCAGATCGAGAATTGTTCGCAGGTGACGGCGGAGGTCCGCAAGACCTGCACCGAACTGAAGGACAGGATCGCCGCTCGGGCCGCGACGGACGCTAAAGCCAAAAAGCGGTGAAGCCCGAGCCGCCCTCAGATGGCGACCTTGCGCAAATCGACCGAGCGCGCTTGCAACGATCCGCAGCGCATGAAGGCGCGCAAGACCGAAGCCGAGATCATGGAGAAGATGCCGTCCATGGCGTGGCTATCTTGTACAGCGGTCTCGCGGCTGATCGGCGCCCCCGATGATCGCAAGATCCGCGCGCGGCTGGATCGCCTGATGCGCGACGGCAAGGTCGAACGCAAGCGCGAGCAGGGCAACCATGGCCTGGTCTATCTGTTCCGGCGGCTTTCGTGAGCCACGCCCGAAATCGCGGCCGAAAGCGGCGCCTGCACCGAAGTGCGCCAAAGCCTCCAGAATCATTCAAGCAAGATCGCGAGCACGACGCCGCCGATCCTGCGCGGTCATCGCGCGCGACGTGCGGCCAGTAGCCCGATCGCTGCCTCTACCAAGCTCGTTTAGCGCTTCCCCAAGAAGCCAGATCGCAACCGGTCAGCAAAATAGAGCAGCGCGATCGCAGCAAACGAGAGACAAAGCAATTCGCCGGCAGATAAAAACGCTTGCCCAGCAGTTGTCATGGGTCCCTCCCTTATTTGCTTTTTTTGTTCTGAGGTACCGGCACATCCGTAAGATTGCCGAGGAAGAAAATCTATCGCGTGCGATTGGAGACGAATTGATTTGGAACAATACTGCAATGCGAAAGAAGCGAGTGTTGACCGTCCGCGTCACTTTCGGTCTGCCCCGATGAGGAGTATTCTAACGACGGTCGCGTTCGACGTCGGACAAGTATTGTGCGGGTGTACGCTTCGTAGTTTCGATATCGCGTCAAACTCGTGAGGCCGCGGTAGCCTCTTTCACTAGTTCGATTTGCTCGCTTGTCTCTTGGTGCGACGACCGCGATTGCCATCGCTGCTGGTGCCTGCAGCATTTACGTCAGGAACAGTGCCCAACTTAAGTTGCAGGATGGCGTTGACACAAATCAAGGCAATTTCGTCTTTCAGCTCCATATGAATTTTCGTTTAGGACGAACGGAGGCGTGGAAATAACATAACTCAACTTAATCAACCGGGGGGCACGTGTGAAATCCCGCTGGATTTCCGCGGCTACAGAATGTGCTCCTCCGATAACACGGGAGGTAACGATGGCTGAGCGCATTCCAGCGAACTTCCGACGCGTAATCACCGCCGCGGCGGGCGGAAATGTCATCGAGTGGTACGATTTCTATATTTTCGGGAGCTTGGCCACGATCTTGTCGGTCAAATTCTTCGAAAAGAGCCACCCCGTCGCCGCCCTGCTGAGCACGATCGCGCTGTTCACCGCCGGGTTTCTGGTCCGGCCGTTGGGGGCATTTGTGTTCGGCTGGCTCGGAGACGTGGTCGGCCGCAAGTATACCTTCATCATGACGCTCGTCGGCATGGCACTCGGCACCGGGGCGATCGGGTTGATTCCGACCTTCGATCAGATCGGCTTGAGCGCCGCGATCATCCTGTTCTGTTTGCGGATGCTCCAGGGGCTTTGCCTGGGCGGCTCCTATGGCGGCGCCATCACCTATGTCGCCGAGCACGTGCCGGAAGACCGCCGCGGATACTATACCGGCTGGTTGCAGACCTCGCCGACCCTTGGAATCGTGCTGTCGCTGATCGTGATCATCGCGACCCGCGGCTATTTCGGCGAGGCCGTGTTCAACGACTGGGCGTGGCGGATTCCGTTCTTGTTCTCCTTCCTGCTGGTGTTCGTCACCATGTACATGCGGGCCAACTTCGAGGAATCGCCGGTCTACGCGGAGATCAAGGCCAAGGGTCACACGAGCAAGAATCCCTGGCGCGAGGCCTTCCTCAATCCCGTCAATCTCAAATACGTGGTGATCGCCACCATCGTGGTATTGGGCGAGGGCGTGGTCTGGTACAGCAGCCAGTTCTGGGCGTTGTTCTACCTGCAGACGGTTTCCAAGGTGGACACGCTCACCAGTTCTCTCATCGTGGGAGTCGGGCTGGTCATCGGGACACCGACACTCGTCTTCTTCGGCTGGCTGTCTGACATTATCGGCCGCAAGCCGGTGATCCTGGGCGGATTCTTTCTTGCTGCGCTTACCTACTATCCGCTGTATACGTGGCTCGGATCGGTCACGCAGCCGGGCAATGTCAACGTCCCGATTGCGATTCTAATCGTCGTCATCCTGGTCGCCTATGTCGGGATGGTCTACGGGCCGATCGGCGCGTTCCTCGCTGAATTTTTCCCCAGCAGGATCCGCTACACGTCGGTATCCATGCCGTATATGATCGGCAACGGCTGGGGTGGCGGGTTGGTGCCGTTCATCACCACGGCGGCTTACTCTGCGACGGGGAGTCTCGCCTATGCGCTGATCTATCCGATCGCAGTCCCCGCGATCTGCCTCGTGCTCTCGCTGTTCCTGATGCCTGAAACCCGCCAAATGAGCATCTGGGATGTAGACGAAAAGGCACTGTTGAAAAGCTAGCAATCCAGGGAGCCAGGAATCCAAGGTAAGAATCCAAGGCAAGAATCCAAGGCAAAGTGCGGGGCCCGTTCAGCCCCGCACTTTTTTATGGCGGATCAGAACCAATGTCCGCTTCGAGTCATTTGCGACGGTTTCGCGCTGCCGCAACGACCGCTTTGACGCGCTGCCACGAAGTGCTGGAAAAAGGAGTGACACGTCGGCATCGACTGGCCAACGCGAGAATGCTCTCCCTCAATACCGATACGGCTCGATCTCCAGCAGCGGAAACGCGCTGAATACGTGCGGCAGGTTGGTCGGCGCCGCCTGATGCAGATAGGATTTGTCGAGCTCGCCGAAATTCCTGACGCCGAGCAGCCCGAGGCAGCGGATCACCTCGTCCTCGAGCAGCTCGAGCATCCGCAGCACGCCGTTTTCGCCTGAGGCTGCCAGCGCCCAGCATTGCAGGCGGCCGATGCCGACGAGATCGGCGCCCATCGCGATCGCCTTGACGATGTCGCTGCCGCGGCAGAAGCCGCCATCGACCATGATTTTCGCGCGACCCTGCACCGCTTCGACGATCTCGGGCAGCACATGCATGGCGCCGCGGCCGTGATCGAGCTGGCGGCCGCCATGGTTGGACACATAGATCCAGTCGACGCCGTGATCGAGCGCGATCTGCGCATCCTCCGCGGTGGCAATGCCCTTGATGACCAGCGGTATCCTGAACTTGTCCTTGATCAGCTTGACCGTGCGCCATTCCAGCCCCTTCTGGAAGTCGCCGCCGGTGGCGCGGACGCGGCTGGCGCGGACATAACGCTTGGCGATGTCGCGCTCGCGCCGGCTGTAATGGGCGGTGTCGACCGTCAGGCAGAACGCGGTGTAGCCCGATGCGACCGCGCGGCTGACGCAATCCTCGACAAAGGCGTCGCCGCCACGGACATAGAGCTGATACATCCGCAAGGCATCGGGCGCGGCCTCGGCAGTTTTTTCCAGGCCCGGCTCGGATACCGAGCTCAGCATATGGGCGGCGCCGAAGGTGCCGGCGGCACGCGCGACGCTTGCCGCGGCGCCGGGCTCGAACAGTTCGAGCGCGCCGACCGGCGCGATCACGACCGGCAGCCGCATCTTGCGGCCGAATTGCTCGACCGAGGCGTCGACATGAGCGACGTTGCGCAGCACGCGTGGCCGGAAGGCGATTTCGTCGAGCGCCATGCGGTTGCGGCGCATGGTGGTCTCGGTCTCGGCGGCGCCGACGATGTAGTCCCAGGAATTCTGGTTGAGGTTGGCCCGCGCCTTGCGGATCAGTTCGTGCAGGTTCTGGAACTCCTCGCCGCTGACGCCGAGTTCGACCGCCTGCGGCGGGATGCGGGTCGCTTCGTTCATCGTTTTCCTCCCCGGGAATGCCGGACTATTTTGTCTTAACCCTTCGCCTATCGTTTCGGAAGCTTCCGCACCATCCCGAAAATTGCTATGGCTGGTATCAGCGGGACGCGTCCAAGAAAACCCACCGCATCGGGGAGGAATTGCCATGGCAAGACTCGCGATCTGGATTGTGGCGCTGGGTATGGGTGCGTTGGCAGCAAGTGCTGCAGATGCGCAAAGCATGACTGTGACCAGCGCCGACCTCAAAGAGGGCGCCACCATGGCCAACGAGCAGGTGTTCAAGGGTTTCGGCTGCACCGGCGCCAATGTCTCCCCCAGCCTGAGCTGGAGCGGCGCGCCGGCCGCGACCAAGAGCTTCGCGGTCTCCATGTACGATCCGGACGCCCCGACCGGCAGCGGCTGGTGGCACTGGGTGGTGTTCAATATCCCCGCTGGCACAACGTCGCTCCCCAAGGGCGCCGGCGACGTGAAGAAGAAGCTGATGCCTAAGGGCTCGATCCAGAGCCGGACCGATTTTGGCTCCAATGGCTATGGCGGCCCGTGCCCGCCGGCTGGCGACAAGCCGCACCATTACGAGATCACGGTGTTCGCGGTCGACGTCGACAAGCTGCCGGACGCCAAGAACGATAAGGCCTCCCCAGCACTGGTCGGTTTCGATTTGCACTTCCATACGCTGGCGAAGGCGACGCTGACCGGGCTTTACGGCCGCTGAAGATCGGGTGGGAGGCGCCAATTTGCGACTTGTTGCTATGGTGCTCCGCGAACGGGGAGATGGATTTGTACCGGCGGACAGGTCGACTGATTTGCCCGGCGGGCCGTCTTGTCATTCGGCTGTCCAGCCCCTCCGCCAAAAATTTTTCCCTTCTCGCTTTGCCCAAATCAGCTTCATAACTGCCGCCGTCCACCCCACTCGAGGGGCGTATCGCGATCGTCACGGACGCGGGGTTGGATGCGATGGACGCAGGCGGCGCTAAAGACGAGAGGGCCACCTTGCGGACGGCGAAGTCGTGTGGTCCTGACGCCTCGACGCCGGCGTCAAGTCGGCGGAAATGAATTTCCGCCGATGACGGTGACAAGAAAGCCCGATCACCGGGGAGAGC
>Ga0153915_10005449_pt1 | contig 11841 bp, 6 predicted proteins | sample Opewatmetagenome_2_FD_107003 | JGI IMG/M metagenome (GOLD analysis project Ga0153915, IMG submission 107003) | Freshwater wetland microbial communities from Ohio, USA - Open water 3 Core 3 Depth 3 metaG | ecosystem: Environmental > Aquatic > Freshwater > Wetlands | place: USA: Ohio, Lake Erie...
ACGGGCATCGTGATCCGCGGTAGGAAGTTGATCGGCTCGACCTCGGGCTGCGCGCGCTGGATCTGCAGCCCCGCGACGTACAGCACGGACGTTTTGAGCCGCGGCTCGAGCGCGGGGAGAATACCCCCCAGGTACCCGCCCCAGCTCCGGCCATAGTAGGCGAGACGCGCGGTGTCGATATCGGACCGCGTCTCGAGGTAGTCGATCGAGCGCCGGAAATCCTTCGCCCACATGACGACGTGCTCGCGGTACGCGTTGCTCTCGTTGGCGTACCAGCTCTTCAGGTTGTCGGCCCGCTCGTAGGTGCTCTTGTACACGGGGTACATCACGGCCCGCCCGCTCTTCAAGATGAAATCGATGGCGTCCACCTCGAGCGAGCGACTGACCATCGCGATCGCTCCCGGGAAGTAGACCAGCGTCTGATAGGGCGGCCGGCCGCGCTTGGGCAGGAACAGGTACGCCATCATCCGCTCGTCGCCGTAGGCGGCGGCGAACGAGATGCGCTGCACCACCCAATCCTCGGCGCTCGAATCGGTCTCCTCCACTTTCTCCTGGAGCGGCGTCCGGTCGTAATCGTAGGCGCGCCGGTAGATCGCGAACACCGCGTCGGAGGTGGGATGCTCCGTCGCAAAGTTGCGCGACGGCCATTCGATCGGCTGGCTCGCGCGGCGCACCGTCGAATCGTCCGGCGCGTACTGCGCCAGCCGGAATCCGTTGGTGGCGGACCGGTCGAACGGCGGTTGGGCGAACGCTTCGGTGAACAGGTAGGTGGGGTCGTTCCAGCCGCCGCCCAGGATGTAGCGCTGGCCCCGCATTTCGTTCAGGCACCATTCCCGGGCATTGCCCGCCATGTCGAGCGTGCCGTACGGCCCCAGGCCCCGGAAGGCGCCGGCCGGTGCGAGGCCATGGCCCTCCAGGTTACTGGCCGGGACGATCCAGTTCGCATCGCGTGTCTCCGCCGCCCGGCTCCAGTGGAAGATCGTGGGCAGCGCGCGGCCGACGAATTTGGCGTAGGCCGCGGCCTCGTACCAGCTCACGCCCGTGACCGGGAGCTCCCCCTGGCCGCTCGGGTAGTCGCCAACCTCCCACGTCGCCGGCCCCGGCCGGCCCGTCTTGTCCTGGAACCGCGCCATGGCCTGGTCCCACGAGAGGCTTCGACCGTTCTCCTGGAACGGCTCCTGCCAGAACTCCCGGCGCCGATAGCCGCCCGAGTCCACGAACACCTTGAATTGGCGATTGGTGACTTCGGTGCGGTCGATGAAGTAGTCGGCCAACGGCACCGGGGCGAGATGATCGAGGCCGGGAAAGTGCAGGTCGACCCGGTCCGCCCCGAGCACCCGCACCATTCCCGGGAGCGCCGTCGAATCGGTCTCCAGACGGATCGGCCGGGTCGGCGCCCATTGGGGGTCCAGGGCGCCGAGGAACGGGCGGAACCCGCGCTTCTCGAGCTTGACCCGCGAGAACCCGATCGGGAACCAGACGCTGTCCAGCGGCGTGACGCCGACGAGCTGCCAGGTAGTATCGCGAGCGGCATAGGCGCGGCGATACAGGGTGGCGCCCGGCGGCTCGGTGCGAATGGTGACGGGGACGGCGACCCGCGGCCACACGCGCCGCAGGCCCGGATCGTCGGGAATGGCGGCACTCGCCTCTCGGGCCAGGCGAAACGCCGCTTCCGTCTCGCCGCTGTCGGCGAGGCGCTGGATCCGCGGCAAGAGCTGCTCGCGTGCGTCCCGCACCCGCGCCGCACGGCGTTGCGACGAGACGATCCCTGCCCCCGTCAGGATGACGACCGCGCCCGCGATCGCGATCGTCCGCCAGCGCCGGCGTGGCGAAATCGCGGGCGCCATCCCACTCGGGGTCGTCGGCGTCTCCAGCTGCGCCAGCAGATCGCCGGCCGCCTGCCACCGGTCGGAGGGCTTCTTCTCGAGGCAGCGCATCACCAGGTCGGCGAGCGGGCCGGGAACGTCGCTGCGGAGCCGTTGCAGCGGGATCGGCACGTCCACGAGGTGGGAGGCCAGGATCGCCTGCGCGGTGGGACCGGTGAACGGCGGGCGCCCGGTGAGCATCTCGTACGCGAGCACGCCGAGCGAGTAGAGGTCGGCCCGGTGGTCCACGTTCGGCTCCGCCGCGCACTGTTCCGGCGCCATGTAGGCGGGGGTGCCGATGGAGACGCCAGCGGTCGTGACCTGGGTATTCCCGGCAGCCTCGGTCAGGGCCTTGGCGATGCCGAAGTCGGTCACGGCGGCGTGCCGGGCGGCGAGCATCACGTTGTCCGGCTTGATGTCCCGGTGGACCACACCGTGCTCGTGCGCGTAGGCCAGGGCGTCGGCGACGTCGCGGAGTACGCGCACGGCGTCGTGGATCGGCATCGGCCCGTCGCGTCGGATCCGCACGCGCAGCGACTCGCCTTCGACGAGCGGCATGACGTAGAACAACAAACCATCGGCTTCGCCCGAATCGTGCAGCGGCAGGATGTGGGGGTGGGAGAGCTGGGCCGCGATCTCGATCTCGCGCAGGAACCGGGTCGGCCCCAGCACGGCGGCGAGCTCAGGGCGCAGCACCTTGACCGCGACGCGGCGATGATGGCGCAGGTCGACCGCGGCGTAGACGGTCGCCATACCGCCGCTCCCGATCTCGCCTTCGATCGTGTAGCGGCCCGCGAGCGCCTTGCTCAGGCGAGTGAACGTGTCATTCACGCGGCACTAAGCTACGCGGGTCGGGGCGGAGGGCTACCGTCAGGAATCGGTCAGCAGCCGGTACTTCGACAGATTCCGCAACGCCGGGCTAACAGCCCCTTTGAACCAAGCCGCTGTCGAGGTACCACGTCCACTTCTGCGCCGTCCACGGCTGGAAGGTCACGGTCTTGACGCTGTCACCGGCCGTCGCACGGATCGTCCCCGTGTCGTAGATCCACGGCCACAGGAAGCGCACGCGCTGCCCGCGTCCTTCGTGAATCATTTGGCCGCGCCCGGTGCCGAGCGCATAAACGTCCACGCGGTAAGGCGAGACGACGCACATCTTCGAGCCGACGGCGCGTTGTATCCAACTGTTATACAGGCACCCGGTCAGCAGCACGCAAACAGGCCAGAATACCTTCACCGTAATCGGTCTCATGGAGATCCGCCCTTCTCGCGGTTGTCCGGTTGGCCTACGCCCTCTTCCCTGACAGGCGTAATGGCGGCTCAAAACCGGACAGCGTTCTCGCGGGTTTGCGGATCTCCATGCCGGATCGTACGTTGAGCCGGCAGCCACGGCCCAGGACTTGTTATGGAAGGCTCCGAGCGGGCCGCCGGTAGCGACCCCCAATCGATCACCGACCTTCTCGTCCAGCTCCGCAGTGGCAATCCGGGGGCGATCAACCGACTGTACTCGCTGGTCTACGACGAGTTGGCCCGCATCGCTCACCGACAGCTTCGCGCCGAGCGGCCGGACCACACCTTGGGCACGACCGGCCTGGTCCATGAGACCTACCTCAAGTTGGTCGATCACAGCCGCATCGAATGGCAGGACCGAGCCCATTTCTTCGCGGTGGCGGCGCGGGCGATGCGTCGCATCTTGGTGGATTACGCCCGGCGGTACCGCGCATTGCGGCGCGGTGGCGGGCTGCGCCCGGTCCCGCTAACCGAGGAGACAGCGGTTGCGGAGCGCGGTGAGATGCTGCTCTCCCTCGACGAAGCCCTGGAACGGCTCGCGGCGGTGAGCGGACGGCTGAGCCAGGTGGTGGAGTGTCGTTACTTCGGCGGGCTTACGGAGGAAGAGACGGCCGAGGCGCTGGGGGTGACGACGCGCACGGTGCGGCGAGACTGGGTGAAGGCACGAGGCTGGCTGTATCTGGAGCTTCACGAAGGGTCGCGCTGAGCAGGAGCATGCCATGGCTGGGGCACCACAGGAGCGCTGGGTGGAGGTGGAGCGCCTGCTCGACCAGGCGCTGGACTTGGCGCCGGAGGAGCGGCCGGCGTTCCTGGCACGGGCCTGCGACGGCGACCGCTGGCTCCAGGCTGAAGTCGAGCGGCTGCTGCGGGCGGCAGCCGGGGCTGACGGATTTCTCGAGGAACCCGCACCAGCCTATGCCACACCGCTCCTGGCCCGCTTGGTTGAGCGACCGGCGATGGCTCCGGGAGACCGGCTCGGTGGCTACCAAGTGCTACGCGAGCTGGGCCATGGCGGCATGGCGACGGTCTACCTCGCTCATGACCGCAAGCATGACCGTCAGGTCGCGATCAAGGTGCTCGCTCCCGAACTTGCCCTCGCGGTGCGCACCCAGCGCTTCCTGCGAGAGATCCGGATAGCCGCCAAGCTCAACCATCCGCACATCCTGCCGCTGCTCGATTCTGGCGAGGCGGCCGGGCGCCTCTACTATGTAATGCCGTACGTCGACGGAGAATCGCTCCGCGATCGCCTCGAGCGCGAGCACCGGCTTCCGGTGGCGGACGCCCTGCAGCTCGCCCGCGAGGTGGCCGATGCGTTGAGCTACGCGCACAACCACGGCGTGGTCCACCGCGACATCAAGCCGGGGAATATCCTGCTCTCCGGCGGCCATGCCGTGGTGGCCGATTTCGGAATTGCGCGCGCCTTAGCGGCGGCCGAGCAGCGGGACGTGACGGAGACCGGCGTCTCGCTCGGGACCCCGGCCTACATGAGTCCCGAACAGGCGAGCGACGGAGGTCACGTCGACGGGCGCAGCGATCTCTACAGTCTGGGCTGCGTGGTCTATGAGATGCTGGCGGGGGAGTCGCCGTTCCCCGGCCCGAGCTCCCAAGCGGTCCTGGCTCGCCACCTGGTCGATCCCGTGCCGTCGGTACGGGCAGTGAATCCTGCTGTGTCGGAGGTCGTTGGGGCGGCGGTGACCCGGGCGCTGGCCAAGCGGCCCGCCGAGCGGTTTGCCACAGCGGCCGAGTTCGCGGGGGCGCTCGTGGGAGAGGCGGTAAGTGAGCCGGTGCTGCCTTGGACCCGTCTGCTGGGCTGGCGCTTGCACAAGAGGACCATAGCGGTCCTCGCCGTCGCAGGGCTCGGTCTTCTCGGCGCTGGCCTGTGGCGCTGGCGCGCGACCGCCGCCGCTCGTGCGGATGTCGCGAGCAGGTCGGTGGCCGTACTCCCCTTCGTCAACCTGAGCGGGAACCCCGAGAACGAGTACTTGAGCGACGGCGTCAGCGAGGAGATGATCAACGCCCTGGTCCAGCTCCCCGACCTGCGCGTCCCAGCGCGCAGCTCCTCGTTCTTCTTCAAGGGCAAGGATCTGTCGCTCCGCCAAATCGGCGAATCGCTGCAAGTGGCAACCGTCGTGGAAGGCAGTCTCCGGACAGCCGGGAGCAGGCTCCGGATCACCGCACAACTCATCAAGGTCGCCGACGGCTCCCATCTCTGGTCGGAGACGTATGACCGCGAGCTGGCGGACACCCGCGACGTGATCACCGTCGAAGAGGAAATTGCCCGGGCGATCGTGGGATCGCTCAAGCTGAAGCTCGGGGAAGACACGGCGGCCGCGCTGGTGCGGCGCTATACCAGCGATCCAGACGCGTACGAGCTCTATCTCCGGGGCCGCTACTTCTGGAACAAGCGCACCGCGCAGGACTTGCACCGGGCCGTCGAGTACTTCACCCGCGCGATCGCCGAGGACTCCACTTACGCGCTGGCCTACAGCGGAGTGGCGGATACCTACGTCTTGATGGGGCAGTTCGGCTATCTGTCCGAAGATCAGGCCTACCCGAAGGCACGCGCGGCGGCTACGCGGGCGCTCGCGCTCGACGAGACGCTCGCCGAGGCGCATACCTCCCTCGCGCGGGTGCTCCGGAACGACGGGGATTTGGCGGGGGCCGAACGCGAGTTCCGCCGCGCCATCGAGATCAACCCCAACTACGCGCTTGCCCATAGCTGGTATGCGATCACCGTGCTGCTGGAATCGGGACGGGTCGAAGATGCGATGCGGGAAGCTCGTCTCGGCGTGGAGCTCGAGCCGCACTCCGCGATGAGGCACTCTAATCTGGCCGGCGTGTTCTTGACCGCGCGCCGCTACGACCAGGCGATCGCGGAGTACGAGAAGGCAGTAGAGATGCAAGACTGGGAGGCCTGGCACCGGTTCATCGGGAGTGCCTACCTCGGCGCGGGACGTTTCGATGAGGCGATTCGGCACTTCACCAGAGCCATCGAGGGGGAGCAGAACGCGCGGACGCCCGGGGACCTGGGCGCGCTCGGCCACGTTTACGCGCGGCAGGGAAACCGATCCGAAGCGCTGAGGATCCGAGATCGGCTCCTCAGGACTCCCCGGACAGGCAGTGTCTGGGAGGGGCTTGCCATTGTCTATGCGGGGCTAGGCGACAAGGACCGCGCGTTTGACGCGTTGGAGCGGGCGCGCGCAGCCGGTTTTCGATTGTTCCGATACCCGCCCCTAAAAACCGATCCCCTGTTCGACCCGCTCCGGTCGGACCCGCGGTTTGCCGATCTCTTGAAGCGGCTGGGCCGCGAGCCGTGAGTTTCGAACTGTTAAGGGCCCGCGCACAACAGCTCCGGCATCCATCTGTCATTTGACAGGGCTCGTCCCAGACCTCAAGCTGAACGTCTGGAGGTAGTCACTGCTGCCTCGCGTCACGCGCCGAACTCTCTCGTTTTCGACACCGCTCATCGCAATCCTGGTTGTCGCGCTGCCGTGGCCTGGCCACGCCCAAGCCACGGGGGCTCTCACCGGCAGGGTGACGCGAGCCGACGGCCAGCCGCTCGCTGCAGTGATCGTCGCGGTCCAAGGCACGGGGCGCTCGGTGGCGACGAGGGCAAACGGCCGGTACTCTCTGGCGCACGTCCCGCCCGGGGAGCAAGTGCTGCAATTCCACCTCATCGGCTTCGCACCGCAGATGATGACCGTCAACCTCGCGGCTGGTTCGCCGATCACCGTCGATGTGGTGCTCGAGGCCCTCCCCATCACGCTGGCGGACGTCGTCGTGGAAGGCGTGTCGAGGATGCCGGACCGCATGATCGACGCCCCGGCCGCGGTGGACGTGGTGCGGACTGCCACGGGCGAGCCGGTTTCGCTTACCGGCCAGGTCCCCCTCGCGCTGGGCCGCGTGCCAGGGCTCGATGTCATGCAGAGCGCGGTCACCGACTTCAACGTCACCGCGCGCGGATTCAATACGACGCAGCACCGCAAGATGCTGGTCCTACAGGACGGGCGCGATCTTGGCACCCTGAACCTGGGGTTCCAGGAATGGGGGACCTTGTCAGAGCCCTTGGAAGACCTCGGTCGGATCGAGGTGATTCGCGGTCCGTGGTCGGCGTTGTATGGCGCGAACGCGTTTAACGGGGTCATCAACATCACGACGCCGGCCGCCCGGGACGTCGTCGGGTCGAAGCTCACACTCGGGGGCGGCGAGCTCGGCACCGCTCGGGCCGACCTGCGACAGGCTGGCGTCTGGCTCGACGGTCGGCTCGGGTATCGCGCGAATCTCGGCTACAGCCGCAGCGATGACTGGACGCGCTCCCGCACCGCCAAAGACTCGTCGGACTGGAAACGAGAGTACGCTCCAGCGACGTCGACGCCGCCAACGAGTCCAGGGCCGGAGGCCATCCCCCTCAGGGGACAGGCCAAAGACTCTGTCACCGGCCAGGCGCTCGGCAGGCCCGATCCCCTCGTCACCGTCTATGGGTCAGCGCGAGTCGACTACTACGCGACCAATGGCTCCACGCTCACCCTCGAGGGCGGTGCGGCGCGGGAAGAGAACCGCGTGCTGGTTACCGGCGTCGGTCGGGCACAAGCCCCCCAGGTCTTGCGCCCCTGGGCGCGTCTCGCGTGGGGCGGAAAAGGGAGCGCCGTCTCCGCGTGGTATTCTGGTCAGTCGCTCCCACAAGGCCAGGTGAGGCTGTCGAAGGGTGACCTAGTCTACGATTACGAGAGCGCCTTCCACCTGGAGGGACGTACGAGCCGCATGATCCACGGGGAAGCTGGCCGCGCGGTGGTAGGGGCCTCGGTCCAGGACAACAGGTTCAACTCGAAAGGGACGACCTTAGAGCCGGCGAACGACGACCGCAGCGATCAGTACTATGGCGCGTTCGCGCAGCTCGAGTACCGCGTCGGTCTCGCGCGTGTGATCGGCGCGATGCGCTGGGACGACGGGAACCTCTTCACTTCGCAGCTCTCGCCCATGGGCGCGCTCCTCTTCATCCCTGCCAAGAACCACGTGCTGCGCTTGACCGTGAATAGCGCCTTTCTCGCCCCGAGTTTGTCCAGCCTCTTTATTGCGGCACCCCTGGGCCGCGGCGTCGCGAACTTGACGGCGACCGAAGCCAAGCTCCGGGCCGACTCCTCCGTGGGTCACGCGCTGGCCGCCGTCCCCGTTGGGACCCTGTTCACGAATTCCGCTGCGGTGCCTGAATCGACGTTGGGTAACCGCCGCCTCATCCCGCAGACGGTGATCAGTTACGAGGTCGGCTACAAGGGCCAGTTCGGCCGTCGCGTGTTCATCACCCTGGACGCGTATAACGCCCGCGTGCACGACTTCCTAACCGTGGCCTTGCCGGCGGTGCCGGTGGGCGGCATCCCATTGAACCCGACATATCAGCCCTGGACCGCGCCGAGCGGCGTGCCCCAAGCCTCCCGGGCAGCGGTGGAGTCCGCCGTGCTGAGTGCGCTCACCGCCGTCGACCCGAACGTGGCGAATGGCCTCACGCGACTGGCCGACGGCACGACCGCCATCGTCAACTCGTACGGCAACCTGGGCACCGTCGACGAGTGGGGCATCGAGCTTGGCAGCAGCGTCAGGCTCACCCGCGCGCTGACCTTCAGCGCCACCTATACGTGGTTCGACTTCGCCATCCGCAAGAGCCTCGCGGGTGACGTGCTGGTCCCGAACACCCCGCAGCACAAGGGCACCCTGTCGCTCGAGTACGCGGGCCAGGGCGTCACACTTGGCGTGGATGCACGCATCGTGGACGGGTATCTGTGGGCGTCGAACCTGTGGAGAGGGTATGTCCCGGCGAACCAGATCGTGAACGCGAAGGCCAGCGTTCGTTTCAATGCGCACCTCCGCGCGTATGCCAATGTCACGAACATTTTCAATCAGCAGCGCTTCCAGATCTACGGCGGCTCAGTGATCGGTCGGCGTGTGCTCGTCGGGATGACATCGACTTTCTAGTCCGACTCTTACCGCTCCTCGGTGAGCAGCCGGTACTTCGACAGGTTCCGCAGCGCCGCGGCCCGTTTCCCGGCCTGCTCGTACAGCCGGGCCAGATTGAAATAAGCGTCCGCCAATCGCCGGTCCGCGGTGATCGCCCGCTCGTAGGCTTTGACGGCATCGTTCGGTCGCCGCCGATCTTCCAGCGCGATGCCCAGGTTGAACCACGCCGTCGCGTGGTCGGGATGGTCCGCCACTACCGCGCGGAAATGCGTCTCGGCTTCCTCCGCACGATCCGATTCCACCAGCAGCCGCCCCAGGTTCACGCGCGCGTCCGCATGGTGCGGGTCCAGCTCCAGCGCGCGCCGGTACGCGTCGCGGGCCTCCGCCGGCGCGCTGACCTCCAGCTCCAGGCCCAGCTCGAACCAGTCGTCGGCATCGAAATCGTCCTCGACCTCGCGCGCCGCCGCGGCCTGGCGGCGCGCCAACGGTGCCGCCCGTTGCGCGAGCCGCGCCACGTCGAAGTCGAGCACCAGCTGCCCCGATTCCGGATTCCAGGCGACGGCGCCGTCCCGCGCCACCACCCGATGGCCCTCGGCGGTGATGCGCAGTTCGGACAGCGCCCGCCCGCGCGGCAGCTGCTGCTTCAGGCGCCGCAGCGAGCCGCGGATTTGCGCCGCCGGGATGCGCGCGGCCATAAGCCCCTTGGCGGCCCGGAGCAGCACGAGATCCTGGAAGGTGAGCCGCAGATCCCCCCGTGCGCCGCGCGCGGGTGAGAGGAAGCCGGCTCGTGTGTAGGAACGGATCTGCGCCGGGGAGAGACCGAGGAGTCGAGCGACCTCCTCGGTGGTGTATCCGGTCATCGCCTAGGCGCTGGCGGCCTTCCGCTTGACCGAGCGTCCCTTCGCGGGCTTCTCCGCCGTCTCCGCGCGCTTCGCCGGCTTGCGCTCGGCGCCGGCGGGGCCCTTGCCCTTGGCGAGGCTCGCCTTCAACGCTTCCATCAGATCGATGATCTGCGTCTGCGGCGCCTCGGTCGGCTCGGCGGTGATCTCCTTGCCCTGCACCTTGCGCTCGATCTGCTCGAGGATGCGCTTCTTGACTTCGTCCTCGTACTTCTCGGGCTGGAACTCGGCGCCCGCTTGCTGCTGGATCAGCTGCACGGCCAGATCGATCTCGTTCTTCTTCAGCTCGATCTTCTCGATCGGCACGTCCTTGATCGAGCGGACTTCGTCGGCGTAGCGCAGCTGCTCCATCACCAGGCCGGGCCCCAGCGGCCGGACCATGATGAGATACTGCTTGCCGCGGGCCGCCCATTGCCCGATCGCGACCTTGCCCGTCTTCTTCAGCGCTTCCCCCAGCAGCCCGAACGCGCGCTCGCCGCCCTTGTCCGGTCCCAGGAAATACGCCCGGTCCATGTACATCCGGTCCACCGAATCGGCGTCCACGAATTCGGTGATGTTCATCGAATTGCTGGACTTGTCGTCCATCTGCAGCTTCTTCAGCTCGTCCACGGTGAAGACGACGTACTGGCCCTTGGAGAATTCGTAGCCCTTGACCCGATCGTCGTTTTCGACCTTCTCGCTGTCCTTGGAGCAGATGTACTGCTGCTTCAACCGCGCCCCGTCCTTCTTGTGGAGCCAGTTGAAGGAGAGCGCGGCCGACGATTCGCCGGCCGAGAACATCTTGATCGGGACGGAAACGAGCCCGAAGGAGATCGTGGCGGAGCCGATTGCATGAGCAGCCATAAGGACCCTATATAGAACCTGTGTCCAAGAACCGCAACCCAAGCGCCGATGCGCTAAGCACTTACCGCGCCAAGCGTTCCGCGGACCGCACCCCCGAGCCTTCGGGCGCGGTGGCGGCGACGCCCGGGCGACGCTTCATCGTACACCAGCACGCGGCCACCCGCCTCCATTTCGATCTGCGACTCGAAATGGACGGCGTCCTGAAGTCCTGGGCCGTGCCCAGAGGGCCGTCGCGGAACCCCGCCGACAAGCGACTCGCCGTCCACGTCGAAGACCACCCGATCGAATACGGCGACTTCGAGGGCATCATTCCCGAAGGCAACTACGGCGCCGGTGCGGTGATCGTGTGGGACCGCGGGTTGTGGGTGCCGCTCGAAGATCCGGCGGAGGGTCTTCAGAAAGGCAAGCTGCTGTTCGAGCTGCGCGGCTACAAGCTGCGGGGCATCTGGACGCTGGTGAAGATCAAGAAGGAGGTCAAGGAATGGCTGCTCATCAAGGAGCGTGACGCGTACGTCTCGACCAACGGCGATCAGTTCCCACCGGGCTCGGTGCTCTCGGGGCTCACCGTCGAGGAGCTGCGCGACGGCGGCCAGAAAGCGGCGAAGCTCGTCGCCGAGCTGAAGCGACTCAAGGCACCGCAGCGACCGGTCCGCGCCGAGGACGTGGCTCCCATGCTCGCGGAAACACGCGAGGAGCCGTTCTCGCGCGCCGGCTGGGTGTTCGAGGTGAAGCTCGACGGGTACCGCATGCGTGCGGTGAAGGAGGACGGCACCGCGCGACTCATCACCCGTAACGGCAACGACTACAGCGCCGCGTTTCCCGAGCTGATCCGCGCGCTCGCCGCGTTGCCCTACACGAGCCTCGTCATGGACGGGGAGCTCGTGATCCTGGACGACGCCGGGCGCCCCAGCTTCCAGCGGCTCCAGAACCGCGCCCGCGTCGCGCGCGCTCCGGACATCCGCCACGCGGCGGTCGAGACGCCGGGCACGTTGTACCTC
>Ga0153915_10005450_pt1 | contig 11840 bp, 10 predicted proteins | sample Opewatmetagenome_2_FD_107003 | JGI IMG/M metagenome (GOLD analysis project Ga0153915, IMG submission 107003) | Freshwater wetland microbial communities from Ohio, USA - Open water 3 Core 3 Depth 3 metaG | ecosystem: Environmental > Aquatic > Freshwater > Wetlands | place: USA: Ohio, Lake Erie...
CTCGTTAAGTAAAGGCCCGCCGATAATCCCGAGGGGCCGCTGCCTACAATCACGACATCAAAATCCAGCATTTTCAACCCTTTCCGAAGGAAAAAACGGTTTTAAAAGGAATCGTTATTTGAAATGGTAGCTATTATCTGCACAAAATTTTGAAGAAAAAACTTATTATTTAGTACGTATACGTACTATTACACTAAATATATATTAAGATTCTCAGTATGTCAAGGTAATGCTCGCTACCTTTTTGCACTTGACATTAGGGCAATAATGGTATAAAGTATAGCCAAATTGATGTACGTATACGTATAACATTGATGTTATAGATTGATAATAAGAGTACCTGCAATTATTTAAAAAAATTTTAGGAATCGATATAACCAGTATAGACAAGACTATTAAGAATTTCCTCCTCTTAATAGGGAAAAGCGAGAGAGAAGCAAGGTGATCGTCGGTTATGACGATGAGCTGCCTTCACCTTGTATCTCTCTCGCGCTATTTGTACACTTATTAAAGCCATCGCTAATTGAGTATCTTAAGACAAGAGATATTGTTAATAACATGCAATAATGACAAGAAGGTGGCAGACAGTTTTTTTAAGAAGTCAATAGAACAACTAGTATCCTGGCGATAAAATATAGAGGAAGTAAATATGTCTAACAAAAGAAACGAACTAAAAGTGTTCAATCCCAGGGGTGAGTCCGAAAGGGGTACGATAATACGTGCCTCACCTCGTCTGAAAGACCTGAACGGCAAGAAAATCGGTATCATCCGGAACAGGATACAGGCGGGAGAGATATTTTTCCCTTCCCTGGAAAACACTTTAAAAAAGCGTGTCCCCGGTGCTAACTGGCAGACCTGGGAAATTCCTTTTTCCGGAGGGTTGGATTTCAGAGCAACTAAACTAAAAGAGATTGCTGATAACAGCGATGGCGTAGTAATCGGTATCGCGATATCGGGCGGCAGCACCACCTTGATGACGCCGGAAGCCATCCAGATAGAAAAACTGGGCAAACCGGTGGCATTTGTACTCACAAAATGTTTTCAACACACCGCAAGGTTCATCGCCAGGAGTCAAGGATTGGAGGACCTGGCAGTGGCGCCCCTGATGCTTGATTATGTACCTCCAGCTGAGGAATTTGAAAAACTCAACTTTGTGGAAAAAGCCGCTGATGAAATCATCAGGGCTCTAACACGATGGACTCCGCAGCCTCCTGAAATTGAAGAAGTGCCGGAAAAAAGCCTTGTCTATTACGGTGCGGATTATCAAGAAGCTTATGAAAATATGGAAAAATATTTCTTGAACCACGGCTGGAGCGATGGATTACCTCTAGTACCTCCCACGCAAGATGCTGTAAACAGGATGCTCGAGGGTACCGAATTGCCGCGGGAACACCTGGTGGCTGTGTTCCCCCCAGGTCAGGGAAAAGCGACAGTTGAGAAAATCGCTATTAATGCGGTAATGGCTGGCTGTTTGCCACAGTATATGCCAATCATCATGGCGGCAGTGAATACTATCGTTGACCCGGCTTTTTTCTTGGTGGGAGTTCAAAACACATCCGGCCAACTGGCCCCCCTTTTCATTGTCAGCGGTAAAAAGCTAATTGAAGAGCTAAATATAAATGATGGTTTCTGCACAGTGGGCCCGGGATGGCGGGCTAATACCACTATCGGCCGGGCTATCAAGCTGATAATGATGAATATAGGTCATACCTGGCCAGGCATAAATGATATGAAAGCGTTCGGTAACCCTTTTAGATATGTCACAGTGATTGCGGAGAACGAAGCAGCATATTCGGGCGCATGGGAGCCTCTCCGGGTTACCGAAGGCTTTGCCAAAGACCAGCCTACCATAAGTGTAATGCCCGCAATGTCCTGGCAGCCTGACCTTGTCTTACCGACTCCACCAAATGTCGCCAGGATAATCGCCCATATCACCACACAAGCAAAAGTTAAATATGACCGATATGCTAATAACTGCGTGTATGATAATCTTGTATTGATATCGCCGACAGCTTTTGAGGCGATACGCCGGGAAGGAGTTTCCAAAGCAAGCCTGCAACAAACACTATTTGAAACCATTCAACTGCCAGGCTCACAGGTTTTTGACGGCAGGGAAGGAACTGGGTTTGCATTTACCCGGCTGCCCAAATGGGTTATTGAAAAACACAAAGCCGATCCTGATGCACCGGTACCCTTGCTTCTCAAACCGGAGAGTCTCAAGATGTGCGTCACCGGAGGCCCCGGCCCTGATATGATTGCCTATATTGGCACCTGGGGATACGGACCTTCGCAATTCGTAACCAAGCCGATCAAGCTTCCCCCAAACTGGAATCAACTATTAAAGAAATATCAAGGATGGTCTAGTCCAACGGTGAAATGAAGATGTTCATTGAGATAACCCTGCCTCATCCGTTAATGTGAAATAGTGATGGTATATAATGCAAAAGATAACTGATCAGGAAACAGTAATATATCAATTTGGTAAACCTAAAGATGCAGCCGGAATCGTAACCTATCTGGCTGATGACAAAGCCAACTTTATTAACGACTAGAATAACACTGTCACCGTTTTATTGGTATGATGGATCGAAGGAGCGACAATTTGCAGGAACCAGGATACCGGGTGGTTTGGCCTTTAGGTAAGGCAGCCTACCAGCCCGTGGTACTAAAACCCCGCCCCTCCAGCTTAAGAGGACTGACAGTATGTGAGTTGTCCGACTACGGCTTCAGAGCGGAGGAAATTTTCCCGATCGTGAGGGAATCACTTTTAAAACGATATCCTGGTCTAAAATTTATCGAATACTCATCATTTGGTAACACCCATGGCCAGCATGAAGTTGAAATAATCGCTGGATTAGCGGAAAAACTAAAAGAATACGGGTGTGACAACGTCATCTCAGGGGTCGGCGGCTGAGGGAGCTGTACACCCGCCGTGGCGCGGGCAAGCGTGGCGGCGGAAAAAGCCGGCGTCCCCACTGTATCAATAGTAACGACCGGTTTCCTGGGTCAAGCGCAGGCCGTAGCCCAGGCACTAGGGGTACAGAACCTGCCTATCGCCGAATATCCGGGAGTAGTGGCCACAGACAGCACGGAAGATTTAAAAAAGAAAGTTTCCGGCATCGTTATAAATAATATCATTAAAGGACTTACCGGACCGGTCGTTCAGGTCGCCCGACCGAAAGAACCACAGCCAGGTGATATCGTTTTTGAGGGCACTCTCGATGAAGTCCAGGAGTTTTTTACCAGGAGATTGTGGACTGACGGACTCCCCATCATTCCTCCCACTCCAGACAGAGTAGAAAAATTCCTCAGATATACCGGTAGGCCTAGCGGCAGCGTAATCGGTAATCTTCTCCCCGAAAACCGCGAAGCCACAATCTGGAACGTAGCCGTCAACGGGGTCATGGCCGGATGCCGGCCGGAATACATGCCGGTATTAGTGGCTATCGTCGAAGCTATCGCCGACTCGGAGTTCCGTATCCAGGATGCCGGGAGCACGCCGGGCTGGGAGCCCTTGATTATCCTGAATGGTCCGATTATCAAAGAATTGAATTTCAACTATGAGGCTGGCGTCATGCGGGTCGGCAGGCAGGCCAACACCAGTATTGGCCGTTTTCTAAGATTGTACATGAGGAATGTAGCCGGTTTGCGTATACCACCGATGTCTACCGATAAGGCCACCATCGGCGAGACCTTTAATGTCGTTCTTCCGGAAAATGAAGATGTGGTTGCCGAGCTCGGATGGAAACCGTTCAGCGTCTTGCGGGGCTTTAGGCGCGGTGAGAATGTCGTTACCGTGCAGAGCGTGGTATATGCTTCGGCGCCTATCGCCAGCGGCGGTGATAAGGCGCACGATCACCTGGATACCTTCGTGGAGGTAATTGGCGGGGCGATGGCTCCGTGGACTCATATGGCTGTGAACTGGGGGAAGTTTTATCCGCTGCTGGTGATCAGTCCGAGCGTGGCACGAACGATAGCCCGCGAAGGGCTGACAAAGAACGATATCGCCCGCTATCTATTTGATAATACCAAGGTATCAGCAAGTTCCATGGAAAGGCTCGCCTGGCAGGGAGGTATTACATCTTTCGATTTGCGAAAGATGGTCGAGGAAAAACAAATACCGCCAGGATATTATGAATCCAGCGACCCGACACGCATGGTGCCGGTGTTTCTGAGACCAGATTGGATCGGCGTGATTGTGAGTGGCGATCCCGGGCGAAACCGCAGCCGGGGATACGTCCAGAATCACGAACAGGGGCCGCCAGTAAGCAGGAAGATCGAGCTCCCGGCCGACTGGAAACAACTACTCGCTTCCAAGAGATAATAACTGCCCCCGATAACGCTGGATATACGAAAAGATGATGCATTCATATTATATTTATCCCATTGCTTTATGTGAAGGTCCCAGAGATATTTCACACTTTGCTTACCGGTCTAAACCCGGCTCCATCGGCAATACTGCATGTTATATCTGGTATATCGAAACCATGGAAGGTAACATTCTGGTTGACGCCGGAGCCAGCGCAGCAACATTTACAGAGAAAGGAACACCGGAAACGGACCTTACTTCGGTAGAGGGCGGGCTCGGGAGATTGGGACTAAAACCGGAGGACATAGATACTGTTATCGTTACGCACCTTCATTGCGATCACATTGCGTTGAGCCACCTTTATAAAAAGGCAAAATTCATTGTGCAAAAAAGAGAGCTTGAGTATGCTCTCAGTCCCCACGTGATTGATGACGTATTATATGACCGGCCTTCTTTTGAGGGCCTAAATTGGGAAGTAGTTGATGGAGATACCGAAATAGCATCAGGTATATCCATTTTCCTAACTCCCGGGCACTCACCGGGCGGACAGTCGGTAGAAGTGATAACACCCGCCGGCAAGGCGGTCATTACAGGGTTTTGCTGTACTCTGAATACTTTCGTCCAGACCCGGGAGATGAAACGCTGGGGGTGGGAGGTAACCGCACCGTTAATACACCACGATGTCCGCGAAATCTATAATAGTGTGTTGAAAGTTAAACAAAGGGCGGACATCATTCTTGCTTTACACGATCCGGCGTTCATCAGGAAAGAAAAGATACCATAAATCAGAAAACGCGCTTTTCGAATTAATAAACAGCCGGAATCTCGCTTTAGACTTTGATTAATCTGGTCACCGAGTAGTTCAAGCCAAAGGTGGGGATAAAGCAAGAGTGCTTGCCCGATCCCCCTACTACCATCACGATAATATCCTCTCGCCTTGACAGGGGAATAAATGCGCTGTTCACATACTGACCGTATCTTTCCGGCGATTTTTTCCGGTACTGGATGTGTTCTTCGGAAATGGCGCTCAGGGGAACGCGGGCGTTCTGGAAGATGAAGTCCTTAACCTGCTCCTTGGAGTAGCCATCCCTGGCCAGAGTGGCGGCGTGTTCCGGGCCCAGCATTAAAATCGGCTCTCCGCTGTAAAAGATTAAGTTGTTATTACCGGCAGTGGTCATCGTGGCGGCCACGGTCTTCAATATCCCGGCACCTGTAGTGCTATCATGGTCGTTAATGTTGTGGGGCCCCTCGGCAGCGAATACGGTTACGGTGCTATCTTCAGGTCGAAACCCCCTTCCCACATGGAAAGGCTGCCAGGGATTAGCTGCCTCGTTTTCCGCCACGCAAAACGTATATTTACAGGGATTACCCTGGGTAGACTTATCAATCTGACCGGGAATAGCGCCCCCGATATTGAGCAGGATGAGGCTCAGAGCCCTGCCTATGGCGGCATTAGCTATCACACCCGGCCCGAAGGTATTTCCCCCGCTATTAATCCCCAATTTCCGGGAAATCGGGCCATTGACGACAATTAAAACTCCACAGGGATGAGTTGTTGTCAGGACTCCCATGAGTCTGAACTTTTCTTCGGCAATGGCCTCGACGGCGGTGATAATCAGGGGCATATAATCCGGCAGACACCCAGCCATCACGGCATTAATGGCAATCTTCTCGACAGTCGCTGTAGCCTGCTTGGGAGGCAGTACGGCCACCGTTTCCTGAGGATCCCGATGGCAACCCGAGAGCATCGTGCTCACTCTTGCCTCGGTGGGCGGGACAATCGGCAGCCCATCCGTCCAACCGCGTTTGTAGAACATGTCATTGACTTTTTCCAGAGAGTCTTCAATTTTTATCTTTTCGGAAACAAGGTCGCGGTTATCCGTCATGCCAGACCTCTCAAAGCGTTTATAAAGGGAGTTTAATCTAAATCTAATAATGCCGCCGGGTTCACTTTAACCATCAGCTCCACCTCTTTTTGCGTCATGCCGTGGTGAAGGAGCGTAGCGATGAACAATCTCATACCCTCGACCGGGAGCGGGTTCTGGGGTTGCCCCAGATCGGTGCTGACAATGCAATGTTCCGGGCCGATGGTCTTTATTATTTTGGTGATCTGTGCCGGATCATGGCAGAACTCGTTAGGCAGCATCCCGACAAGGGTAAATTCGATAAATACTTCCATCTCCGCCAGTTGCTTTAATTCATCCAAGCTTAAAAGCTTTTCGGCAAATTCTTTATCCGTGGGATGGGTGACAACGATCTTTTTGATACCAATTCTTTGTGCTTCCTTTGTCAAGGAGAAAATTTCTCGCGGAGAAATATGGCCGGTAGCCAGTACCATATTATGTTTTTTTATCGTCGATAATATACGCTCCATTTCCGGCACCAGCCTCCCCGCTTTATCCAGGAGGGATATTCCTTCGCCCTCCAACGGGAGTCCTAACACCCTCATCTTATTGATGGAGTTGGCTGAAGAAAACGTAGGCATCCACACCACCTTAGCGCCGAGCATGGCTGCGCTCTGCAAGGCATGAAAGTTCAGTCCCCCTATCTCGTAATCGAGGCAGACGCTACCGAAAACACGTATGCCGGGGACAAGCTGATTCACGATCATGGCTACGGCAGCGGCGGTATAACTATGGCTTTTGAGCACAATAGCCCTCATCCCCGCCTGCTGCGCCTGCCTGGCTGCCTCGATGGCATCAACGCGGCAGGGCCCGGCCGCCGGTCCCGGGTGCATATGCATGTCCACTGATCCTCTCACCAGATGGTCGATATTAATAAAATCCATATTATCCTCCTTTCAAGAGATGGGAGGTTATCTACCAGCCAAAGACCTTGCTATCTCATCGAAGGCTTTATCCACTTTGGCACGGACCTGGTCAGCCGCGATGCCAGCGATGGGATGAGGTATTACCACCAGATGCAGTGAGGACATCCCTTTCGAGCCAGCGATGGCTTTGGCCAGTGATACGAAGGCGTCAGTGCATATCGTTATCGTAGGTATACCCTTCATTTCCAGCTCTATCGAATCGTGGATACTCCACGATGTACATGACCCTCAGTCACAAATGCCGTTAAGCACCAAATGGCAATTTCCAGCGAGTTTTTCTAAATCCGCTTTATTCAGCGGGGCGCCGGTGTCCTTCTCACCTTTTTTTACATGGATTATGTCCGCAAATTTGAATCTCTGACCGAGCAGTTCTTCCAACCTAGTTAAGAAGATATCGTAATTTGGCTTGCCGTTATCCACCAATCCGATGACCTTCCCATCTATGTTGCCGATACCGGGTGAAGTCTTGACGTTTTTCTGTTCAACCCTGCCGGTAGGATCAAGAACCTCGATATATCTAACCATCTTGTTTCCGCCTCAAGCACTAACATTTTTTATAAATTATATATAATACGGCTTATTCATGCGATCGATTAATGGTAAACGCCATATTTCCTGGCGACTTCCATGAAAGCGCGGAGATTTTCAGGTTTAGCCTCTGTTACCACGGTACCACCGGTCAGCACATAGCCGCCACCGGGGGCACAGGCCTCAATAAGCTTACGACAGTATTCTTTTACTTCTTCTACCTTACCAAAAGATAGTAATGAAGCCGGCACGTTGCCAACAACACAGCAATTGTTCCCAATCATACGTTTTGCTCTAGCCATATCCGTCTGGTCAAATTGCCAGGTCACCCAGCCTTTTGGGAAATCACCGATATATTCCAATTTATTATTGTAGCGACCTTCACAAAAAAGCGAAGCCATGATACCTTCATCGATAAGAGCCTGGATTAATTTTTTCAAACTCGGCCAATAGAATTTTTCAAACTGTTTAGTGGACATGAAGGTATCGTCCCCTTTGTGAAGAGGGAAATTCACGGTAAAAACACCCATGGTGTTGACACTAGCAATAGTGCGTTCAATCATCTGCTCCAGAATCATATCAGTAGCTTCCAGGAGCTCCTCCGGGTGGCGATACATGTCTATGGCACTACCTTGGGTCCCACGCAGATGATCGGCGATCATATCAAAGGGAGCCAGGGCGACGCCGCCCATACTCATCGGAAATCCAGCGGCAATGGCGTCTCTATTAATGGTCATAAGGTGTGCCTGAAATTTTTCCAATTCCGCTCCAGCTTCGATCAGTTTCTGAAACGCCGTCCGCACTTCCGGTCTGGCAAAAGAATAGGCAAACATGATAGGCATACCCATCAACGAGCTTAGCGGGGGAAGGGTTTTTAGTGCTCCTAATGACCCTACGACTCTTGGCATTAAAACCCTGAAACTAAAATCGGAGGGGTCCTTAAGCAACGCACCATATTCATCCTCATGCATCAAAACTGTTTCTACATACTGTTGATACTCCACATTATCGGCCAGTCCATGCCCCGGCCATTTAAACGACTTATAATCCAGAATGTCAAGCGCCCGCCCGCAGTTAATCCCCGCCGGCCCAAGAAAATCATCCATATCATCATAGAAGTCGTCCATAAATTTATGCCATATCGGGCGGATGGTGGTGGGGTCATACATCGCTTGTTTAAGGCTCAAACCCGAGTAACGAAGGGGAAAGTTGCCGGCCGGTAACATTACCGGAACACGGTCTGGCTCCGTGCATAAAAACGCTTTCATAAACCGGGTGACTCTTTCCTTATAAGTATTTTCGGCTCGGGCATCGCGAAATATTACTCCTGGCGGTGAAAGCCATCTCTGTAACCTCTGCTCGCGTTTTTGTTCTTTGGACAACTCAGACTTTTGCTTCTCCATTTATTACTAATCCTCACAAAACTTATATCACGTAAAAACACATTTACTTTTTTATATTTTTAATAATAGCCTTATCTGTAAAACAAAGGGACTTGACATTCCCGTGAACATATTATATTATTGGTTAACTAAAAATCAAGTACGTATACGTATATGGGCACGGAATATACCCCGTGGTTACTTAACATTATAGTAGATATTAGATATATATTAGTTACGATGCCGATCTACTTGGAAAATGTATTTGTGGACACTTCTCTTGTCAAGCAGGTTTTAAATTAACAGATGAAGACAATTTGTTTTTACGAGAGAATTTCAAGGGAGCCTACTAAAAGGAGACAGAAATGGCCTTAGAGTTCACTAAGTCGGAAGCAAAAAAATGGGCAAAAAAGAATCTGAAGGGATTGGAGGTGCCCATTTTCCCTTCCTTTACCCCGGATTTAGAGAAACTGGATGAAGAAGGCATAAGGTGGGATGTGAATCACATCATCGCCAATGGCTTTACCTCAGTTTTAGTGGCAGTAGAAGCCTGTGGTATGACGTTTGAAGAGCGAAAAAAATTCGTGGAAATAGTTTGTAATGAAGTCAAAGGTAGAATCCACGTTTCGGCCACGGTATTGCAGGATACCGTCGAGCAAGATATCGAAATGCTGCATCATATGGAAAAAGTCGGCTGCGTGTTTGCCACCATTGGTCACCCTATCCAGTATTACCCCCGTTCAGAAGAAGATATTTACGCGGAATATAAATATATATGTGGTTCAACCAGTTTAGGAATTGTGTTTTACCCAGGCAGGCTTCATGTTCGGAAAATGCATCCGAGTTTTTTCCCACCGAAGCTCCTCCCGCGGATTGCAGATATTACCAATGTAGTTGGCATGAAAATCGGCGGTGGCAGTTCCATGGCCATTTCCGTTATGTCTTTCCGACTTTGCGGAGACAAAATCCTGGTCAATGACCCCATGCCGGATAGATGGTTTATCACGGTGCCTGTTTACGGCCAGCAATGGTCGGGAGCCGGGCCTTTCTATGCAATGCAAACTCCGGAAAATCCCCGCATGGTAAATTTGTTTAATACATTAGTCAAGGGGGATATTGATAAAGCGATGGATATGTACTGGGAAGGCCAAAAGGGGATGGCTGGAGGAGGTGGCGGAGGAGGGATGGACTCTTATTTCCATACGGGCATTGTCTCCGCTTTAAATGATAAATACGCACACTGGTTAGTTGGAGGTAACGGTGGCAGCGTCAGGATGCCCACGGGCAGGTTGTATGATTACCAGAAAGAAGCAATGAGGGCAGGTGTTAGAGCAATGGGCGTTACCCCGCGAGAACCTGAAGAAGAATTCTATGTAGGCAGGGTAAACTACGCCAAAGGCGCCAGGCTAAAGAAATATGAGACTTAAAAATCTCTTAATTAACAAATCCGCGTCCGGCGGAAAATATAAAAAAACAGGGAGGATAAACAAATGAAAAGGCTGCTCATGACTCTGCTGGTATTGCTGGCCAGCGTCTCGATGCTTATCGGTTGCGGCGAACCTACAACGACACCCACGGCATCTCCGTCGATAACGCCAACACCCACCGCCACACCAACCTCGTCTCCAACCCCAACAACTTCCCCGACTTCGACCCCTTCTCCAACTCCTACCGATGCTTACAAATACGGTGGGAAGCTGACACTAACTCTATGGGCCAGCCCGTCAGGGACAGGCGGCTTGCCGTGGGAGCTTTTTGGCAACGATTTTCTTTCTTCGTTTCACATCATTGAACCTCTCGTTCACTTTGATTCTGATGGTAATGCACACCCCTGTCTGGCAGAAAGCTATGAGGTTGCCGATAACTTGACATCTATCACCTTTGAACTCAGAAGAGGCGTCAAATTCCATGATGGGAGCGCCTTTAACGCCACTGTTGCCAAATGGTGCATGGATAACACCATCGCTAAAATGACGCAACCAAGCTGGAAATCGGTTGATATCATTAACGACTATGAGATTCGGCTCAATCTAAATTATTGGACTAACACAATAGTAACCGGTCTTGATAGTGCGGCGACCTGGATGGTCTCGCTAGAAGCGTACGAAGAAAATGGGGAAGACTGGATGAGAAATAATCCGGTGGGGACTGGCCCGTTCAAATTCGTCAGCTTTGAGCGCGATGTCAGCTACAAGGCAGTGCGGAATCCTGATTATTGGGACACGGGCAAACCCTACTTGGACGAGATCGAAATCATTTATGTGGGCGACTCACTGACACAGAAAGCAGTTTTACAGGCCGGAGAAACAGATATTTTGCAGATCGAGCCGGCTAAAATGGCAGCCGACCTCCAAGCTGCGGGATTCGACACAGCAGTAAACGTAACCTCCGTATTCTGCCTGCTGCCCGATACTATCCATCCGGAGTCGCATTTCGCCATCAAGGAAGTGCGCGAGGCGGTGGAGTACGCTCTCGACCGTGAGGCAATAGCCAATGCCTTCAGCTACGGATTCTGGGACGCTCCTTACCAGATACCATCTTCATCTTCGGTGGCATATAACCCCAACTTTGCCTATACTCGCGAACACAACCTGGAAAAAGCAAGGCAGCTAATGGAAGACGCGGGATTCGGTGATGGTTTTAACGCTACTCTCCTAGTAATACCCGTTGGGATTGATAGAAATATCGCTGTCGCGATACAGAGCAACCTTGCCGAGATAGGCATCGATCTTGAGATTAGTATCCCCGCTGCGATACCGAAGTTTCTACAGGATTCCAACACGCTAGTAGA
>Ga0153915_10005451_pt1 | contig 11840 bp, 12 predicted proteins | sample Opewatmetagenome_2_FD_107003 | JGI IMG/M metagenome (GOLD analysis project Ga0153915, IMG submission 107003) | Freshwater wetland microbial communities from Ohio, USA - Open water 3 Core 3 Depth 3 metaG | ecosystem: Environmental > Aquatic > Freshwater > Wetlands | place: USA: Ohio, Lake Erie...
GTTTGGAAGGTGGTGCGATATTCTTTTTTATTTTATGGATACGCCCGCCACCGAGAATTCTTACTCCGCAGCCCATATGGCGCCAGATTACGGTCTTCGATCGCATCGAGTTCTGCACGCAAGAAAATCATGCTTAGCCTTCCTTGTCTTACTCAAATCTCTTCGAATCCAAGGTTAAAGAAATGGTTCGGATTGTTGAAAAGCCAATCCTTCGCCAATTGGAATGCATTTTCTTCTTCCAGCCAGCCACCCTCCACCAAACCCGCCAGTGCTGCGGCAATGTTCTGCTGGGCCATTTGCAGATGGGCAGCGATGAACTCCGGCGCATCGCCAAAATCCCCGCCAAAGCCATGCAGCTTGCTGTGTGGCATCGTCAAGACAGCTCGCTTCATCAGCTCAATGGCATAGGCAGGATCGATGATGTGCAGCCAGCACAGGTCGAGAGCTACATTCGGGTAATTCTTTCCCAGGTAGAGCAGATCACCCAGATAAGGCCAGTTGCCATGGAAAAGATCGAAGCGCACCTCGCGGTGAAGCTCTAAAACTGACGCCAGGTAAGCAGCGTTCGTCTTATCCACCCGGTTGTAGTTGCCTGCCATATGTCCCGTATGAAGCTGGACGGGCAGCTTGAGCTCGCGGGCAAAACGCATGAACTGGTGGAATAGATAATCGTTGAGTGGTTTGCTCTCAGGCCAACCCAATCCACGCCGCGGGTCAGCTAGCAAAAAATTGAACTGCTTCTCGGCTTCAGCTTTGGGCACCAGCTCATAATCCAAGATGCGCTCGTAAGCGGACTGGTCTTTGATCCCGATAGCCCCTCTTTCAATACAGCGCTGGAAAACCAGGTAAACTGCTTCCAGGTATTCGTCCAGGGAGGTGATCTGGCGATCCACCAGCCTCCCAATCGCTTGGAACGTTTCCGAGGATGGCTTGACGGGATGGAAAGAATAAGGCAATGAGATCATCAACCGCCACTTCGCTGGAAAGGTTTTCTTACCCTCCAGGAAGCTTCCCAATCCTTGCGGCAGCCAACCCAGCACATCCACGAGCATGGCTTGAATGTTGGCTTCATCAATCGTACGGAAATAGGCTGTCTCGTCCATTTGCGCTAACTTTTCGGCCACGCGATTCAGGGCTGCAAGGGTCATCTCCCGTTCGCCGTAGGTGTTTTGCAGCACAAGCTTGGTCACGCGCGCATACGCAGTATGCTCGATGCGCTTCCAGAGCTTTTCAAAGACAGGCCATTTTTCGGCGGTGGAGGTTTCCTCTTCCATTAATCTTTCGATTTCTCGCCTGGGAATATCAAAAGCCGCCGATTCGAGATCATTCTGAACATAACCGAGGGTGAGAGCGGCGATTGGTTCTTTATACTTTGGACGGGCTTCGGGTCCCGTCAGGTGCTCGTGACAGTCAATGACTGGCAGTGCCCGCACCTGATCCAATATACGCCGATAGAGAGCAGACTTTGGATAAAGCATCTGTGATATCCTTTCTTTTCAATTTGAGTTTCCTATGCGTGTGCCCATATCTTCTCCCAGGAGAACGCGCTGGACATTACCAGGTTTATCTCCCGAAAAAATAATTACCTCTAAGCCGGGGTTCTCTTCAACCAGACCCAGCATCTGCATCACTTTACTCTCCATTCCTCCAGTCACATCCACCGAGGCGGACTTGCCTAATGCCTGTTTGAAGGATGGCATATTATGAGGGGTGATATGAGAGATGAGCTTCGTGCGCTGCGGAAAATCTACCCAAACGCCATCCTCGAGCCCAGCTAACAGCAAGCGCTGTGGGTGAAGCTGTTGAGCAAGAAACCTGAACAGATCTTCGGTCGAGAAAATCGTCCCGCCGCGCACCTGGTCAAAGACCACATCCCCGTAAACCACAGGCGCCAGACCGGCCTCCAGCGCACTCGAGATTGGGACCAGGTTCCAGGTGGTTACCTTGCCATCCGAGGCAGCCAGGCTGGCAGAAACTGGCAGCGCCACAGCGGGTATTCCAGCCGAGGTAAGCGCTTCGACCACGATATGATCTAGTGCAGCCGCTTCTTTCCATACTTTGACAAAACCCTGCCATTCCTGCGGCGTTCGTACCCCCTGGCGAGTGCCGTAGCGTCGGGCAGGCACATGCCCAAACGAGCCAGATCCATGCCCGATTAACAGCTTCAGGGCTGGATTGGATTGCCGGGCGGCTGCGATCTCGTACGCCAGCCGCGCCAATACCTCCAAACGTGGGGTATGTGGCCGGGATTTGTCGGTGATCAGTGAGCCCCCCAGCTTGAGAAAAATTAGATTTTCCACATTACCTCACCTGTGTAATGATCGTCCGGACAGCACCAACCTGGCGCAGGGAATGAGCTACCTTCTCAGCCAGCCCGCTTTCAACCACGGCGATCATGTTACCGCCCCGACCACTGCCAGAGAGTTTCGCTCCCCAGGCACCAGCCTGATTTGCGGTGGAAACCAACCTGTCTAATTCTTCACAGGATACGCCAATTTTCTGCAGCAAAACATGGTTCTCATGCATGAGAGCTCCCAACGTTTCAATAGTGCCCTCTGCGATGCAGCGCCGCGCCTCTTCCGCGAGCTTTCCGATCGCTGAAAAGTAAGCCTGGTAAAGCTCTGGGTCAGCCTGATAAGCCTGCCTCACATCACCCACAGCCAGAGAGGTGGAGCTGGAGATGCCTGTATCGCCGATCACGATAGTAAAGGGCTGCGGGACGGAAAAACGCTGGATGGACTGACCTTTGACGAAATAGACAGGCTCGGCATACGTGACGACTGTGTTATCGATTCCTGAAGGCGTGCCGTGATGGATTTTTTCCACCTCGTAAGCCAGCCTGGAGACCCTCTCATCCGGTAAAGGCTGCCCCAAGAAAGCTGAAAATGCCCGCAGCAACGCTACGGAAACCGCCGCTCCAGAGCCCAACCCCGCAGCAACCGGAATCGTTGAAGATACCCGTACCGTACAGGCAGGACTCCGTTCGATCTTTAATTCCGATAAGAGCAGGCGGATGGCAAAAACCAGCGGCTGATCTGGTGCAAGTTCATCCAGCCGGGCGTCGAGCTGAATATCTTTTGCAAGGAGGCGCAGAGTCCCTGGCTTGAGGCGCGGTTGTGGCTCGATCACCACCCGCGCTCTGACCTGCTCCACAGGCACAGCGATTGCCGGCTGTCCGTACACAACCGCGTGCTCTCCAAAGAGGATGACCTTCCCGGGAGCGGTGGCGGTAAAAGCAGGCATGGGTTAAAACAGGTATAAAACGATCATCACAGCCAGCCCCCACAGTAAAACCGTCGCCTGCAGAGGATGATCTGTGAACAATATATCTTCCGGCGCGCCGCCGCTGTGTTTGATCTGGATCAGGTAGAGATAGCGAAAGACGCCGTAAATGACAAATGGGATGGTCAGCATCATGGAATGGTTGGTCGGCAAGTTTGGCGCGGAGAAGGTATACAGGCTGTAGGTCACGATCGTCACGGTGACAACGATCATGATCATCTGGTCAAGCAGCGGGATAGAATAGCCTTCCAGAACCTTGCGGTGAGCATTGGCATCATCTGCCAGCAGGGTCATCTCTGCCCGCCGCTTTCCGACCCCCAGGAAAAGCGATAGAAAGGTGGTAAATACATATAACCAGGGTGAGAAGCGGGTAACTACGATCAACACAACCCCTGCTGCCACGCGCAGCACATAAAAGCTGGCCAGGGCAAACACATCCAGGATAGGAAGGTGTTTGATCTTGACCGAATAAGCCAGATTCAACAAGAAATAAGTCAGAGCCACTGCAGCGAAAAATGGAGACAGCAGGTAGGCGAGCGGAAGCACAACCAGCAAAATCACTCCAACCGCCCGGCGCGCTACAGACAACGGCAGCTTTCCAGAGGGGATGGGACGCAGGCGTTTGGTGGGATGATTGCGATCAGCGTCGATATCCATGACATCATTGACGATATAGACCGCGCTGGACAACAGGCAGAACAGGATGAAGCCGGCTAGAGTATGCAGGAAAGAAGGCAGAATGGTAAGTTGGCGATCAAAGATCAGCGCAGTAAAGATAAAACCATTCTTTGGCCATTGTTTAATCCGCATGGTTTTGAGAAGGGCGAGGAACATGGCATAATGATAGCATACGTTCCCTTAACGATCAAACGAATGTCACAAAGAGTGCATGAATAGACATTTATTTTAGCCAGGGGGCAGTTTATTGATACAATACCCTCATGAAAAAAGAACGCCTTGACAGTCTTCTTGTATTGCATGGTCTTGCAGAAAACCCCTCCCAGGCTCAACGCCTGGTGATGGCGGGACAGGTGCGCGTGGACGGACAGGTGGTGTTGTCGCCCGGGAAACAGGTTTTAAGCACTGCAGAGGTCACGCTCGAAAGCGGGCCACGTTTCGTTTCGCGGGGCGGTGAGAAGCTGGAAGCGGCTTTGCAAGCTTTCCCGATCCAGATCAAGGAGCGGTTTTGCGTAGATGTGGGCGCTTCCACCGGCGGATTTACAGACTGTCTCTTGCAGCACAGTGCAGCCAGGGTCTACGCCATTGATGTCGGTAAGGGCATTCTAGATTGGCGGCTGCGCCAGGATGCGAAGGTGGTCGTCATGGAGGGAACAAACGCCCGCAGCGTGGAGCACCTGCCTGGACCGGTGACAATGGTAACGATAGACGTTTCGTTTATCTCGCTCAAAGTGCTGCTGCCCATTGTGCGGGACTGGCTTGACCAGGACACGGCAAGCGATATTATTGCTCTCATCAAGCCGCAGTTTGAGGCCGGAAGGGAGCAAGCCGGTCACGGCAGAGGGGTGATCCATGACCCGGAGATTCACCGCCAGGTGCTCCTGGATATTCTTAGCTTTGCGCAGGCAGACGGCTTCAGCGTGCGAGGTTTGCTCCGTTCCCCTTTGTTGGGACCCAAAGGAAACGTGGAATTCCTGACCTGGCTGGAGTATCCCGCTCAAGCCCAGAGCAGCCAACCCTCTGCCAGCCTGGAGAGCTTAATTCAGGATGCCTGCCCCTCACCATCCAACCCGGGTGGTTAGTCGAAAATCGGTTATACTTATCTGCCGGTTATGACTTCCAATATTCGCAACTTTTGTATCATCGCTCACATCGACCACGGCAAATCCACGCTGGCAGACCGTCTCCTGCAGCTCACAGGTACTATCTCCGACCGGGAGATGACCGAGCAGGTGCTGGATTCGATGGACCTGGAGAGCGAGAAAGGCGTGACGATCAAGGCCTCTGCGGTGCGCATGAGCTATACCGCTCAGGACGGCGTGACCTATGAGCTGAACCTGATCGACACTCCCGGGCATGTTGACTTCGGTTATGAGGTCAGCCGCGCCCTGGAAGCCTGCGAAGGAGCCTTACTGGTAGTGGATGCCACCCAGGGGGTCGAAGCGCAGACCCTGGCGAACCTGTACATGGCGCTGGAAGCCGACCTGGAAATTATCCCGATCATCAACAAGATTGACCTCCCCTCTGCCCACCCCGATGAAGTTGCCCAGGAGATCACCAGCCTGCTCGGCACTCCGGCTGAACAGATCTTGCGCATCTCCGCCAAAACCGGGATCAATATTGACCAGGTTCTGGAAGAGATTGTCAAACAGGTGCCGCCTCCCAAAGGGGAGGCAACCGAAGCGCTGCGCGCCCTCATCTTCGATTCGCATTACGATCCCTACAAAGGCGTGGTTGCTTACGTGCGGGTTATGGAAGGCGCTTTCACCGCCACAGATCCTCTGTTCCTGATGGCTACTGGATTCACGGTTAAACCCGTCGAAATTGGCATTTTCGCTCCTGACCTGCGTCCTACCACACGGCTGATTGCCGGAGAAGTGGGCTATGTAGCTACGGGATTGAAAACCGTCCATGAATGCAGGGTAGGAGACACCATCACCCTGGCAGTCAACCCCGCCCAGATCGCATTGCCTGGTTACCGGAAAGCCAAGCCCATGGTCTTCGCCGGAATCTACCCGGTGGAGGGCGAGGATTATGCCAATTTGAAAGATGCCCTGGAGAAGCTCCAGCTCAACGACGCGTCGCTCGAATTTCAACCGGAAACATCGCAGGCATTGAACTTCGGCTTCCGCTGTGGTTTCCTGGGTATGTTCCACATGGAGATCATCCAGGAGCGGCTGGAGCGCGAATACAACCTGGATATCATTGTCACCTCCCCCACCGTGGAATATGAAGTCGTTCTGCAAACTGGCGAGGTGATGACCATCGATTCACCAGCCGACCTGCCAGATGAGGCAGGGATTGCCGAGATCCATGAGCCCTGGATGACGATCGAGATCTTCACCCCGACCGAGTTTTACGGGGCAATCATGGAGCTGACCACGAAGCGCCGCGGGGTTTTCATCAGCCAGGATTATCCTGCTCCAAACCGGGTGCAGTTGAACTTCGAAATCCCTCTTTCTGAATTGATCGTGGACTTTTTTGATTTGCTCAAATCCCACACGCGCGGCTACGCCTCATTGGATTACCAGTTCAAAGAATACCGCGCCGATGATCTGGTCAAGCTGGAAATCCTGGTCAACGAAGAGCCTGTGGATGCCCTGGCGACTATCGTGCACCGAAATGACGCCTACCACAAGGGGCAGCGCATTATCACGATCTTAAAAGATTTGATCCCGCGCCAGTTGTTTGTAGTTCCCATTCAGGCTTACGCCGCCGGGCGCGTGATCTCACGCGCCAACGTCAAAGCGCTGCGCAAGGATGTCCTGGCAAAATGCTATGGCGGAGATATCACCCGCAAGAAGAAGCTGTTGGAAAAACAGAAGCGCGGCAAGAAGCGTATGAAGATGGTCGGCGATGTGGAAATCCCGCAGGAAGCCTTCCTGGCAGTTTTGCGCATCGAGGAGGAATAATATAGATACTCAAAATAACCCCAAAAATAAAAGAGATTGGGTGCAGATCCTTCCAGGTCTGCTCATTAGCGTGATCGCCTTGGCGATCGTCTTTTCAGTCGTTGACTTCCGCAAGCTCATCGATGCCATCCGCAGTGCGAATTATGGACTGATTGCCATAGGGTTTTTTGCCAGCTTTCTTTGGCTGCTGGTGCGTGGCATGTACTGGCGTACCCTGCTGCGTGAAAAAGCCCGCTACCGGGATGTGTTCTTTGCGATCAATGAAGGTTATCTATTGAATAACCTGCTGCCATTCCGGTTGGGAGAATTGGGAAGAGCCTTTCTTTTAGGTCGCAAACCCGATTCTGAAGGAAAGCCCATCGGATTTTGGCCTGTCTTTTCCAGCATTCTAATCGAGCGTGCCTTAGATATGGCTTTCGGGGTTGGTATCCTGGTGACCAGCTTGCTGTTCGTGGTGGGTGGTTCTTGGGCTTTACCGGCAGCGGTCATCACCGGCAGCGCGGTACTGGTTGGCTTGATCGTGATGTACCTGCTGGCGCACAACCGGGATTGGGCTGTTGCGCAGTTGAACCGTCTTGGGCAGCGCTGGCCCATCCTGCTCAAGCTGGGTGGGGGCATCCTGCCAGCCTTTCTTTCTGGTCTATCCATTCTGACAGAAGGGAAGCGCTTCTTGAAAGCCATTGGCTGGGCAGCCTTTAACTGGGTCGTGTCTTTTGGTCAGTATTACCTGATGTTGAACGCATTCTTCCCGAACGCAGAGCCGCGCTGGGCGCTGTTTGCCCTGGGCGTGGCAGCCCTCGGCGTAGCCGCCCCCTCTTCACCAGGGAATATCGGTGTATTGGAGGGGGTCCTCGTGGCAGCCCTGGCGGTTTTCAAGCTGGATTATGAGAAATCGCTCGCATTTGCAATTACGATTCACCTAATCCAATATATCTTGTCTATTATCCTGGGCGCTATTGGCTTGTCGCGTGAAGGTGAAACCCTGATGGGGCTTTACAGGCAGCTGCGGAACACGAAAAGACCCGCCGCTCAAATTTAACCCATCGATTGGAGGCATCGAATGTCGCAGAATTTCTTTATCACTGGAGGCGCAGGCTTTATCGGTTCGAATTACGCCAGTCGGCTTATCTCGCGTGGTGAAAAAGTCACGATTTATGACAACCTTTGCCGAGCTGGCGCCCCGCTCAACCTGAAATGGTTGAGAGATACTTACGGAGAGTCATCATTCACCCTGGTAGTCGGGGATTTACGTGACGCGGCTCTTTTGACCGCCAGCGCCCGCCAGGCAGATGTGATTGTTCACCTGGCAGGACAGGTGGCGGTGACCACCTCCGTCCAGCACCCGCGCGATGATTTCGAGAACAACGCCCTGGGCACCTTCAATGTGGTGGAGGCTGCCCGGCTCTCAGGCAGGCAGCCTGTTTTGATCTATGCTTCTACCAACAAAGTCTACGGCGGCATGGAAGAAGTCAAGGTGGTCGAAAAAGACACCCGCTACGCTTATGCAAACCTGTCCCTGGGTGCCTCTGAAGCCCAGCCGCTGGATTTCCACTCTCCATACGGTTGTTCGAAAGGCACTGGCGACCAGTACGTGCGTGATTACTTCCGCATTTACGGCTTGCGCAGCGTGGTGATGCGCCAATCTTGCATTTTTGGGACCAGGCAGTTTGGGATAGAGGACCAGGGTTGGGTAGCCTGGTTCGTCATCGCTGCTGTTACCGGAAAGCCGATTGCCATTTATGGGGACGGCAAGCAGGTGCGTGACCTTTTATATATCGACGATCTTCTTGATGCCTATGATGCAGCCCTTGAAAGAATTGATACTGCTGCCGGTCAGGTATACAACCTCGGGGGTGGTCCAGCAAATTCGATTTCCATCTGGCAAGAATTTGGCCCGCTCCTGAGCCGCTTGCTCGGTCATGGAATCCCTGTGACTTGGCACGATTGGAGGCCTGGTGACCAGCGCATCTTCGTTGCCGATACCCGTAAAGCCTACCGGGAGCTGGGTTGGCAGCCTAAAGTGAGCGTTGAAGAGGGATTAAAAAGACTGGTAAGCTGGGTCAAGGCGAATCGTTCGATCTTTTAGCTATGCGCATACTCTCGGTCCTGACTTATTATCGCCCCCATACGAGCGGCTTGACGATCTATGCAGAGCGCCTGGCGCATGCCCTGGCGAAGCGCGGTCACGAGGTAACTGTCTTTACCTCGCAATACGACCCCTCCTTGCCCTTGGAAGAGAAAATGGATGGGATTCGGATCTTGCGTGTACCGGTCGCCATGCGAGTAAACAAAGGTGTGGTCATGCCCAGTTTCGGTTGGAAGATCACCCAGCAAGTCGCCGAGCACGACGTAGTTCTGATCCACTTGCCCCAGTTTGATGCGGCTGGCGTCGCTCTGCGCGGACGGCTTTTCAAAAAGCCGACTGTGATCCTCTACCATTCTGATATCCTGCTTCCGCCCGGGCTGTTCAACAGGTTGGTCAATTTTGTTGTGGATGTGATGAATAACCTGGCTGGCTTGTTCGCCCATAAGATTGTGGCTTACACCGAGGATTTTGCCAGGCATACCTCATTTCTCAAGCGCTTCGCGTGGAAAGTCAGCGTCATCTTGCCGAACGTCCAGATTCCTGTTGCCAGCCACCAGGAAGTGGCAACTTTTAAGGAAAAACACAATCCGCATGGGCATAAGGTTATCGGCATGGCGACCCGCTTTGCAGCCGAGAAAGGTATCGAGGTCTTGCTTGAAGCCCTGCCTTTGGTCCAGTCGCGCTACCCAGATGTAAAAGTTTTATTTGCCGGGCAGTTCGAAGGCGTCTGGGGAGAAGAAGCCTATGCAGCCCGCCTGAAACCTATCATTGCCAGATACCAGGACCACCAAAGCTGGGAATTTTTAGGTGTGCTCCCCTTGCAGCAGATGGCATCTTTTTTTCCAAACCTGGATGTACTGGTAGTTCCTAGCCTGAACTCAACTGAGTCTTTCGGATTTGTGCAGGTAGAAGCCATGATGAATGGCACTCCCTGTGTGGCTTCTGACTTGCCAGGTGTGCGCCAGCCAATCACCCTGACAGGTATGGGGAAAATCATCCCCGTCGGTGATGCACAGGCACTGGCGAATGCCATCCTGGAGATCCTCGATCACCCCGAAATGTACCGAGGCGACCCTGAACAAGTTGCCCAGAAATTCAATCCAGATACCAATGCGGCGACTTTTGAGGCATTATTTCAGCAACTGCTGGAGGGGAAGCGATAAGCTGTAAGTGTTAAGCTATCATCCATAAAATGGCTCACAGACAATCAGAAAATCCAAAGCCAAAAGATTTTCTATGGCTGCATCTGCGTGATCTGCCCTATTTCCGAGCTATGCTGCGCGCCGTTGAAGCCAGATTTTACCAGGATGTCAACCTGCCTGGACCCATCCTGGACCTGGGCTGCGGGGATGGCCACTTTGCCTCCCTCACCTTCGATCATCCCCTGGATGTGGGTCTCGACCCGTGGGTGGGTCCAATCCATGAGGCGCGCCAATATGGCATTTACAAATCTCTTGTCCAGGCCAATGGAGCCGGAATGCCCTTTCCAGACCGGTATTTTGGCAGCGCGGTGAGTAACTCGGTGCTGGAACATATCCCAAACATTGATGAGGTTCTGAAAGAAACCGGGCGCGTGCTGAAACCGGGCGCGATTTTTGTCTTCTGTTGCCCAAATCACAACTTCTTGCCGAGTCTTTCGATTGGAAGGGGATTGGATCGGCTCGGCATGCACACCCTGGCAAACCGCTACAGGGCTTTCTTCAACCGGATTGCCCGCCACCAGCATTGTGACTCGCCCGAAGTCTGGCAGAAACGCCTGGAAACAGCCGGTTTTTCCCTGGAACAACACTGGAGTTATTTCCCGCCTGAGGCTATCCGCGTATTCGAGTGGGGGCATTACTGGGGATTACCTTCTTTAATTTGGAGGAAGCTGGTGGGACGCTGGAACCTGGTGAAGGCGCGTTGGAATTTCTGGTTCATTGAGCGCCGCCTCCGAAAATATGACACCTTCGAACACAACCCGCATGGCACCATGACCTTCTTTATCGCCAGGCGCGTGTCATGAAAACGATCCTCTCAGCTATAACTCCCAAGTTATGCCAATAAGGGGCCGAAGTAGCGCATGAATTTCCGAAAATATCTCTATTATGCAGGATCGATCCTTAAAATGCTGACCGGTATGCGCGAATGGCAATTGATCTTGCGCGTCTTTTTGGGCTTACCTGCCCCCGAGAAAAAGGTTATCAGCTTGCGTCGAGCGGGTCTGCGCTTCCAGGTGCGCGGGAAGATGGATATCTGGAGTATCAAGGAAACCTTCCTGGATCGGTTTTACGAAAAGTTTGGCGTCCCCATAAAGGATGGCTGGGTGATCGTCGATATCGGTGCAGGCATCGGTGAATACACCCTTTATGCGGTTGCCGGATACCCTGGCAATACCGTCCACGCCTACGAGCCTTTCCTGGAATCTTTCGCCTTGCTGAAAGCCAACCTTCAGCTGAATTGGGTGGAGACTGTGCATATTTTTCCTGAGGCTGTGGGTGGGCAGGCTGGCATCGCCGCCTTGGACTTGACCAGCGGTGAGCCGCTGCAGTTCTCAACCGAAGCACGGAAAATGCCTCCGAATGCCATGCCTGTGCCCACACTTACCCTCGCTCAGGTGCTGGATCGGGTAGGAAAGCATTGCAATGTGTTAAAGCTGGATTGCGAAGGTGCTGAATACGTCATCTTATTCAATGCATCCGAGGCGGTTCTGGAAGCAATCGAGCATATCGTCTTGGAATACCACGATGGCGTAACAGCTTATTCGCACAAAGACCTGACTGAATTCCTGACTGCGAAAGGATTTACGGTCGCTTCGGTCACCAATTTTGTCCACCCCGATCTGGGATATATGCACGCCTACCGATCTCCCATGCCCAGGCCTTAGCTTAACCCTGCTCAAA
>Ga0153915_10005452_pt1 | contig 11839 bp, 5 predicted proteins | sample Opewatmetagenome_2_FD_107003 | JGI IMG/M metagenome (GOLD analysis project Ga0153915, IMG submission 107003) | Freshwater wetland microbial communities from Ohio, USA - Open water 3 Core 3 Depth 3 metaG | ecosystem: Environmental > Aquatic > Freshwater > Wetlands | place: USA: Ohio, Lake Erie...
CGCAGTTTCAGCTGAGTGCCAACGTTCCCACCGGCGGTGCTGAAGGGGCATCTTATGAACCAGCAGGCACCGTTACTCATACAGAAACCAATGGGCCGGATGCAGGATACTCACTTGAAGTAGTTGTACACACAGATTTGTTTGGATATAGCGATGGTGATACGGTTATGTTGAGCGCGGTGATCTGGGATATGGATTATGCATCTGCCGATGCCTATAGTCTCCACCTATCTGATTATGCACCAAATTGGTGGGGTGCGCAGTGGGTTGATAAGAATTTTGAAAAATACTATATGTATCGTGGCGTTTTTCTGTCGGATGAACTGGCCGTTGGAATAAAGGAGCAATCTGGCGAACTGATTGTGAAATCGTTTAAACTAGAACAAAACTATCCTAATCCGTTTAATCCTTCCACAACCATTAAATATCAGCTACCTGTTAAATCCAGAGTCATAGTGGAAATATTTGATATTCTTGGTAAAAAGGTAGTTAATTTGTTCGATAGCGAACAGATCGCTGGTGAACATTCGCTGGTCTGGTATGGTACGGATGGGAGTGGTAACAAAGTTGTAAGCGGGATCTATTTTTATAAAGTCGGTACACCTAACTTTAACCAGATCAAGAAGATGGTTTTAATGAAATAGTGATTGATAACCGAAACGGGCATTCTGATCTTAAGAATGCCCGTTTTTTGTTTTTACTTTAAATCAAAGAAATTCAAGAAGCATACCATGACGAATAATCCTTATATAAGAACAGAGTATCTTCTATTTTTTTTAGCGTTTAGTATATCTAACATTTGGGCAGGGCAAACAGGTAAAATTACAGGGAGAGTTATCGATGCATCCAACAATGAAATTATAGTTGGTACAAATGTCTTCATCGAAGGCACGAACTTCGGAGCGGCAACAGATTTGGAGGGTGACTTTGTGATTTTAAATATACCACCAGGTATTTATACCCTAACCGCTGCGATGATCGGTTACAAAGAATTAAAAATAACAAATGTGAACGTATCTACTGACCGCACCACAAAAGTAGATATTAAAATGCAACCGGTTATTCTTATAGGCGAGGTTATTTATGTAGAAGCAGAACAACCCTTAATCCAAAAAGACTTGACAGCAACGGAAGCATCAGTTTCTGCTCAGGAGATAAAATCCATTCCTGTTGAGAGCCTTCAGGATGTCTTACAATTACAGGCCGGGATAATTGTCGATAGCAGAGGGGATTTCCATATTCGTGGTGGACGTGCCAGTGAAATCGCTTATATGGTGGATGGGGTTTCGGTTTCCGATCCTTTCTCAGGTAGAATTGCAGTAAACGTGAATCAGGAGGCGATCCAAGAGTTGAAAGTGATCAGCGGTACTTTCAATGCTGAATACGGTCGGGTGATGTCGGGCGTGGTTGAGGTGGTGACTAAAGAGCCAGAAGATGAATTTACTTTTGGTGTAAACTTATACTCCGGCGACTATGTCAGCTCTCATACTAATCTGTTTTATAATATTGATGAATTGGATCCAACGGACCTTTATAATTCTCAAATATATTTTACAGGTCCCTTTTCTATTATTAGTAATAAATTAAGTTATTATGTTTCTCTAAGAAAATTCTATAACGATGGATGGATATATGGTCAGCGCCGGTTTATGACTTACGATTCGTCCAACTTTGAGGGGAATACGATCTATCTTGAAGAAACCGGTGATAATAAACCCGTAGCTATGAATTCTTCCTCCCAATATTACGGAAATATCAAACTCATATATAAGATTATCCCGAGCATGAAATTAACCTACAGTTTTCTGGGCAATTATAATGCGTATCGTTTTTATGATCATCTATATAAGTATGACCCGGATGGCAACATTAATAATTTCGAATATGGCTATACGCATATTATTAATTTTAATCATACTTTATCAGCCAATACTTTTTATACAATCAACCTATCAAATTACTATTATGACTTAAAATCGTATCTGTATAAAGATTTATATGACCCACGCTATCAGAATCCAGAACTGCTAAGAAATAGAGAAGACGCTTTTAGCTTTCTTACGGGTGGAACCAATATGTCTCATTTTTACCGTAATACAACGGTAAACGTAGCTAAATTTGATATTACTTCTCAAGTCACCAAGAAGCACCAGTTAAAAAGTGGTATTGAAATTAAGGCAAACATAATATATGTCAGGAGTGATGAAGCGAGGTATAAAGGAAAGCAAAGCGAAATATTCAGCTCTTCGACTTTTTTTAACTTAGGTTCCTATTCTCATGATCCTCTTGAAATTTCAGCCTATTTTCAGGATAAGATTGAATTAGCTAATATGACCTTAAACCTTGGATTCCGTTACGATTATTTTAATTCTAATGGAAAAATACCGACCGACCTAAGGGATCCACAAAATGCCTACGCTCTACCAAGCGCTTATGAAAATTCAAAATCCCTACATCAGTTTAGCCCTAGGTTCGGGATTGCTTTTCCTATATCAGCTAGTGGTATCATTCATTCTTCCTATGGACATTTTTTTCAGATTCCTCCTTTTGAATATTTATATGTAAATCCACGATTCGCAGTCGCTCCGGGTGGACTTTCTACATTGATGGGTAATGCCAATCTAAAACCTCAGTCTACAGTAATATACGAAGTAGGCTTGCAACAACAATTATTAGAGCAAATAGGGATTGATGTAACAGGATTTTATAAAGATGCCCGTAATTTGCTGGGAACGAGGATATATGAGACCTATGTTTTAGGCGATCGCTATGCGCGCTATGAAAACAGAAACTATGGAAATATTCGAGGAATAACCCTATCCATAAATAAACGACCTAATTCCTATGATTATTTAACTGTTTCATTTGACTACACTTTTCAGGTTGCCGAAGGAGATGCATCGGATCCAAATCATGTTTTTGTCAACAGTCAGTCAGATCCACCAAAGCAGTCAAATATTCAGGTTGTCCCTTTAGATTGGGATCAAACGCATACCGTAAATCTCTCCATATCCTATAACAATCCAAATTTAATAGGGTTAGGACTAATTGGTCAGTTTCAGAGTGGATTACCATACACTCCTGCTATTCAAAGTATGGAAACCACATTTGAAAATAGCGGTCGTAAACCGTTCAATTATAATATAGATTTCAGAATCTCTAAAGAATTTGAGATTTGGAAAAATAAGGTGAATGTCTTTCTCAAAGTATATAATTTGTTTGATCGTAAAAATGAAATAACAGTTTACGATGATACCGGCCGGGCAGATTATTCTTTGGTCAGTCACTATTTAGGAGTAAGAAGGGGTTACGTCAATACTTTAGAAGACTGGTTGAATCGTCCTGATTATTATTCAGAACCGCGTAAAGTCTTAATAGGATTTGATATAACCCTATGAAGCATTTATCAGTTTTATTAAGATAGGATTAAAATATTCTTATTCTAAAAAATATTTATTTACAATAGGTGGAATGCATGTATAGGTGCAATTTCCAATATATTCTTTTACTCCTGCTGTTATCATCCGGACTTTTTGCGCAAGGGGAAGTTCCAGTAGACATGCGCGGTGATAGAAAGTACCGCAAACAGGGATTACATAATGGTAATCTGGTGGAAACCATTTTTTATAATTTTGGTGAAGTTGCCTGGTGGGGTAGACAACCCTCAGGTGTATGGCCTAAAGGAACAAATCATTCTTATATGGATGGAATCACTCCCTTCGTTGTTACCGAAGTTATTAATGATGTGGGCGATACGATATATGTATGTGAAGCAGGATACCGAGAGTTAATGGATGTTTCACCAGAAGGTATTGAAAGAGGTTGGCAACCGCGACCGGGTTATAGTAATCCTCTGCAAGATAACATAGCTATGAGTGATGACCCAAATTCATGGCCTGTATCATGGGCAGATAAGGATGCCAGCTGGAATGGTTACTGGAACGGATATTTTGGCAAAAGAACAAATGCGGATCAGGAAAGTTTTTTTGTAATGGACGATAATGCGGATGATGGTCCTAATTTTTTCCCGGATTCTACGGATCACACCCGCAGGGGGTTAGCACTGAAAGTAGGTGTACGCGGATTTCAATGGTCCAATGTACTTGCCGAGGATTTAGTTTTTTGGCATTATGACATTACAAATGAAGGAACATCTATATATCAAAAAATGATTTTTGGTATGTACGTAGATGTCGGAGTTGGTGGGCAATTTGACTCTAATGATGATAACGCGTCTTTTAATCTGGGGGATGATATAACTTATTCATGGGATACAAATGACCTTGGAGAAGGCGGATGGGGACCCACCGGCTATTGCGGATATGCTTTCTTAGAAAGCCCTGGAAATCCATTTAATCGTATCGATGACGATGGTGATGGTGAAAGTGGTAGTCCAGTCGTTACGGCCGATATGATCATTGGTGAAATACCTGATAATGGAATTGATGATAATCAAAATGGGCTAATCGATGAATCTGCCATACATATCGGATTTAAATATGCCGATAATGTAGACAATAATGGTGATGGAATAATAGACGAAATGATTGATGAGCGGCGTGATGATTTAATTGATAATGATCAAGATTGGGATCGTGAGAGAGACGATGTAGGTGCTGATGGACTTCCAGGTACCAGTGATCTAGGTGAAGGAGATGGTAAACCTTCACTAGGGGAACCTAATTTTGATGCTACGGATAAAGATGAATCAGACCAGATTGGTCTGACTGCTTTTGATGTTTTTTATATTGGTAGCGGCGTTGCCTTTTATAAGGATGAAGAAATATGGAATCGTGTATCAACCAGTCATTTTGATACGCAATTGCAAAATGGTAATATAGCCTTTCTCTATGGTTCAGGATTGTTTCCGCTTAAACCAGGGCAAACGGAGCGATTTTCAGTATGTTTAATTTTTGGGGAAAACGAGGCTGATATTGTCAGAAATAAAAGAACAGTTCAGTCTATCTATAATAACAATTATAATTTTGCTCGTCCACCTGATAAACCACAGCTCCGGGCTGTAGGTGGTGATAGAAAAGTTACACTGTATTGGGATGATCGGGCTGAACGCAGTTATGATCAATTTTCTGATCCTCCGGAGGATTTTGAAGGATATAAAATATATAAAAGTACAGATCCCGGTTTTCTTGATGCCCGTATTATTACCAATGCCTTTGGAGAAAAGACGCTTTTTCAACCGGTTGCACAATTTGATATACGTAATAATATAGAAGGATTCTTTCCCTTAGATTATCAGGGGGTCAAAATTTATATGGGTGATAATAAGGGATTGCAGCACTCCTGGACCGATACGGATGTAATGAACGGAAAAACGTACTACTATGCGGTTGTTTCTTATGATCGCGGTGATGCCGCTCTTAATATGTATCCCTCCGAATGTAGCCGGGTAATTGTCCGTGATTTCAACGGAAATGTAAAACTAGATATGAATACCGTTGAAGTAACACCGCAAGCACCTGCTGCCGGCTATAAAGCAGGAGGTTTACAAGATACACTAACCCATACTGAAGGATTTGCCACAGGTGGTATTTGGATAGATGTACTCGATCCTCTTCAGGTATTAGATAATCAGATATTCCAGATCAGTTTTGACGATACGAGTCAGCCTGATACAATCAGCTATACTCAAGTAAGGATAAGGCAACAGGATTTACCCGATACGATTATTAAAAAATCATACTATGTACATGGGGAAGATTATAATCCTATATTTGATGGAATGCGATTGTTTGTTTTTACCGATAGCATTGAATGGGATGAGTATAACTCAGGATGGATTGAAGGTAGTGCGAATATACCTATTCGGGTGGATCATAGATATTATTTTGACAAAAGACGAGCGGGATATCCTTCAAGTTATGAAATTCGATTTGGTGTTCCCGATACTAGTTGGTGGTTTAATCCAAGGTTTCCAGTAAATTTTTCGGTATGGGATGTTTATGAAAATAAAAAAGCTTTATTCGCTTTTGAAGAACCAGATCCAAATACCAGGGATAGCACTATTTCAGTTGGCACTGCATTAGGTTTTGAAGAATATATTCGTGTTCTTATAAAAGATGGTCCTATCCCTAGGGAAGTTTGGCGGATTGTTTTCCTAAATCCTCCAGTAGATGCACGACCTATATTACCCCAAGATGGGGATATATTAAAAATTCAGATTAAAACACCGTTTAGAAGCGGTGATGTTTATCGCTTTACCACACAAGCGGCGAAAATTGATCAAAAAATGACCAAAGATGAGTTAAATAAAATTGCCGTAGTACCGAATCCCTATGTGGTTGCAGCGCGCTGGGAACCTCCTCGTCTTCTAGCATCAGGACGGGGTGAGCGGCGAATATTTTTTATCCATTTGCCATCCACCTGTACAATACGAATTTATACCATCAGTGGCGATCATGTACAAACACTAGAGCATAAGTCAAGTATATTAGATGGAGCAGAGTCTTGGGATTTAAAGAGTAAAGATGGATTGGATATTGCACCCGGGATTTATATTTTCCATGTCGATGCACCAGGCATTGGAGAAAAAATTGGTAAATTTGCACTTATCAAATAAATGTGATGAGGTTACATGAAAAACAAGTTCTTGGTGATAATTTTATTTGTCAGCCTAGTATCCGCTTCAATAAATGCAAGTATATTTGGAGGTTTAACCAAAACTGGAACTACGGCTGCTCAATTTTTAAAAATTCAGGTTGGTGCTCGGGCAATTGGCATGGGCGGGGCTTACGTTGCTCTGTGTAATGACGCTTCTTCTATATTCTGGAATCCCGGAGGTCTGAGTCGGATTAGCGGGAACGGTTCAATCAATTTTGTGCATACAAAGTGGTTAGCTGATACTCAGTTTAATTTTGCAGCAGTTGTTGTTCGAGCTGGGGAAATAGGAACATTTGGTTTAAGCTTCACATCTCTATCTATGGGAGATATGCCAGTACGCACAGAGTTTGAACCAGAAGGAACTGGAGAATTTTTCACTGCTATGGATATGGCGATGGGAATCAGCTATGCCCGCAATTTAACCGAACGATTTAGCTTTGGAATGACCGTTAAATATGTTCATCAACAAATATGGCATATGATCGCATCTACCGTTGCTTTCGATTTGGGTATTTTATTCCAGACAGATTTCGATTGGCTCGTGTTAGGAATGAGTATTTCAAACTTTGGTTCTAAATTACAATTTACTGGTAAAGATACTTTTATTAATTATGATTTTGCCCCTAATCAGTGGGGAGATAGTGAAAATATTTTTGCTAATCTTCAAACCGACGAATGGGATTTACCTTTGTTATTTCGGTTTGGATTGGCTATGCAAATTCTTAATCAAGATCTGAATCAATTAGTGACTACCGTTGAAGCAAGACATCCAAATGATAATAGTGAGAGCGTGAGTTTGGGAATTGAGTATGGTTTTATGCGCAGATTCTTTTTACATACTGGATACCAAGCCTTTTTTGAGCAAGATTCGGAAGAAGGTTTAACGGCGGGTGCCGGATTTGTGTATTATCTCTCACAATCAGTCCCTCTTAAATTGGATTATGCCTTTGCCGATTGGAATCGATTGACCAACGTGCACCGTTTTTCAATTGAAATTGAATTTTAAAATGTATTCTAGTCAGAAAGTCATTCATGAGAAAATTTGAGAACGCATATGGCTATTTCAGTGAGGATGGTAAAGAATACATCATTATTAATTCTAAAACACCCAAGATTAAATCAATATCATTTCACCGGGTAAGTATGGTTTAGTGATTTTCCATCCGATTGGAAGCTGTAGCTAACTCGGAAATTATAACTGGATCATGGGATTAGCTATACTGATGAATAACTCACATATAGTACATCTATTTTAAATAAAAATTCGTCCAATTTATAATGACAGTAATTCAAATCGTTACTTTGCAAAACCCTATGTAACAAATTAATCCCTCTTTTTCTATAAGATTGGTTAGAAATATCAGCAAGCGATTATTCGGGGGATTAATTTATTATACCATAATGCAGAAAGGAACTGTCGATAATAAGTACCTCATTCAGATTTTCATCACTGGTAAAAGAATAAGAGGAAATAAAATTCCAATCGTATCTGGACAAGATGCAAGTGAAGATATAATAAAAAGTGATTCAAATAAAAAATAAGGAGTAGCTATGTTAAGATTGTTTACAGTCTTACTATACGTGCTAGGGGTAATTTCATGCTTTGCTCAGGGCGATATTGTATTTTTTAGTGATAGTCCCAATGGTGATGAGTATTATGATGCCTCCTGGGGCTTTATGACCGAACCTAGTTTTTTAGAACGTACGCACACGGATAAGTTTCCTGTTGACCCTATTCATCCTTACCTTGGCGCACACAGTTTGCGACTGCATTGGATATCCAATACTGGCGGCGATTGGGGTATGACCGTTGCCTCCGTTGGCTGGGTGGCACATGATGTAACGCAATACGACAGTATTGTTTACTGGATTAATGGCCCGGCAAGTATCGCTCAGAATGATCTCCCCGATTTGTCCGTTGAAGATTTGTCCAATCATAAAAGTACCCGTGTCTGGTTAGGTGACTATTTTGATGGTGTCGACACTGATTCCTTAACTTGGCAACTGGTCCAAATACCAGTGAGCGCTTTTGCTCCTGGTCCTGAAAATTGTGATTTTACGAAAGTTAAAACCATTTTTCATTGGCAGAAAAATGCTGATGGTGTTGAACATATCGTATGGCTCGATGAAATTAAAATAATTATAAAAGGTTCGGGTGGACCAGGAGAAATACCGGCCAATCCCAAATCACTTATAGCATCCGGCTCAGATAGCCGCATTGATCTTAGATGGAAGGCAAACACGGAGTCAAATCTGGAGGGATACTATATATATCGCTCATCTAATTATTTTGGGCCATATAATAGATTGAATTCTGTGGTACATTCATTGCACCTTTACAGTGATTATTTTGGTGAAAATGATAAAACGTATTATTATTATGTTACGGCAGCCAATCGAGATTTTGATGAATCTGATCCTTCTGATACCGTTTTCGCTACATCAAAAGCACTTAATGAAGAAGAATTACTATCTTCGGTACAGGAAGCAGCATTTCGCTATTTTTATGACTATGGACATCCGATTAGCGGTTTGGCGCGGGAGAGAAAAGGTTCTGGCAATACCTGCACTTCCGGTGGCACGGGCATGGGATTAATGGCCATGATGGTCGGTGCTGAGCGGGGATTTGAATCCCGGGATTCTGTGGCTACCTGCATCCTGAAAATTTTAAGTTTCTTACAGGATGTTACTCCACGCTACCATGGCGCCTGGTCACACTGGATCAACGGAGAAACCGGCGAAACCATTCCATTCAGCGCCTATGATGACGGGGGTGATTTAATCGAAACAGCATTCTTGATTCAGGGTATATTGACTATCCGTCAATATTTTAACGAGAATAATCCGGTCGAAATGGAAATTCGCCAACGCGCTACTCAAATGTGGGAAAGTGTGGAATGGGATTGGTATCGTCATCTTGAAAACACCGATGGTAGTAAGCTCTATTGGCATTGGTCACCTAATTATGGTTGGCAAATGAATATGCCCATTGTAGGATTTAATGAAGGGATGATTGCCTACCTACTGGCTATTGCCTCACCCACCCATCCAGTACCACACTCACTTTATTATGATGGCTGGTGTAGTTCAAATTATATAAACGGAAATAGTTATTATGGTTTTATGCAATGGGTAGGTTGGCCGCATGGCGGCCCATTGTTTTTTACCCATTACTCCTATCTCGGTTTTGATCCACGCCACAAATCCGATCTTTACTGCAATTATTTCGATAATAACCGCAATATTTCTTTGATTAACCAGGCCTATTGTATTGAAAATCCCGAAGGTCACATGGGCTATAGTGACTTGGTCTGGGGGATTACAGCAAGTGACGATCCCTGGGGATATTACGCCCATGAACCTATATCCGCCACTGACAACGGTACCATTACACCTACAGCAGCCCTTAGCGCCATGCCTTACACGCCCGATCAGTCAAAGGCAACTTTAAGTTATTTTTATTATACCTATGGTTCCGATCTGTGGGGTGAATTCGGCTTTAAAGATGCTTTTAATTTAGATGTAAACTGGTTTGCCACCAGCTATCTTGCTATCGATCAAGGGACTATCGCACCGATGATTGAAAATTATCGCACACAACTGTGTTGGAATAATTTTATGGCAAATCCAGAAATTCCCACTATGTTGGAGTCTATTGGTTGGGTAGTGGGTATTGAAGATGATGGATTGCCACCTGCGGGTACCTATAGTTTAAGTCAAAATTATCCAAATCCTTTTAATGCAGAAACGATAATTCACTTTAATCTACCAAAATCAGGTACGGTCAATTTGGAAGTTTACAGCATATTGGGTGAACGGGTCGCTGTAATTTATCAAGGTGAAAAATTTGAAACTGGAGCACATAAAGTAACTTTCGACAATCCGAATCTGGCTTCTGGATTATATTTTTATAAATTGGAAACAGATAAGTTTAAGGAAATTAAAAAAATGCTGCTCATAAAATAGTATCAATTGATACTAACTTTAAATATTATTCAAGATCTAGTCTATATTTATGGATTTGTTTAATATGTTTTAAATACCCGTCTGTTCCTGATTATATGATGATTTATCTAGCAGTGAATTCAGATTTTTCACAGAATAATTGCTATTGTCGTCTGCCGATTATTCAAACCAAGTACATTCTAATTTTTAATAATCTAATCGGCGTTATTGTTACTCCCAATTCTATTATATTTTTATAATATATTTATTAATTAGGAAGTTAATAAAAATATCAGCATGATCAGTATACCTCGATTTGGAAAGACCATGTTGTCTATTCGACTGGTAGGGATTTTGTTACATAATACATCGGAGAAATTATTTGATACGATAAAACTTCGATCGGTTTCTGGATTAAATGTTGGACAACTGTCCCTATATAATTATATACAAAAGGCAACGAGAAGCATTATGTAACTCAATGTTTTCCGTAAAAATATTTTTAGACTCTGGAAAAAGCGGAAAATTTTGGTTCACTTTTACCTAAGACATATATTTATTCTATGATATTCTTATCAGAGGATCAATGGTAGTGGGTAAATTTGGTGTGATGTCATGAAGAAATTCATATAATCCCCTCTAAGCGATTTGTGATAGTATGAGGTAATTTTGTTTTAATTTGGTTCATAATTAAAATACGTACTCAGAAGCTTATAGGAAAAAAATCATGGAGTTAGTGGAAAATTCAGTGATGTTTATATTTTGTTTCTTCGTCGTACCTTTTGCCATTAAAGTTAAATAATGGTGTGCCCGAAACACAAAATTTGTTGGAAACATTTTATCGTTTTGGTGTTATTCAGAGGAAAAAAATCTATCAGATCATTTACCTAATATATCGCTGAAAAATACCTTAGGTATGAAGACGCCTCCAATTGGGTTAAATCAAGTTATAGATGATATCCCAGCAAAAGAATGGATTTGGATCGATCTTCCATTCTCTCTCTTTGATTATTCCGAGTCAATGGTGCATCCAACTTGTCCATATGATTTTGATCATGCGCGGATTAATTCTATACATATTTCAGCTAGAATTGATTTCGAGCAGGAACGCACCTTATATATTGATGAAATAAAAATATATAGCGGTGGATGCAAAGATAATCAATCACCTTTGTCTCCCTTCAGTTTAAATGCTATAGGTTATGCACGGCATATTAATTTACAATGGATACCAAATAGTGAAGATGATTTGCGGTATTATAAAATATATAGATCA
>Ga0153915_10005453_pt1 | contig 11839 bp, 9 predicted proteins | sample Opewatmetagenome_2_FD_107003 | JGI IMG/M metagenome (GOLD analysis project Ga0153915, IMG submission 107003) | Freshwater wetland microbial communities from Ohio, USA - Open water 3 Core 3 Depth 3 metaG | ecosystem: Environmental > Aquatic > Freshwater > Wetlands | place: USA: Ohio, Lake Erie...
ATCATGTCCGCGCACAACACGCTCGGGATGGGCAACATCTGGCTGACGGGCAGCGAGGACCAGAAGAAGCGGTACATCCCCGAGCTGGCCAGTGGACGGAAGCTCGCGGCGTGGGCCCTCACGGAACCGGCGAGCGGCTCGGATGCCGCGGCGATGAAGACGTCCGCGAAGAAGACCTCCACGGGCTGGGTGATCGACGGCACGAAGAACTTCTGCACGAACGCCCCCGTAGCCAGCACGTTCGTCATCCTGGCGGTGACCGACCCGAGCCGGGGGAACAAGGGGATCAGCGCGTTCATCGTGGAGCGCGGCAACCCGGGCCTCAAGGTGGGCAAGATCGAGGACAAGCTCGGCGTTCGCGCGAGCGGGACCGCCCAGCTCCTCCTCACGGAGTGCGAGGTCCCGCAGGACGCCCTCCTGGGCGAGGAGAACCGCGGCTTCGTCAACGCCCTCCGCATCTTGGACAACGGGCGCATCGGAATCGGCGCCATGGCCGTCGGCCTGGCCCAGGGTGCCTTCGAGGAGGCGGTGAAGTACGCGAAGGGGCGCGTGCAGTTCGAGAAGCCCATCGCGGAGCACCAGGCGATCCAATTCATGCTCGCGGACATGGCCATGCGGATCGAAGCGGCCCGCACCCTGGTGCACCGCGCGGCCTGGCTCAAGGACCGGGGACAGCCGTTCAAGCAGGAGGCCGCCATGGCCAAGCTGTACGCGAGCGAGATGTCCTCCTTCGTCACGAACAAGGCGATCCAGATCCACGGAGGCTACGGCTACATCAAGGACTATCCCGTGGAGCGCCTCATGCGGGACGCGAAGCTCACGGAGATCGGCGAGGGAACGAGCGAGGTCCAGCGGCTCGTCATCGCGCGCGAGGTCCTTCGCAAGGGCTGAGCCCCTCACGGTCCGTACGAAAGTTTGAAACCGACCCGGACCGTTCCCTAGTCGGTCCATTCAGGCCGTGCGTGACGCCGGCCGACGTGCGTCCCGGCTTCGCGCCACGGAGGGCCGGAGAGGGAACCACGATGCTACGACGGAGGGCGGGGTGGACATGAGCCCGAAGAGCGCGCTGGTCGACGGCGCCAAGTACCTCGGCCAGGGTGCAGTGTACGCCGCGCTCGTCACGGCGGTGGCGTACGTCTGGATCCTCTACCTCGATTCGATCACCGTGGTGCCGCCCCTGCTCGTGCTGATCGGAATCTTCGCCGTGCTGACCGTGGCCTGGGGGGCCCTGAACTCCTTCCTGATGAACCGCCTCTGGTTCCCCGCCCGAAAGGGTTGGCGCGTGTACCTGTCCCAGGGACTCGTGATCAGCATCGCCCTGTTCCTAGTCCAGTTCCTCATCCTGTACATCCTGATCACCCCACTCTTCGGCCTTTCGTTCGCGGAACAGGCAGTCATAGTGTTCATCGTGGGCGTGCTCTACGCGCTTATCGACGGATACCTGGCCAAGAGCATCGGGGGACACTGGAAGGTCCGCGGCGTCTTGGCCAAGGTGCTTGCGGGCAAGAAGCCCATCTCGCCCGAGCCCGAGATCAAGCCGGACAACCCCAAGGGCGTGTGCTGCCCGACGTGCGGCGGGACCAAGCTGGTGGTCGCTACGGACAACTCGGCCTACTGCATCGACTGCAGGAAGGGGATCCACCGGGATACCGCCGGCCGGTTCTCCGCGTAGGATGCGGGAAGAGGGCGCGACCCGAAGGGACCCGGGACCGTTCGCCTGTGCGGCCCCTGAGTCGGGACGTGATCCTACCGCATGGGAGGGGTGCCCGGCGGGGTCGAGGGCGGTGCGCCCGTAGCTGCCGGCCGGACGGTCGGGGCCGGGCTGCCGCAGTAGCTACAGTACGGGAACATCATGGGCACGTACCGCCCGCAGGCGGGGCACAGCCGGACGAGGTTCGCTGGACCGGCGGGGAACATGCCTCCGGCGCGCAGGCCGATCGCCATGGCGCCGCCCAGGAGGCCGAAGATGACGCCGATGGACCCGAAGAGGGCGTAATAGCCGGTGACCACGGAGAAGACGCTCGCCACGGCCAGGACGAGAATTATAACCCCCCAGGCCACGTGGAGCTGAGGTCGCAGGTACAACATGTAGGCGCTGAACAGAATCAGGATCCCGCAGATTCCCGACGTGACCAGGAACGGCACGAAGTAGTTCGGCGTATACCCGTATGGATACGACGTGTAGGACGGCAGGTACACGAATCCCATCACGGTGCCCGCGAGGACGAAGAGACCGCTGAGCAGGGACAGGATGAACGGTGTGGCAACTCGATCTTCCAAGCAAACGCCTCCGTCTCCCGTATCCGGGCCGATGTACTTAATTCAGCCGCAAGGATTCGCCTTGGGCCGAACCGCGGGCTCCCGGGATCCCGCCGAGCCGGGAACCTTTAAGGCCCGGCGACCCTTCATCGGCCGAAATGCCGGAGAGTCCGTACGAGGTGGAGCTCTTCCGTGCCCAAGGCTTCACCCGCCAAGTCTGCGCGAAGTGCGGGACGCCGTTCTGGTCCCTCGGGCAGCACGACACGTGCGGCGAGGCCCCCTGCCAGGAGTACGACTTCCTCGGCCGTTCGCCGTTCAAGAAGCGGCTCACGTACCGCGCCATGCGGGAGGACTTCCTCTCGTTCCTGGAGCAGAACGGACACACCCGCGTGAAGCGCTATCCCATCGTCGCGCGCTGGCGGGACGACGTGTTCTTCACCCAAGCGAGCGTCTATCCGTTCCAGCCGTGGGTCATCAACGGGCAGGCGAGCCCGCCCGCGAACCCCCTCGCAATCAGTCAACCGTGCGCGCGCTTCAACGACGTGGACAACGTGGGCAAGACGGGCCAGCACTTCACCATGTTCGAGATGATGGCCCACCACGCGTTCAACTTCCCCGGCAAGCCGATCTACTTCAAGGACCGCACGGTCGAGCTGTGCCACACCTTCCTCACGGAGCGGCTCGGCCTCGACCCGACCGTGGTCCGGTACAAGGAGAACGAGTGGCGGGGCGGGGGCAACAGCGGTCCCTGCTTCGAAGTGGTCTTCGGCGGCGCGGAACCGGCGACCCTCGTGTTCATGATGTACCGCGAGGTGGACGGCAAGGACGTTCCCATGGACACCCAGGTCGTGGACACGGGATACGGCCTCGAGCGGCTCACCTGGCTGTCCCAGGGCACCACGTCGGCCTACGAGGCCGTGTTCGGCGACGCCCTGGCGTACCTCAAGCGGGCCACGGGCGCCAAGCACGTGGACGAGGCCATCCTCCGGGAGTACTCCAAGGTCGCGGGGAGCCTCAAGGTGGAGAACCTGGCGGACGTCCGCGAGATCCGGAGGCAGACCGCTGCGCGGGTCAACATCACCGTGGAGGAGCTCGTGGAGCAGATCAGCCCCCTGGAGTCCCTGTACACGGTGTGCGACCACTCCCGCGCCCTCATCTTCCTCCTCGGGGACGGCGTCATGCCGTCCAACAGTCGCGAGGGATACTTCGCGCGCCTCCTGATCCGCCGCGGCCTCCGCGCGCTGAAGGATCTGAACATCACGTACACCCTGGCGGACACGATCAGCTTCATGATCGACCAGATGCGAGAGGACTACCCGGAGTTCTTCCTGAACAAGGGAGACATCCTCAAGCTCCTCAAGGTGGAGGAGCAGCGGTACCGGGAGACCCTGGAGAAGGGGCGCGCCATCGTGGGCCGCATGGAGGGCGAGCTGCGCGCGGCAAACAAGCCCTTCGATGTGGAGACCCTGCTCGAACTGTACGATAGCCACGGACTCAACCCGGATGTCGTGCGCGAGTTCTCGACCCTCCCCGTGGAGGTGCCGGACGACTTCTACACGCGGGTCGCGGACCGCCACATCCAGCCCGTGCGCGAGGCGGAAAAGAAGCCCGCGTTCCCGGGAGACCTGCCGCCGACGAAGCTCCGCGTGTACGAGGACCGTCGGAAGCGCGTCTTCCGCGCGAAGGTCCTCGCCGTCCATGGAGAGGCCGTGCTCCTGGACCAGACCTACTTCTACCCCGAGGGCGGTGGCCAGGAGGCCGACCACGGGACCGTCGGAGGGTACGAGGTCCACGACGTCCAGAAGGTCGGGGCCTCCGTGGTCCACCTGGTCCGCGGCGACGCCTCGCGTCTCGTCGGCAAGCGCGTGCGGTGCGAGATCGATGCCGTCCGTCGCGATGCCCTGACCCGGAACCATTCGGCGACGCACATCGTCCTCGGTGCTGCGCGCAAGGTCCTCGGGAACCACGTCTGGCAGGCCGGGGCGCACAAAGGCCAGGAGTCCGCACGCCTCGACATCACGCATTACGACGCCCTCTCGGAGGACGAGATCGCGCGCATCGAGGACCTCGCGAACGGCCGCGTCCTCCAGGATGGCCTCGTGCGGTCCAAGTTCATGCCGCGCGACATCGCCGAACGCAAGTACGGGTTCCGCCTCTACCAAGGCGGCTCGGTCCCCGGTGGCGAGCTGCGGGTCGTCGAGTTCCCCAAGTGGGATGCGGAGGCCTGCGGTGGCACGCATGTCTCCAACGCGGCCGACGTCGGCTTGATCAAGATCCTCCGCACGGTGCGGATTCAGGATGGCGTCGTGCGCATCGAGTATGCCGCGGGGACGGCGGCCCTCGCCGCGGTGCGCGCCCAGGAGCGCGAGCTGACCCGGACGGCGGAGGCCCTGGGAGTCGGCACGAGCCAGGTCGCGAACGCGACGGACCGCATCCTAGAGGAGTGGCGCGAGCAGCGGCGCCAGCTCGAACGCGTGCGGGCGGACCTCGCGGGGGCCGCGGCGAAGAACCTCCTTGAGGGAGCCACGCCGCTGGGCGACGTCAAGGTGGTCGTCCGCCAGATCGACGGCGAGATGCGCGACCTGATGGCCCTCTCCAAGGAGATCTGCGCGGACCCCAAGGCCATGGCGATCCTCGGAGCCCGGTCGGCCGCGGGCGCGAGCCTGATCGTTTCCCACGGCCGCGAGGTGACCGTGGACGCCCGGGACATCTTCCGAGAGGCCGTGAAGGCCATCGGCGGCAAAGGCGGGGGCCGCCCCGATTTCACCCAGGGCGCCGGGCCTCGCACGGACGGACTCACCGAGGCCCTGGAGACTGCCTTGCGCCTGACCCGGGAGCGCGTTCCAACCCCGAGCGGGTGACATGGAGCGAGCTCCCTGGCGCCAGCGGTTCACGGAGTACAGTGAAATCACCGACCTGGGGCCCATCGCCCGTCGGTACTTCGTCATCGGCGCGTTCGACGGAGCCCTCACCATCCTGGGCATCATCGTGGGCGCGGCGGCGTCCGGGGCCGGGGACGCCCAGAAGGCCATCGTCCTCACGGCATCCATCAGCGCGGCCATCGCGCTGGCGGTATCCAGTGCCGTGGGCGCCTTCGAAGCGGAGCGCGTGGAGAAGAAGCTGGACATCGGCACGTTGGAGCGGGCCATGCTCACCCGGCTCAGCGAGGAGCACAAGGGTGCCTTCCGTTTCGCCGCGTACATGAGCGCACTCGTCCACGGCGTCGCACCGCTCATCGCGGCCCTGCCCCCTGTCGTGCCATTCCTCCTGCTGCCATTCCAGGAGGCCATCCCCGTGGCCATGGGCCTCACCCTCGCGTTCCTGTTCGCCATGGGCGCGTATCTAGGCAGCCTCATCCGCGAACGACTCGTGTACACGGGGCTGCGCTTCGTCGCCGCAGGCCTCGCGACGGCGGCCTTGTTGTGGCTCCTTCGCGGAGGCGCCCCATGATTCCGGCCGCAGCTTCAAATAGTCACGGGGGTTGAGACGCCCGATGCTCTCCGCCGACCAGGAGATCGAGGGCCTCCGCGAGGCGGTCGCGCGGTACTTCACGACCTACGGCGTCGTGGTCACACCCCTTGCGCTGACGTTCCAAGTGGCCCAACCCGCGGACGGGAACGTGGAGAAGCCCTTCGACGGACTGCGGCAGGAGCTCGTGCCCAAGGACTACATCCCCTCCCTGACGAGGGAGCGGGGCGAGCTCCTCGTTCACATCCAGCGCCGCCCGAAGCAGCGCTTCACGGGCCGGTCCGTGAACCTGGCCATGCTCCTGATCACGATCGTGACGACCGTGTTCTTCGGCGGCGCATGGAACTGGTCCACGTACGTCAACGAGCCGCTGCTGTCCCCGGATGCGATCCTCAACGGGACCCTCTTCTTCACCCTGCCCCTGCTCGCCATCCTGGGCTTCCACGAGATGGGGCATTACGTGGTCGCCAAGCGGTACAAGATGCAGGCCTCGCTGCCCTTCTTCCTGCCGAGCGTCCCGCCCCTCGGCACGTTCGGCGCGTTCATCAGCATGCGCGACCCGCTGCCGAGCCGCCGCGCCCTCTTGGACGTGGGCGCTTCCGGCCCGCTCGTGGGTTTCGCCATCGCGATCCCTGTCACCATCGCGGGCTTGTTCCTGACCCAGGCGAACCCCCATGCCTTGCTGCCCGTCTCGGGGCAGTACGAGATCATCAACCCCTCCGCCTTCTACGGCTTCCTGCAGCTGTTCTTCCCGCTTCCGGCCGGGACGGCCCTGCACCCGCTCGCCTTCGCGGGCTGGGTCGGACTCTTCGTGACGGCGATCAACCTGCTTCCGGCGGGACAGCTGGACGGCGGCCACATCGCCCGCGCGCTGCTCGGCGACCGGCAGGGACTCGTCTCCTGGGGCGCGCTCGGCCTGCTCGTAGTCCTGAGCGCATGGTACTCGGGCTGGCTCATCTTCGCGTTCCTCATCCTGATCATCGGGGTGCGGCATCCGCCCCCGCTGAACGACCTGAGCCGTCTGGACGCCGGTCGGACCGCTGTCGGCATCCTGGCCGTCGCCATCCTCCTCTCCACGTTCGTGGTCCAGCCCTTCGAGTTCCGGTCGACCTCGTCAGGGCTCGCGTTCCAGACCGTGGCGGGACTGCCCCTGTCCGTCCTCAACGCGACGGTCGCGCTCGGGGCCACCGTCATGGTGACCTTCGCGCTGAACGACTCGAACCCCGCCGCGGAGGTCATCCACCTTCAACTGGCCTCGAATGACCTCACGAATCTCAAGAGTGCCGGCTTCGCGATCGCCTTCACGACGATCGACATCGGCAACGCCACGGTCACCGCGAACGCGGAGCAGGCGAACTACACGACGCGACCCGGATCGGTCGCGACCATCCATCTGTCCGTGACGGCCCCCGGCTCCGTGGTGGTTCCGGTCACCTTCAACCTGGGCATCCAAGCCCACGCCGCGGACACGGGCGCATCGGCCGAGCTCACGGTGAAGCTCACGGTCACCTGACGTAGACGCAGAAGTTGCGGACGAGCGACCGGTGAACGCGCATCGTGTGCCGCTCGACGAGTTCCAGGTGTTGCTGACCGACCTTCACAGCCTCGTCCGAAGGTAGCACGACCGCGGCGAAGCGCCCCGAAGGAAGTGCTCCGGCGAAACCACGGAAGGCTCGATCGTAGAGCTGCAGGACGGGCTCCCCGCGGGAGGAGGAGGCGCGCCCGTACGGCGGATCCGTGGCAATCCCCGAGAGCCGTCCGGGTCGCCAAGGCCCGCGGCCCGCGTCGGCCACCAGATATGCGGAGTCCGCGGAGAGGGTGCGCAGGGACCTACGAGCACCCACCACCATGGTCCTCCGGATGTCGGCCGCGATGGGCCGGAGACCGATCCGCGCGGCCTCGAGCACGATGCCTCCGGTGCCGCAGAACGGATCGGCCACGAGGCCCCCGGTGGGCACCCGCGACAGATTCACCAGGGCTCTCGCCAGTTTCGGGTGCAGGGAAATCGGGAGCCGGAAGCTGCGGTGTGTCACCGTGCGGGTCTCCATGCCGTGACGGTCCACGCGGTGCAGGACGCGGCCCAGACGGAACTCGTCTCCCAGGAGGACGCGGAAGTCGATGGAGGGCGAGACGAGATCGACATGCCCGGTCCTCCCGAAGTCGGCGCCCAGCGGACCCTCCACCGCGAATCGATCGAGATCCACGCCGAGGGACCGAACTCGCGTCCGGAACGTCCGGCCCGCGAGGTCCATGGACCGTGCGAACTTCCGCAGATCGTCGAGGTCCCCGGAGGCGAGCTCCTCGCAGACCACGTGCGCGAGGCCGAGGCGAGCCGCGGCCCGCGTGACCGGTCCCGCCGCGTCGAGGTGCAGCACCTTGGACGACCAGGACACCTCGCGCACCTCGACGCGCTCCGCCTCGAAGGCGGCGAGTGCCTCCGCCCGCGGCAGGGTGGGATGCTCTCCGGAAAGCTCGACCCAGAGGCGCACAGCCCGCGATGCCGAGAGGGCCTCATGAGGATGCCGACGACCGTCACGTTGAAAAGGCACTGGGGCTTCGCGGGAGCCCGTTGCAGATTCGGCCGTTCATCCCGAACGACATCCCCGCGGTCGCCTCGATCGTCCGCGAGGCCCTGCGCGAAAACTATCCGACGTCCCTCTACCTGGACATCCACCGATGGTGGCGGGACGGATTCCTCGTGGCCGACCTGGATGGCCACCCCGTCGGCTTCCTCGCCGCCGTGGTATCCTCGGAAGGCCAGGCCCGCGTCCTCATGTTCGCGGTCGCCGCGGGATTGCGGGACCGTGGGATCGGCACGCAGCTCATGAACGTCTTCATCGCGAAGTGCGCGGAGCGCGGCATGCGCCGCATCGAGCTCGAGGTGCGCAAGTCGAACGAGCGCGGAATCCAGTTCTATCGGCGCTATGCCTTCGAGATCGGATACCTCATGCCGAGCTTCTACACGGATGGCGAGGACGGCTTCAAGATGTACAAGGCTTTCTGAGCGTAGCGCTCACTGGTAACCTTGGACGTCGTCGCCCTCGTGGACGTTCCAGTAGTGATAGGGGGACGATTCCTTCTGCGCCGCGGACATGTCCGTGCCGACGCCGGCGGTGTACGACCCGTATCGCTCCTTGATCTGCTCCTCGATCGTGCGTGCGATCTTGATCGCGCGCTTGACGTGCTCCGCGTCGATCGTCGAAGAACTCTCCGTGACCGCGATGTCGCCCGCGGACCGGATCAGACCTCCGAGCTCGCGCAGGCGCAGAGTGAGGGCCTTGTCCTGGTTGTCCAGGATCTTCGCCCGCCGGCGCGCTTCCTCGATGACCACGCCGACCGCCTCGGACGTGGCCGCGGGGATGCGCTTGTCGATCGCGATCTCCTGGGCGACGAACTGGACGAGCTTCGTGCGGTTCGTCTCGTTGTCGGGCATGGTCGTCTCGACGAGGACCTCGTACCCGCCCCCCGTGATGCGCGACCGCAGCGGAGACAGGATGTGCGGCAGGTCCTGGATGTTGCACGCACCCACGAAGATGAAGTCGCAGGGGACGCTGTCCACCTTGACGCTCGCCCCCGCGCTCTGCGGATTGCGGCCCGAGATGGGGAAGCGCTTCTCCTGCATGGCGGTCAGGATGTACCGCTGCAGGTGCCCGAGTTGCGGCAGCTCGTCGATGAACAGGACGCCCTGGTGGGCCTCGTGGATGGACCCCGCGACCACGCGGTCGTAGGGCTGCGTCCCGAGCTGAGGGTGGCCCCCGTACGGGTCGTGGCGCACGTCGCCCAGGAGTTCCGTCTCGCTCGCGCCCGTGGAGAGGACGAAGGGGCTGCGGGCAATGGGGACGAGCACCTTGCGCGGGCTCTCCTTCTCCATCTCCCGCCGCTTCTCGAGGGCCTTCTGGTCTAGCACCCGGATCATCTCGCCCGCGCGCTCGTAGACCACGACCTCCTCCTTGCCGAACTGGTTCCGGGTCGTCGTCACGCGGTCGCGGCCGCCCATCTGGGCCAGGGTGACCTCGAAGATGCCGCTGAACAGGTCTCCGAACGGGTTGCCCGCGGTGTTCCCCTGGGCGACCATCTTGGGCCGAGCGCACTTGGGGCACATCCGCTCCGTGGGCGAGGAGTACGTCCCGCAGTGGACGCACTTGTAGCCCAGCCGCTCCGCGACGTTGATCGGCGCCTCCTTGGGGTCGACCAGGTCGCCCTCGGCTCCGGCCATGCGGCTCTCCTCCGCGACGACCTCGTCGCGTTGCCGCACCTCCACGAGGGGCCGTTCCGGGTTCTCCGGGTTGTGGACGATCCGGATTTCCTCAGTGACCGCAGGGAGATGGAGGGAGAGGGCCTGGGCGATCATGGACTTGCCCGTGCCGGGCGGCCCCACCAGGAGGAGATGCCGCCGCTGCCGGGCCGCCACGCGCGCGAGCTTGACCGCTTCCTCCTGTCCGATGACCCGCTTCATGGGGTCGTCCGGGATCAGGATGTCCGCGGTCGTCTCGAGCTCGTCGAGGGAGAAGCCCTCGTCAGCGGTCAGCAGCTTGGTGCGGGCGATGGAGGCCACCTCACTCAGGGCGAGAGATCGCTCCGGGTCCAGACCTCGACGCCCGCGGGCTGCTTCGTGATCGTGCCCATCTTGGTCCCGACCACGGAGTGCATGTTCATCTCGGACGCGATGTCCAGGATCCGCTGGGTGATGATCCCGTCGAACACGAGCGCGCGCGTCTGCTTGGACGTCTTGAGCGTGTCCACGAGCTCCCGCACGGGGACCTCGGCGACCACGCCGTCGCCCTCATCGAGCAGACGGGCTTTGGAGGATCCGCCCATGGCCAGGAGCATGTCGCGGTACTTCTCGAGGCGCGGGGTCAGGGCCTTGGTCGTGGGCGTGAGCACGGGGGCGGGCGCCGGCATCGGCTCGCGCGACTCGCGCGGCTCCCGGGATTCCCGGGGCTCTCGCGGTTCGCGCGGCTCCGGGCGGAACTCGCCGCGGGGCTCCGGACGGCCTTCGCCGCCCTTGGCCGCGCCGGGGGCCTCGGGGAACTCGGACTCGGGCTTGTAGACCTGGCCCGCGAGCCCGTACATCTCGATGTACTGGTCCGCGGGGATCTTGTTCCGCAGGGCCTTCATGATCTGCTTCTGCGTGAGCTCCTCGACTTCCTTGCCCCGCGGGGCGCGGGCGATGAAGTCGACTTCGGCGACCTGGAGCAGCTCCCTCAGGATGAGGTCGCCGCCGCGGTCCCCGTCCACGAAGGCGGTCAGAGCGCGCTCCTTGGAGAGGTCTTGGATCGTCTTGGGGACGTTCGTGCCTTCCACGGCCACGGCGTTCTTGATGCCGCTCCGGAGGAGGTTCAGGACGTCCTGGCGGCCCTCGACCACGATGATCGCGTCGCTGTCCGCGACGTTCGGGCCGGCGGGCAGCCGCTCAGCGCCGAAGGACACGATCTCCGCGACCGTGACGCTCCCGCGGACCTCGTCCAGGAGGTCCGTGCCGCTCGTCTTGGACTCCTCGACCATGGCGGCCAGGAGCTGACGGGCACGTTCGATGATCTTGTTCCGCTTGGAAATGCGGACGTCTTCGACCTTGTCCACCTTGATGGACGCCTTGCACGGTCCCACGCGGTCGATCGTCTCAAGGGCGGCCGCGAGGATCGAGGTCTCCACCTGGTCCAGGGACGACGGGATGAGGATCGTCCCCTCCGTCCGGCCCTTCTTGCTCTGCGCGTCGACCTCAATGCGGCCAATCCGGCCGCTCTTCTGCAGGTCCCGCAGGTCCAGTTCTTCGCCGAGGAGGCCCTCGGTCTGGCCGAAGACCGCGCCGACGACGTCGGGCTTCTCGACGATGCCCTCCGCCTCGAGGCGGGCCTGGATCAGGTACTTCGTTGTACTCGGATCGATGTTCATACGTCACGTTCCGGGAGGCGTCGACCGCTGCCCACGTCCCGCCTATCCGGACGGCTCTGGCGCCCCGCAGGGCGTTCTTCGCAGCTCCCGTGTCGGGAGGAGTGAAAGGAGGATTCGGATGAGTGGGATCAATGAAGGGCGGTTCGACCGCTATCCCGAAGCTACACTGGAGATGGCCCTATTTAAATATTCTTGGGGAGTGATTCTCAATCCCGGGAAC
>Ga0153915_10005454_pt1 | contig 11838 bp, 15 predicted proteins | sample Opewatmetagenome_2_FD_107003 | JGI IMG/M metagenome (GOLD analysis project Ga0153915, IMG submission 107003) | Freshwater wetland microbial communities from Ohio, USA - Open water 3 Core 3 Depth 3 metaG | ecosystem: Environmental > Aquatic > Freshwater > Wetlands | place: USA: Ohio, Lake Erie...
ACCTGGTTATGTTCCCCCGGCAAAGGAGGCCGGCGGTAGGGTTGGATCGGGGTCTCAGAAAATATCGCAAAAGGACCCGGGTAGGTAAGAGTGGTTTTTAATTCCTCATGTTCCACATTTACCCAGAAATTACGGGCCTTGAGCTGAGGTTCATTCATAATATCGCTGACATCGGTTACAGGATAACAGCTGACGCTATTTTGGGAAGTTTCATTGAAGATCTCTTCCTGGGTATGCCGCTTGAAGTACTCGGCGAAGGGTTTCCTCACTAATTCGATCTCTTCCTGTGTCGTAGTCTCCCAGTCCCAGGCTTCCCAATTCTTATTAATCAGATAATCCGGTGCCAGGCCTTCTTTCTTAAGTAGCTCCAGTAACCCTTTGTTGGCTTTTAAACCTGGCGCTCCAGCGAGCAATAGAAAACTGACATAGCCGTCTTTACACTCCCAGATTACCGGTGTATAAAGCCCATTCGGTCGTTTAAATGACCGTCCGACTCGGCGAGAATTAATATTAGCAACAAAAAATTCTGGCATTACCTCTGAGGCCGACCAGACTAAGCCTTCTATTACAGAAGTATCAACCTGCTGGCCCTCCCCGGTGAGATGTCTATAATGATGCGCTGCCAGAGCGCCTATAGCGGCATCAGCTCCGGCATTGACATAGGATTGAGGAAATCCCACCTGTACCGGAGCCCGATCCGGTTCTCCACATTCATTCATCAATAATCCTAATGCCGCTACTGTTAAATCAGTGGCTTTATAGTCCACAAAAGGTCCGGTTTGTCCAAAGGGACTGATGGATACCAGGATTATTTCAGGATTAATCTGGCTTAAATCGGCATAAGATAATCCTAATTCCTTCATATATCCCGGTTTAAAGGATTCAATAACAAAATCTGCGGTCTTAACTAATCGTTTAAAAATTTCTTTCCCTTCTTTAGATTCGATGTCTAAGGTAACGCTCTTCTTATTGGTATTAAAAGCAAGCCAGAAAAGACTTTCTTGGGGGTTATGGGAATTATGGAAGAAAGGACCAATCTGGCGGGCTGGATCACCGCCTGGAGACTCTATCTTAATCACTTCGGCCCCCATGTCGGCAAAGATCTTGCCACAAAGCAAGCCCCACTCGGTGGTTAAATCCAGGACCCGATAGGGAAATAACACTATACCCGTCTCTTTTTCGTTTGGTTTCATAGTCACCGCCTTTATAATAATACCTGAAAAATCTTGCCCCCTGCTGCAATGTATTTTTTCACTATCGAAGACTATTTTATAGAGCCGCTGTATAATACTAAACCATACAGGAATATCGTTTAAGATATTATAACATAGACAGTTTGCTTATCAACATACTGACAATCTATATCAATGACCCTTATCGTCACGAAATAACGATCATTGATAACCAAAATATAAATTAAACGCTATATTGATTTTCAATTCCGATCCACCTATACTGGGTTATATTTATATTAAAGTTTTAGTAAAGGACCTCCCATGACGGATATTAAAGAAGTTGGCTCACTTATTTTTTTCATAGATGATAACCTCTATTCCGTGCCTGCAGCAGGTACAGTTTATTTTATCGCAGAAAACAAAAAAGTCCTCATTGATACCGGGCCGGCAACCTCTCTTGAGGCTGTCCTTAACGGGATCCGTCAAACCGGTTTCAAGCCCGAAGAGATTGATTATATCATCATCACGCATATCCATCTCGACCATTCCGGAGGAGTGGGAACTATGCTCCAGCATATGCCCCGGGCTAAAGTCATCGCGCATCATAAAGCTATCAAGCATTTAATCGATCCATCCAGACTGGTCAATAGTGCAATCGAAGCTCAAGGCCGGGAATTTGTTTCTGGCAACGGTGAGGTTTTACCTGTCCCCGAACCACGCTTGATACCTGTGAACGATGGGGAAACGCTCGATTTGGGTAACGGGCAGGTACTGACTTTTATGAGCTGTCCCGGGCATGCGCCACACGAGTTATGTATCATTGAGAGCCGCAATCGGGGAATATTTGTAGGGGATGCTGTGGGACATTACATCAACGGGACTGATATGATGGTCCCGGTTACTCCTCCGCCCAGCTTCGACCTGGAACAATATATTGCGACGCTGGAAAGGCTGAAGGGCCTGGATGCCGATAAAATCTATTTTGCCCACTCAGGGACCAGCCCTCAGGTTCAGGAAAAGCTGGATCTGGCAGTCCGGAAACTGCGTGATCGAGATAATATCATCGCCCAGGCCGCCGCAGAAAATAATCTGGAGCAGGCTGCTGAGAGGGTAATCAAGCATGTCTCCAATGAACTGGTATGGCTCCGGGAGCATCTGCGGCCGGTCTATGATTACTGGACCGGGGTGGATATTCCGATGTCTGCCGCCGAGCATGTCCGGTACTATAAGAAAAAACACGGACTCTAGCCGCGAACAAAGCGATTTGCTTAAAATCTTACCTGAACACCACTCCATAAACCACGTTGATACAATCTTCTAAAGGGCAACCTGTATCTTCAATCTTAACTGGTAATCCTTTGCATTCGGTGCCGGGTTTCCGCTGATTAGACTTGGCCTGAGACATTACATAACACCGAAGAGACTTTATGGCTTCCCAATATATTGCCAATGCTCGGTAAGTAGAATCTAACTAAAGGAGCTTTTGAATTCCGTTTTGCCGTAATTTTGATAACGCTGATTTATTCACTTTTAGGATTGCCGGTATTATACCTTTTCCTTATTATTGGCAGCAGGATCCCCCCAGTCATCCGGGTTTAGAGTGGGCTGGTAGATATTTTCTGGATGATGGGTGGATTTACTCCCATTCCTGTAAAAAATCTTTGGCGGCTTTCTTAGTCCGGGGACTATGGCTGGCGGTTTCCTGCTTTACAAACGCCAGAATCCTTTTCTTATCTTCAGTATCGGCTTCCCCGTAATAATGGCTGAAAGACTCAATGGCATGACCTTTTATCAAGTCTTTTTGCTTTCCTCGGTGAATTCGATCGATATCCAAGAGCTTATCAGTGACTTTTGACTGCAATTCAGGCTTAAAGCGGGCAATTTTCCAGGCGTCACCGGCTACAAAAGCCGCAGTAATGGTCTTATCCCCTTCCAGTATTTTAAAATAGGAGTCAAAAATGCTGGTGAATTGGTTCCTTGAGTCTACCGCCGTCAGATTGGCCAGAATGTGGATGGCGATGCTTTGGGAATTATTGCTGGGACTGATGAGCATACTTTTAAAATCAGTCCAGTGAGGGTAGACAATTTCCGGATGCTCCTCACTCAGGAGCAGTAACACTTTGAAGGAATCGTATCTCTCCTTATCTTGATGTGAGAGAACTCCTTCCACCAGTTCTTTTAGTACCTCCGGATTTTGTGAGGCTTTTTGGGCTGCCTCTTCGGTATTGATAACATTCTCTCCTAAATCTGTGATTATGCTCATGAACTGTCCTTTCATATCTCTATTTCAGAAATACCGTCGCTACCCTTATAGTTTAGCCTCTTAACTGCTGTTGATTCAAGAGTCTTACTGCAAGATTTTCTCCGTGAAATAGTAATCCCCGCTAACCAGGATCGATTCATAAGCTTAAGAAAACCGGGTTGCCGGAGATTTGGTTAAAATACTATAGTGATCGTACGGTTGTCTCGTGTACCAGTTCATTCATCGCAGCCCATGATTCAAATATTGCGTCTTTTATCGATTTTTAATATATGGACAAACTCAAGCTCGAACCCACGGCTGCACTGGTGATGCAGTGGGCCTCCAGACTGTATGCCAGGGAGCCCGCTGCCAGGTTTTTCAGCCGTCTGGACCTATCTTCAGGAAGAGATCTTTATGCTCAATGCCACATTCCCCTGGTATTGAGATGAGGAAGTTTTTCCGGAGCTGGTGAATGAGTCCATTTTTCAAATCGCCTTCTGGTAATGCTATCGAACCCGGGGACTTGTCCCCAGATTGCCATTAATATTGTGTTCTTGCTTACTGTTGAAGATTTAGAACCTGTATCGGTTTTCCCATCCAGTCTTTTATATATTGATTCGAGGGTGTTTTTATAGGCATTGATATTTTTCCGGCATATCTCATAATCAGGTAACATGTTCAGTGTCTCCTCCCAGGTAAGCCAGGTTAATAGATATCTTTCATCAAATTGGGGTAAATTTGGATCATTGGAAAGGTGAAAAACAGAAATTGAAGTTTGATCTTGCAGAGGATTAAAAAAGCCTCCTGAGCCACTTGAGAGAAATATTACTGAGGATAGGGATGAAAAGTCCTTTCCCTGGATCCTATTTAATCCCCTTTGCTGGAGAGAACCATGTTCTCTTTGGTCAGCAGCCGGGAGAGGTAAACGACAATTATCCACACCACGACGGTTCCCGCCAGATACCAGATCGCAAACATCCAGGAAGCCAGATTAATATATCCTGTTAACATCCCCAGCGGTATGCCTATCATCAGGCCGAATCCGACCAGAAAAGAAGGTGCGATGGCGACATCCGGATTATTGGCCAGGGAAAACAGCACGATAAAAGAGATTAATCCGAAGAGCAGCCATGGATTGAGAATGAATCCAATCAGTAATACCGGGCCCGGCAGGATTATGACCCCTGTTGCCGGAGCAATCACGGCCAGATTCACGGTGAGCAGAATAGTCAGAGTTGCGATCTCAGAGATGATATATCCGGGGAGAAAGATAGCCAGCCCTTTAGCAATCCAGATTGATTTCGGACTGAGCGGGGTCGCTAACAGTGATTCGATATTCCCATTTACCTTCTCTTTAATTATCGGCAGACTGGCAAAAGCCCAGATAAAGGACATCAGAATAAAAAAAGGCAGAAAATAAGCTACCGCACCGATTATCAACTCCAGCAGCGGCCGGGCCGCCTTTTCACCCAGCCAGGGTTGACGGCTTAAGATAATACTGATAACGATGGCTCCGGCGATACCGACGACCGCCGAGACGATGATTAATATCCGGAAAGCCCTGGTCTGCCGGATTTCCCGGAAATCGCGCTGTAAAATGATGCCTGTTCTTTCCAATTTAAACCCCTAGCTTGAGAGCACTATGCGTTCTTTTTCCAGGCGCGGTAGGAGTAACAGAGTTATGATACCGATTATTGCCGCAATCCCCACATTGACTAAAAAGTAAGTCCAGGAGGTCGCATCCAGGATTGAGCGTATTACCAGGTTAATTATGACGGTAATTATACCGCTTAGAAAAATTATTGCGATTACATTGCTGGTGGCCGGTTTGCCGATCAGTCCGATCAGGTACACCAGGAGGCTCAGGCTGAGGTACATTAAGGGAATTGCTACAAAATTGCTTAAGATGATCCACGGATTGATAAGAAAGCCTATCCGGGGAACGAAAAAGATATAATTGAGGCTGACCAGGGCTGTGAGAGTGAGCATTTCTCCAACGATCAGTCCGGGCAAAAAGATCGCCAGGCTTTTCCCTAACCAGATGTCTTTTTCCTTGAGCGGGGTCGCCAGGAGGGATTGGATAATGCCTTTGGCTTTCTCACGGGTCAGAATCTGGAAGGCGAAGGCATTCAGGTTGATTCCCAATCCTAAGAGGCTTGTGACCGACAAGATTAAAGACAGTGACATCTCTAAACGAGACTGGTCAGGCGACAGCGCCTTCATTTCCGGTTTAATTAAGACAATACTGAAAGTGGCTGCCAGGCCCACGGCGCATATCAATAACGTCGCTAGAACCACTATAACTGTAATTCGCGACCTGAGGTTATTCTTGATGCTGGCGCTGGTGATCCAGATAATATCTTTCACCTGCTTTCTACTTCTTTTAAAATCGATGAGTACATTTCTTCCAGAGAGGCTTCTTTCCTCTGGGCAAAATCAATCTTGATCCCGCGGCTGACCAGCCAGCCGATAATGTCAGAGACTTCGGCTTCTTCCGGTGGTGAGAAGTAAAGATGCTTCCCCTGATGTTCCTGGAGACCCAGTTGGGGCAGGCTTTTTAGCTCGGCCAGTATAGCCTCAGAAATTTCTTGAGCGGTCTCTATGACTATACCGCCTTTGCCCATTTGGTGTCGAAGGCTCTCTAATTCGCCGTAAAGCTTGATCTCTCCCCTGTCTATTAACGCGATGCGGTTGCAGATCCGCTGGACCTCATCTAGGTTATGGGAGCTTAAAAAGATGGTTTTCTGTTCTTTGTGTGCGATCTCCAGCAGTATCTGGCGGATTTCTATCTGTCCTGAGGGGTCTACCCCTGCCGTAGGTTCATCCAGGACCAGTATCTCCGGGCTATGCACCATCGCTCTGGCCAGAGCTAACCTCTGCTTCATTCCCTTGGAGTACGTACCGGCTTTATCTCCTGCCCGGTCTGCCAGTCCCACCATACCCAATAGCCGGGAAATCTTCGGCGTTGCATCCGCTACCCGGTAAATCCGGGCATAGTATTCCAAATTTTCTGTTGCCGACATATTGTCATATAGCCCGGTCGGGTCCAGGGCAAAGCCAATCTTCTTTCTGGTCTCGCTACGGTTGATATCCTGTCCTAGAACCTCTAATTTTCCTGAGCTGGCTGGCAATAAGCCCAGCAAGATTCTGATAGTGGTAGTCTTGCCGGCCCCATTCGGCCCCAGATAGCCGAAGATGTCTCCGGTAGCCACGGTGAAGCTGATTCCCCTCAATACTTCCCGGCTCCCCAGGGTTTTCTTGATGCTGTCCAGACTTATTGCTGAATTCATTGGAGTCTTCTTCTCCTTTTCTTCCGAAGCCATCGTTCATGCCAATGGTCAGTGTCGCCACAAAGGATGAAAGTTAAATTAAGCTAATAACTAGCCGCTGTTCCTCTAACCCTGAGTTTCTTCGTCTATTTGGAGGTTTGATCTTCTGGTTTTTTCATTACCCGTCCGACTTCCTGAAACAGGTCGGCGGTTCCTGCTATGGTTTTTTGCATGATATCGAAGGTGGCGATGGCAATTCCTCTCTCCAGGTCCCCAAAAACAATAAGTTTGTCGCCGGTCTTGATATTAAAGTCCTTTCGGGCATCGGCCGGTATCACGATCTGTCCGCGCTCACTGACGGTGACAGCCCCATAGAACCTTTTCCCCTCTGGTGTTTCCATCTCTGTAGTCCTATTTATTATCTTATCTGTCTTGTAAATCTTATATACAAGATAAATAATATTAATTGTGGCGGTTGTTGTCAAATGTAATAGCCAGCATTTTTAAAGTCTTTTATTTTACAAAAATAAATTGGCTGGTCAACCTGTTAAAATAATGGTTAACCAGCCAAAGATATCTTATTCCGTTTTTAACTGATTTCACAATTGCCGCAAATGTTTAAAAAACTCCCAAATTAAATAGAAAGACATTGAAGCAACTTAAATCGCCCTTACCTCTTTAAAACTTTTTTCCAAGCTCCTTTGGGGTCGCTGATCAGTAATACGATTTCCCACACTAAAAGAGCCAGTATGATTACAGAGATTCCCAGCAATGTGGCGTCTAAATTAATTTCAAAAAATTCTCCGCCTTCTGTAAGATAGGCCATCACGTGGTCAACAAGCCACATTAGCGTCGCTCCCCAGAAGAAAAGACTTAAAATGCCGACCTTATACTTATCATTTGGAGCGTTAATATACCATATCGCAGTTGTAATTACTGCCGCGAGTGCCGTCATTATCAGCCACATTATTTAGCTCCTTCTGTAGAGACCGTTTTTACTTCGGGCAATCCTTTGGCTTTTTGTTCAGCAATCAGGACGATGATTCCCCAAACTAGGGTTACCACTACCGCCATAGCCACACCTATCGTCGCCACCTCATGAAGCATTGGCGCAACATCGGCTGGATTTTCCATCGCCGTTAAAAAAGGCGGCCAGGGCACTACCTCTCCATGCCAAATATGCTCTAACGCCAGTAAAATTGTTCCGCCCCATAAGAGCTTATTTAACCAGCCAAGTTTCCGGCTCCAGGTTAACCCGGTTCTTTCCTTTTTCCCCACACCAACCTTGACTTCTTGTTTTTCGACCACCTTCTGTACTACTGTGGTTACAATCGCCTCTGCCATGGGTACTAGAAAACACGCCATAACTTCTTACCTCCTTAATATCTTTTATTCAGATTAAATTTACTCATATGTCTTTCTCTTTGAATATTTGGGGGTCAGAGTTTATTTGCATTTTATAGTATATGCAACCAGTTGCATATAAAAACAAAAAAATAAAAGAGCCTTTAAGATAGACCGTTTATTGACAGGATTTGCAAAGGCCCTGGATGACCATATGCTGAAAATTAACTTGAAAATTGTATTTATCGACTAATAATTTTTCTACCGGTAAGAATAAATCTTCTTCTACGTCCACCGTTTTACCGCATTTATTACAAACCAGGTGATGATGATGTCCTTCATCGGCGTGATGAAAGACTATTCCTTTGTCGGATTCACTTCTATAAACGCAGCCGGTTTCTTCCAGCAGATCCAAAGTTCGGTAGACAGTGGATTTATCTACCTCAGGCATTTTTTTCTTCATGCAGGCAACCATGTCTTCAGCCGTCAGCGGACTACTGCTGTCATGTATTATATCGACAATCATTCGTCGCTGGGGAGTCATCCTCAGCCCTTTTTTCCTTAGAGTAGAAAAACAACTCATCGCACCTGCACCTGGTTGCAAGTATAGTATATGGGGCATGTCTTGTCAATCAGTTTTACAGCTTGTGTTTTACGGCTTGGTAATGAATAACATGTTTGGTTTATTGATAGATGGACTTTAGGTACACTTAAATCTCTCGCAGGTTATGCTAAAACTTATAAAATAACCTCCTCCGGCCATGGTTGCTGCTTTGAAGTACCCCACAGTTTACTGACATAATCCAGTGAAAACAAATCTTCCAATGCATGCAGCCAAAAAATACCCTTATCAGAAAGGATAATCTCGTTCCCATCATCCTTCTTTAGTAAGCCTCCAAGAGAGAACAGCTTCAGATATTTTCCATATACCTCATTGAAGTCTCTGGCAAATCTTTTCCTGAAATCACTTCTTTTAAACCTGGTCTCATAGACTCGCCAGTAAAACCACCATGCCATTTGCATGGTTACTGACAAATCTAATGCTAAGGCAATTGGCATTTTGCCATCTTCTACTCTCTTAATGTATTCAGCCACATTAAATGTATTCAGATAGAAGATATCTTTTAAATATGAACCCCCACTCGCACCGAGACCAACATAAAGCGGCACTGTCACAGAGCAATACTTGGGGACCCCTTTTTTAGTAAATGCCCACACAGATGTCCTTTCATAATTTTTAGCATAAAAGATCTCTTCCTGGATATGGAGCATCTTTTTTCTCTTGAAGATCTGCGTTACATTGTAATTACTCTGCTTAGCCGACTCTCCCATCCTGGTGTAAGGGAAATAGAAAAGGGGATAAGCCGCCACCTGGTCAATACCCATCTCGACTAACTCTCTCCCTGCCTGCTCCAACTCCCCATAAGTCTGACCGGGAAAAGCCAACATGAAATCCACATTGAAACAGGAGAATCCCTTATTGACAGCCCTTTCAATTGCCGCTTTCACTTCTCTAACATTGTAGGTTCTGTTCAGGAGCCTGAGATATTTATCCTGTAGAGCTTCTACCCCGGTACTCAGATTTTTTACGTTCCAAGATTTTAGAGTGTTGAGGTTGTCTGAGGTCAAATCATCTGGATGACTCTCCGTGTGGATATCGCATTGCATATTAAATTTTTTATAGATATATTCCAAAATGCTGCCCAGCCCACTATACAGCATCGTGGTGGGCGTCCCGCCGCCAATATAAAAAGAAGTCACCGGTTTTTTGTTAAAAAGACCGGAGTAGAGATCGATTTCCTTTTTTACCGCTTCTGTATACATGGCCGCGGCTTCAGGATGATAGATCTCTTTGTTATATTGGCAATAAGGACAGATTTGCCGGCAGAAAGGGATATGGAGATAGAGTCCAAGCTCATTGATATCTTGAAACTTTTTTTCCAGGCTTTCATAGCCGGGAATCCTGTTTGCCAGAATCATACTACTCTCTTTAGTCAGCAATTTCCTTATCTGGTTTCTGGGGAAAGTAACTAAAGACATATTAACCTCTGTACGCAATCAGCTAGAGATGATCGCCAAGCCTTTAAAATCAAAGGAGAATTCCAGGGGCGCTTTCCTGGGTCTGACAATTTCATTATAGTTCCTTCTTGCAGGTAATAGTTCATGCCGCTTGCCAGTGTTACTGTGAAGAATGAAAGTGCAACGTCATCCTGGATTCCCGATTCCTTTTTAACCTCTAGCGGTAAAGTTTTGCTCGCCAACCTGTATCGGGGTATTCGTGCTTTCTGCGAAGGTGTAAGCCAATCCTCCTCCCGAAGGAATAATCACGATTCTGCCGGTCGGGGTATCCTCAATCCAGTTCAATCCGTTTTCATATTTAGGGCAGTGTCTTTCATGCTGCCGCCGACGTCCGCGTGGACTCCCACCGCATGACCGCGGTCCCCCATCTCCAGGAAGACGTTATTCTTCCACTGGATAGCGCCTTCTGTCATCTCTTTACTTTCCAGGGTGAGCTTGGCGCCGTATTTTTCGAAGAGAGTAGCGTACTCGCGCAGGAGGGCGGTATGCTTTTGAAATTTGACTTCATCGGCACCGTCATCCTAGCCTTCGAGATGGACCATGATTCCCAGGTTTAAAACATCCTGAATCTCAACCGGAGTAGGGGTGTCTGAAGTCGCCGTTGGTGTCGGCAGCGTCTTTATTATAGTCGGTGTCGATTTGGGGATTGTCGCCACGGGTTTAGTCCTGGTTGGTCTGGGGGTTGGCTTGATATCCGTGACTGACGGAGATGGTTCATCTCCAGTAATCACTGACGGAGAAGGTCCCTCACTGGTAATATTTAGCGTAGAGACTGATTCCCCGGATGGGCTGCTGCATCCCACCAGAATCAGTATACTTAGCAGTATTAGGCCTGAAAACAAGCGTTTCATGTAGCTTAGATTAGCATGTCTGGAAAGGCTTTACGAGAAATATTATCTGTTTTCAGTAAATCAAGTTACACCAATAATACCAGCGTTCCTCCAACAATCAGAACCAGCCCCATAAAAGGTTTCGCGGTTAACTTTTCTTTCAAAAAGAAAAACGAAAAAGCCACGGTAAGAGCGATACTGAGCTTATCAACCGGGACAACGATGCTGGCTGGGCCGCTCTGCAAGGCTCGATAGAAGCACAGCCAGGATGCGCCGGTCGCTATTCCGGATAAACAGATGAACAGCCAGCTTTTATTATCAATGTGCTTCATCTCACCTTGTTTATTTGCGGCGAATACTACAACCCAGGCCAGAATCAAAACCACAATTGTTCGGATAGCCGTGCCTAAATTGGATTCTACTCCCTGAATCCCTACCTTGCCTAAGATGGAGGTGAGGCTGGCAAACACAGCCGAAAGAATCGCATAAATAAACCATGGTAGTCTTACTGATCTCCCTTCATCGGTCCGTTTATTGTAAGTCATCAGGTAGGTGCCAATACCGATAGTAATAATTCCGATGATTTTACTTACTGTGATCGCTTCATTGAAGAAGATAATGGCCAGAATCATGGTTAAAACGACGCTGAACTTATCAATCGGTGTTACCTTGTTTACGGCTCCAAGTTGTATGGCCTTAAAATAGCACAGCCAGGATGCGCCGGTCGCGACTCCCGACAATACCAGAAAAATCAAGGTTTTACTGTCGATATTGCCCCGTAATCCGTGGATATTTTTAACATAATGATAAAAACGAGCTTAGCGAGTTTTAGTAGTATAAAAGCATTCTCCTTTAAGGGACATACCATTTTAAAATGGCCTGATTCGGAGTCAGGTTAA
>Ga0153915_10005455_pt1 | contig 11838 bp, 7 predicted proteins | sample Opewatmetagenome_2_FD_107003 | JGI IMG/M metagenome (GOLD analysis project Ga0153915, IMG submission 107003) | Freshwater wetland microbial communities from Ohio, USA - Open water 3 Core 3 Depth 3 metaG | ecosystem: Environmental > Aquatic > Freshwater > Wetlands | place: USA: Ohio, Lake Erie...
CCAACTGAAACGCTGAACTTCCCCGTTTACCCGCTGGTCTATGCCCAATATGAGGACATCCCGACGCGGCTCTATTGGGGCGACGGACAGGTCATGACCACTTACAGGGACCGTTCTTTTTCTCTCGGAGCAGGCCTGGGTTTTCTGCTCAAGAAGAGTCTGAACCTGGAGCTGGCCTTAGAATTCGAGAAGATGAACATCCATTCCCAAGAGGGGTTGGGTCCGCTGGAATCAACTTCCACCCTTGAACCAACCTTGAAGAAGATCGATTTGGCGGCCACCCTCGACACCCTGGATGACCCCAGAGACCCCAGGAGGGGAATCCTGTTTCGGTGGCGTTATGAAGGCAGCTACAAGTCCCTGGGGTCGAAGCTCTCCTACGAGCTGGCCGAGGTGTCTCTTGAGCTTTACGGAACCTTCCTCAAGAAGAATACAGTCCGCTTGTATGGGTTTTGGGGGACATCCCGCGGGGATGTGCCTTTCTACAAGCATTTCAACCAGGGACGTCCGGCGACATTTATCGGGATGGACTACGACCAGCTTCAGGCAAACGCCATGAAGATCGTCAGGGCGGATTACGGCTACAGGTTCACGAGGTGGGTCCAGTTCAGACTCGCGGCGAACGTGGCGCTAGGGGTGGAGAGGCGATGGCCGGGTACCACCGACTCGCCGGGCACTCTCCGGGGCATCGGCGCAGGAGTCGTGGTCAATACACCCCTGGGACTCTTGGAATTCTTCACCGGATTGGGGAGCAAAGGCCTCAGCGACCCGAACGCGCTGCGGGGTGTCTCCTACCTCCAGCTGGGCGCGCGCTTCTAAGCGGTCGTTATTCCTCTTCGGGCCTGACCCGGCCTTCCTTTACCGCCTCGGCGATGATCTTCTGCTGGAGATGCGCGGGGACCTCCTCATAGTGCGAAAACTCCATCAGGAACGATCCCCTGCCGCCCGTTATTGAAGTCAGCGTCGGCTCGAAATCAAGCATCTCGGCCATGGGTACCGTCGCCTTGATGATCCGCATGTTGCCCTTTTGCTCCATGCCCTGCAGCTTGCCGCGGCGGCCGTTGAGGTTTCCCATAATGTCGCCCATGTAGGCTTCGGGCGTATAGACTTCGACATTCATGACCGGCTCGAGGATCGTGGGTTTGGCCTCTCTCATGGCCAGCTTAAAAGCTTTGGAAGCGGCGATCTTGAAGGCGATGTCCGAAGAATCGACTTCATGATAGGACCCGTCGTAGAGGATGACCTTGAAGTCGACGGCCGGGTAGCCGGCCAATACACCCTTTTTCCTGGCTTCGAGAAGGCCCTTTTCGACAGAGGGGATGAAGTTGCGCGGGATGGCGCCGCCAAAGATCTTGTCTTCAAAAATGAAGTCTTGTCCGCGGGACAAAGGCTCCATCTTGATCCAGACGTCCCCGAACTGGCCCCGGCCTCCGGTCTGTTTCTTATGCCGGCCCTGGACGTCTGCCCTGCCTTTGATCGTCTCCTTGTAGGAGATCTTGGGTGGCTTCAGTTCGACATCGACATTGTAGCGCTTTTTCAGTTTATCCGTGACGATCCGGACGTGGAGCTCGCCGCTGCCGGAAATCAGCAGCTGGCTGGTGTCCGGGTCGCGTTCGAACCGGACCGTCGGATCTTCCTCTACGATCCGGTGAGACGCTTGAGAGATGCGGTCCTCGTCGGCCCTGGACTTGGGCTCGATGGCGAACGAGATCGAGGGCTCGGGGAACTTGATAGCCGGCAGGGCGACTTCCGTCCCCTTCGCCGCGAGTGTGTCCCCTGTAGACGTCACCTTGAGCTTGGCCGTGGCCACGATGTCGCCGCACTTGGCCTGGCCCGCCGGGATCTGCTCCTTTCCCTGGAGGAAGAAAAGGCCTCCCAGCCTTTCATCAGTTTCCTTGGTGACATTGCTGACGATGCTGTCCGGATTAAGCTTGCCCGAGTAAATGCGGAGCAGGGATATGCGCCCCGTGTAGGGGTCGGAAATGGTCTTGAAAACGAGGGCGGCTAGGGGTTCGTCGACCGATAGCTTGACGCTTCCCGGCTGGCCCTTTACGGTCGCCTTGACCGACCCCCTGTCCAGGGGGGAAGGCAGCAGCTCGACCATGCCTTCGGCCAGGGGCTGAGCGCCGATGTTGGCCAGGGCCGAACAGGCGAACACGGGATAAAGCTGGCGGTTGAAGACCGCCTTTTTTAGGCCGGAATGGATCTCTTCCGGAGAAAGCTCTCCTTTTTCCAGGTACTTCTCCATGAGCTTCTCGTCGTTCTCGGCGATCATCTCGATGAGCGCTTCCCTCTTCTTTGCGGCTTCGGTCTTCAGCGCGGCCGGGATGTCCTCTTCGCGGAATTTCCCGCTCTCGTCCCTCTCGAAAATCAGGGCCTTCTGCTTAATAAGGTCGATGACGCCGTTGAAATCCTTCTCCTCCCCTATGGGGATCTGCACGGGAACAGCCTCCCGACCGAAGAACTGCCCGATCGATTCCAGGGTGCGGTCGAAGCTGGCATTTTCCCGGTCGAGCTTGTTGATGACAAACAGCCGCGGCAGGAGGTCCTCCTCCAGCATCTCCCAGACCTTTTCCGTACCCACCTCGACTCCGGAGACCCCATCGACCAAAACGGCCGCGCCGTCAACGGCTCTCAGGGAGGCCCGGGCGTCCCAGAGGAAATTGCTGTAGCCCGGGGTATCGATGCAGTTGATCCTGTGGCCGCCGGCTTCGAAGAAAGAGACCGCGGAGTTGATCGAGATCTTGCGTTCGATTTCTTCCGGCTCGTAATCGGTGACGGTATTCCCCTTGTCCACTTTGGTCAGCCGCCCGGTGGCCCCGAAATCGAACAGCAAAGCGGAAGTCAGGGATGTCTTCCCCGAAGAACCATGGCCGACCAGGGCGACGTTTCTGATCTTGTCCGGGGTATAATCTTTCATCACGAAGCCTCCCAAGGGTTGGTGAAAAAGGCTCTGGCTCGCTTTTCTGTCCCGACTCGGCGCGAGAAAAGAGCAGAAGATATATTACACTAAAAGCAGGGGTTATCTCAAGGGGAGACTCGGGGTATGGGCTCGAGGGCCCGCGAATTTGCCCACATCGTCCCTTTGGAGGGAGAAAGCTGCACTTTCCCCCTTCCAACGCTCGCTTCGCTCCCTGCCTCCCCTTCTCGGACTCCGTCCTGCGACCAAGAGGGCCATCCCCCTTGGAACCCCCGCTGCTTTGCTTCCGCAAATCAGCAAACTCGCATCAGTCGAGAAACCCTGCCCGCTCGCCTCCGGATGACCCTCTACGCCCATACCCCTCGTCTTCTGCAAGAAGGAAGCATCTCGGAGGGATCAGGAATGGATGATGGTCTGGAACTCGGGCGGGAGAGGAGCGTAGAATTCCAGCAGCGCTTGGGAAACCGGGTGGGTGAAAACGATGTGCCAAGCGTGCAGGAAGAGCCGCTGCTTCCCCCCGGTTCTGTCTTTCCCTCCATAGCGGGTATCGCCGACGATCGGATGGCCGGCCGCGGCAAAATGGACACGGATCTGGTGCGTCCGGCCGGTCACCGGCTTTATCTCCAGCAGCGTGAAATCCGGGAATGTTTTCTTGACGGAATACAGCGTCAGGGCCGCCTTCGGTTTTTTGGTCCGGATGGAGATCCGCTGTCGGTGGCGGGGATGACGGCCGAGCGCCCAGTCGATCCTGCCGTCGGAGACCTGGACATGGCCCCGGACCAATCCCAGATAGACCTTCTCCACCTCGCGCGCCTTGAACTGACGTTTGAGCTCCGAGTAGGCTTTGTCGGTCCGGGCGACGACCATGACCCCGGAGGTCTCCTTGTCCAACCGGTGGACAATGCCCGGTCTCTCGGGGTGACCCACCTGCTCGATGCCCGGAAAATGATGGATGAGCGCGTTGACCAAGGTCCCGGCCTCGACACCCGCCCCGGGATGGACGACCAGCCCGGCCGGCTTGTTGAGAACGATGATATGTTCGTCGGAATAGATGATATCCAGAGGGATGTTCTCCGGAAGAAGGGGGCTCTTTCGGCTCATCTCGCGGCTGTCCACGTCGACGACGTCCCCTTCCTTCAATATATGGGAGGGCTTTGTCCAGGTCTTGTTGAGGCGGACCTTCTGATCGGCGATGAGCTTTTGGATCTGGGCCCGGCTCAGCTCCAAGAGGTGGGCCGAAAGAAAAACATCCAGCCGCCGGCCGGCTCCATGAGCGAGAGTGATATGGAATGTGTTCTCAGGCACTCTTTCTTCTTTTCAGCCAGAAATAGAGACAAAGGCTGAGGATGACGCCGAGGATGCAGAAGAGCTGCGGCAATGTCAGGCTGAGGAAGGGCGATCCGCCACGGATGAGGATGGCGTTCTCCGCATGGTCCCCTCTGAAGTACTCGGTAAAGAAGCGGATGAGCGAGTAGTTCAGGATATACAGTGAGAACACCTGGCCGTCGAAGCGCCGGCGGCGCAGGATCAGGAAGAGAATGAGGAAATTGATGAAGTTGAGACCGGCCTCGAAGAGCTGGACCGGGTAGAGCGCTTTTCCGAGCGGGATGCCGGTAAGGTCATGAGCGTACTGGCTCTCAAAGGTCACGCCAACCGGGGAGGCGCATTCCCGACCGTAGCAGCAGCCGGCCATGAAGCAGCCGATGCGGCCGAACCCATGCCCCAGGGCCAAAGCCGGCCCCGCCAGATCAGCCACCTTCCATGTCGGAATGCGCCGCCGGTGGAAATACCAGATGGCAAAAACAACGCCGAAGGCGAGCCCTCCCTGGAAAACACCCCCGGAGCGGGCCAGGCTCAGCAGCTCGCCTGGATATTCCGTATAGTAAGAAAAATTTCCGATGAGCATGACCAGCTTGGCCCCGAGAAGAGAGATCAGGATGATATAGAAGCCGGCATCGACGAGTCGCCCCGCTTCGAGGCCCTGTTTTCTGGCCTGGACATAGAGAAACCAGAGCCCTAGCCCCACTCCCAAGGCGACCAGGAAGCCGTAGGTGTGGATGGTCAGTGGGCCGATTCGGATGAGGATGGGGAACATGCGGGTTTCCTTGCCAGCAGCATGATTAAAAGGAGGACGGCGCCGATGGTGATGCACGAATCGGCGACGTTAAAGAAAGGCCAATGACGGTTACCGACGTAAAAGTCAAGAAAATCGATCACGTAGCCGCGGACCAGGCGGTCGACCTGGTTGCCTAGGGCGCCGGCCAGGATCAACGAGAGGGCCAGCTTCGTGCCCCGCTCGGCGGCCGGCGTCTTGATGAAATAATAGACGACGAGCGCCAGGGCGGTGATCGAGGCGGCGAGCAGAGCCACAAAGACGGCCCGGCTGCCGGAATGGGAGAAGAAGCCGAAGATGGCCCCTTTGTTGCGGATATGAGTGAGGCTGAAGAAGCCGGGGAGGACCTTCCGGCTGGCGTAGAGGGGGACTTCGCGGGCGACGAGCCACTTGGTCGCCTGGTCCACACAGACTAACAAGGCGATGAAGGCCAGATAGGGGAGGTTTCTCCTCATGCGAGTTCCCGGACCACATCCTCGCAGCGCCGGCAGAGCTCGGGATAATCCCGGCTTTGGCCGACATAGACGGAATAGTTCCAGCATCTTTGGCACTTGGCTCCGGGCGCCCGGGAAATGCGGACAGCAAACTCCTCCGCGGATTCGAGGACAACTGAAGAGACAATGAACAGCGAAGCCAGGTCCCCCTCATATTTGCGGACCAGAGCCTCTTCCGCCGCCGGGATGCGGAGGTGAACTTGGGCTTCCAGTGAATTGCCGATGAGCTTCTCCTCCCGCGCTCTCTCGAGCTCCTTGAGGACGGTTTCGCGCAGCGCTAACAGCCCGTCCATCTCCCGTCCGATCTCTTCATCCAGCCACTTCCTCTCGAAAGAGGGGAAGGATGCCAGGTGGATGGAATCTTCCTTTCCCTTGAAGCCGGAAAGACTTTCCCAGGCCTCCTCGGTGGTGAAGGGAAGGATCGGCGCCATCAGCGTCAAGGTCGTCCGGAGGATCTCGAAAAGGGCGGTCTGGGCCGATTTTCGGAGTGCAGAGCCCTTGGCAGAGCAGTAAAGCCGGTCCTTGAGGACGTCCAGGTAAAAGGCGCTGAGCTCCACGGTGAAGAAGGTGAAGAGGGAATGAAAGACGGTGTGGTATTCATACTCCTCGTAGGCCTTGAGGATGCGCTGCCCGAACTCGGCTGTCTTGTCCAGCGCCCAGCGGTCAAGAAGGAGCAGGTTTTCCGCTTCCAGGTGTTCCCTGTCCGGAGAGAAGTCGGAGATGTTCCCGAGGATGAAGCGCCAGGTGTTCCTGATCTTGCGGTAGGCGTCCTCCAGCCGCTCCAAAATCTCCGGGCCGAACTTGGCGTCCTCCTTGTAATTGAGCATGGCCACCCACAGCCGCAGCACCTCGGCCCCGTCCTTGGAGATGATCTCCTCGGGCTCGATAAAGTTGCCGAGCGATTTCGACATCGCCCTCCCCTGCTCGTCCAGGATGAAACCGTGGGTGATGCATGTCCTGTACGGGGAGCCGCCCCTGGCACCGACGCCGACAATCAGGGAACTGTTGAACCAGCCACGGTGCTGATCGTGGCCCTCAATGTAGACATCCGCCGGCCAGGGAAGATCGGGGCGCACTCCGAGGACGGAATGGCTCGACCCCGACTCAAACCAGACATCCAGGATGTTGTTCTCTTTTTCGAAGCTGCTGGAGCCGCACCGGGAACATTTTGTCCCGGCCGGGAGGAACTCATCGATCCCCTTGGTAAACCAGGAGTTAGAACCCTCCCGGGAAAAGATATCCGCCGCGCGTAGGGCGATCTCCGCCGAGGCCAGCACTTGCCCGCAGGAGCGGCACTCGAACGCCGGGATGGGAACTCCCCACTTGCGTTGCCGGGAAATGCACCAGTCGGGCCGGGCGGCCATCATGTTGGCGATCCGCTCCTCGCCCCAAGGCGGGATCCAGTGCACGTTCTTGATCGCGTCCAGAGCTTTTTGCCTGAGACCGCCATGGTCAATGGAGATGAACCACTGGGAGGTCGCCCGGAAGATAACCGGGTTCTTGCAGCGCCAGCAGTGGGGGTAGGAATGGGTGATCGTCCCTTCCTTGAGAATCGATCCTTCCTTCTTCATGTCGGCGGTGATCAAGGCGTTAGCGTCAAAGACGTTCTGGCCGCCATAGCGCTCTACCTGCGGGATGAACTTCCCTTCGCTGTCGACAGGGGTGTAGATCTCCAACCCGTAGGCGACCCCGGTCAGGTAGTCTTCCTGCCCGTGTCCGGGCGCGGTGTGGACACACCCTGTTCCATCTTCCAGGGTTACGTACTCGGCCAGGACGATCAGGGACTCGCGGTCGATCCAGGGGTGCCGGGCCTTAAGCCGGTCCATGTCTTTGCCGGGAAACGTGGCCAGGACCCGAGGCTCCCTGAACCCAAGCTCTTCGGCGACGACTGGCAGCAGCCTCTTGGCGAGGATGTAGACTTCATCCCCGACCTCGACGGCGACATATTCATAATCGGGATGAAAAGCGATGGCCAGGTTTGCAGGCAGGGTCCACGGTGTGGTCGTCCAGATCAGGATGAAGACACGTTTTTCCGCGAGGGCCGGGAACTTGGCCGAAAGGTCGGAGACAAGCGGGAATTTCACGTAGATCGAAGGCGAACTCCGGTCCTTGTACTCGATCTCGGCTTCGGCCAGGGCCGTCTGGCAATGCGGGCACCAGTGGACGGGCCGCAACCCCTTGTAAACATTCCCCGACGAGAAAAAGGCCGCCAGGAACCGCAGGACGGCGGCCTCGTACGAGGGGTTCATGGTCAGGTAGGGAGCCGGCCAATCCCCGAAGACGCCCAGGCGGACGAATTCCTCCCGCTGGACATCGATGAACTTCAGGGCATATTTCCTGCACTCCTCCCGGAACTCGATGATCGACATGTCCTTCTTTTTTTCTCCGAGGAGCTTGTCGACATGGATCTCTATGGGCAGGCCGTGGCAGTCCCAGCCCGGCAGATAGGGCGCCCTGTAGCCCTCCATGGTTTTGGCCTTGATGATGAAGTCCTTGAGGATCTTGTTCAGGGACGTGCCGAGGTGGATCCTGCCGTTGGCATAGGGGGGCCCGTCATGGAGGACAAAGGCCGGGGATTTCTCCCTGTTCTTAAGGATGCGGCCGTAGAGGTCCATAGCCGCCCATCTCTTGAGCATCTCGGGTTCTTTCTGGGCGAGCTTGGCCTTCATGGAAAAAGGCGTCTGGGGCAGGTTGAGCGTGCTCTTGAAATCCGGTTTGTCGGCCATAGTCGTTTCCGTCCAAAGTATTCAGTGATTATAGACTATCTCTCCTGGAGGCACAATACCTTAGGGGGCACCCGCGCCTTGCTGTGGGGCCGGCACGATGCATCTTTTTTCTTCCCGGACAAGTTTAATCAAATAGAAGGAGTTGCCGAAGCCGTTCGCGCGCACTTGATACCCCGGGCGAAAGTTGTATAATATGGCCGTGAAAAGAAGAGTCTTTTTCTGTCTTTTCGCCCTTTCCTTTCTCCTCGCCTGCCTCTCTTTCGCCTTCGCCCAGAAAAAGATATCCCCCAAGGACCTTCCCGTGACTTACCGCAAGTGGCTGGAAGAGGAGGTCGTCTATATCATAACTCCCAAGGAGAAGGACGTCTTCCTCCAGCTCGAGACCGACCGCGAGAGGGAGATCTTCATCGACGCCTTCTGGAAGCAGCGCGACCCCGATCCCCTCACCCCGGAGAACGAGTTCAAGGTCGAACACTACAAGCGGCTGGCCTACGCCAATCAGTACTTAGGAAAAGAGGGCCCGGGCGCCGGCTGGCGGTCGGACATGGGCCGTCTTCACATCATCCTGGGACCGCCCCAGCAGATCGACCGCTTCGAAAACTTGACCGAGATCTACCCGGTGGTCATCTGGTTCTACAGTGGAATGGCCAAGTACGGCATCCCCAATTCGTTCTACATCATGTTTTTCAAGCCCTCAGGTACCGGGGAGTACGAGATCTATTCCCCTGTCCAGGACGGCCCGGCCAGCCTGCTGATCCATTACAGGGGCGACGTGTCTGACTACACATCGGCTTACAACGAACTTCTGAACGTCGACCCCAGCATCGCCGACGCTTCCCTTTCCTTCCTACCCGAAGAGTCCGGCCGGATCCTTTCCCCCTCCATAGCTTCCGAGATCCTGGTCTCCAGCAAGATCCCCGGCATCCCTCGAGAGTCGGTCAAGGATGCCTATGCCGAGAAGCTCCTCGCTTATAAGGACATCGTGGAGGTCGATTACTCGGCGAACTACATTGGGAGCGAATCTTTGGCCGCGGTCATCCGGGAAAAGAGCGGCCTCACCTTCGTCCATTATCTCATCGAACCGTCCAAGCTCACCTTCGTCCAGGTGGGCGAGCGTTTCCGGGCCAACCTCGAGGTCAACGGCAAGGCAACAGACCTGGCGGGAAACACGATCTACCAGTTCGACCGGTCCGTGCCGATCGATTTCAGCCGCGAGCAGGTAGAGAGCGTCAGACCCAAGCTCTTCAGCTTCCAGGACATCTTCCCGCTCATCGAAGGCCGCTACAAGCTCAACATCCTCGTTAAGAACACCATGTCCAAAGAGTTCACCTCCTTAGAGCAGGATATCACCGTAGCCCCGCTGTCCGGGCCCCGCCTCAGCCCTCTTATCCTGGCCAACAAGGTTATCCCCAATTCCGCTTACCGGGGACAGAACAAGCCTTTCCTGATCGGGGACACCCAAGTCGTGCCCTCGCCCAGAAACGACTTCACATTACAGGACAAGCTCTACGTCTACTTCCAGGTCCTGGGACTCGACCGAGACCTCAGCGAAGATGGAGTCCTTGATTTTGCCATACTCAGGGAGGGGCAGAAAGTCTCCTCGACGTCCAAGCCCCTGGCGGAGTGCTCCGGCAAGCCTGACATCTTGGAAGAGCTCTCCCTGGCCGGCCTGAATTCGGCCTATTACCGGGTCAAAGTCTCGCTCTTGAACAGAGACCAGAAAGAAGTCCTGTCCGAGCAGGCCGATTTCTTCATCTCTCACCTGCCTGTCTTGCCCAGGCCCTGGGTTCTCTCCCTCCCGCTCCCCCCGACCGCAGACCCGCTCATCGCCAACATCCTGGGGAACCAATTTTCGAACAGCAAGGATCGCGCCCGGGCCAAGGCCAACCTCGGCGAAGCCTACCGCCGCAGCCCGGCGACGAGCCAGTACGCCCTGGATTACTGCCGCGTCCTGATGGAGGACAAGGAATATCAAAAGGTCAAGGAAGTGGCCGGCCCGTTCCTCCAGACCGAAGCGCAATACGATTTTCTGCTTGACCTGGGCCAGGCCTCCCAGGCGCTGGGTGAGCTGGCCGATGCCATCGCCCGCTATAAGGAGTATCTCGCCCACTTCGGGGCTAACATAAATGTCCTTAATGCCGTCGGCGACTGCTACTATCAGCTCGGCAACTGGGAAGAGGCCCGTATTGCCTGGCAAAGGTCCCTGGAGATCAGCCCAGCACAGGAGGAACTCAGGAACAAGCTGGAGTCCCTCAAGGAGAAAAAATGAAAATACGGTGGGCAGTCTCGGCGATCGGCCTGATCTTGTTCATCTCCTGCTCCGCAGGACGAATGCCCAAGGACCTCGCTCCTGACGAGCAGGAATTCCTGTCCACCGTCCGCTACATCATAACCAGCAAGGAGAAAAAGGCTTTCCTCGCCCTGCCTTCCTCCGAACGGTCCCGTTTCATCGAGGAGTTCTGGAAGAGCCGTGATTCCGATCCCGACACCGAAGTCAACGAGTACAAAGTCGAGTACATGAAACGGATCGCCGAGGCCAAACACCTCTTTACCGAAGCCGCCGGTACGGGCTGGCTCACCGACCGGGGACGGGTCTACATCCTGCTCGGCCCGCCGGAGCAGCGGGAACAGTACCCCCAGGGTTATTTCAACTTCACCCGGCCGATTGAGGTTTGGCGTTATGGCTTTTACGAGCTTTATTTTATCGACTCCCGCGTCAACGGCAACTTCGAGCTGGTGGCGGAGAGCGCCCGCCTGATATCCGAGATCAACGTCGCCCAGCAGCAACTCAGGTCCCACCCTACGGCTGGCGAAGAAGAGTCCGGAGGCGACTTTGATGTCGATGTCCGGAAAACGTCCGAAGGCGGGAGGCTCGTCATTGTATCCATACCGTACGAAGACATCTGGTTCTCGGCCGAAGGGAAGGAGTTCAAAGCGAACTTTGAGCTCATCTGGGAAGTCTACGACGCGGCCGACAAGAAAATCCTGGAAGGCGCGAAGACATACCCTCTCTCGCTGACGCAGGAGCAATTCAAAGAACGCCGCGGCCAGAAATGGTCCGCCGAGATCCCCCTCGACCTCAACCCGGGGAATTATCAGGTCGCCCTTACCATGAAAAACCTGACCGACCAGAACCAGGTCAGGAAACGGATAAAAGTAACGGTTTGAAAAGAACGGAGGCATTTATGAGGACATCCCGATGGTTATTCGCTTTGGGAATTATCCTGTCATTCCTTATCGGCGCTCAGGAGATGGCCGCCCAAGGGGGACGGGGAAAGGGCCGGCTTCAAGGACTGGTCTTGGACGAGGCCGGAAACCCGATCGCCGGGGCCAAGGTGCTTCTGGAGCTCATGGCGAAGGAAGCTGCTGAGCGGGTGGCGACGGCAGATAAGGACGGCGAATGGGCGATGGTCGACCTGGGCTCAGGCAACTGGCGACTCACGATCAGCTTTGAGGGATATATCCCCACGACGACGTCGGTCTTCGTCAGCCAGATCCAGAAAAACCCCAAGGTCGTCCTCAAGCTGAAGAAGCCGGAGATCGACAAGAACGCCGTCATCACGGATGAGGCCTCTCTGGCCTTTA
>Ga0153915_10005456_pt1 | contig 11836 bp, 10 predicted proteins | sample Opewatmetagenome_2_FD_107003 | JGI IMG/M metagenome (GOLD analysis project Ga0153915, IMG submission 107003) | Freshwater wetland microbial communities from Ohio, USA - Open water 3 Core 3 Depth 3 metaG | ecosystem: Environmental > Aquatic > Freshwater > Wetlands | place: USA: Ohio, Lake Erie...
CAACGATGCGTAAAATAGTAATGAGAACAGTACGTATGTCTGGTTTGGATTTTGAGAGGATCGAAGAGGCCGGCAATGGCGCCGAGGCAATTGAAAAGCTGAAAGTCGCCCCGGTAGATTTGGTACTTTGCGATGTCAATATGCCTGAAATGACCGGACTGGAAATGGTCAAAAAAATTCGCACAGAGCTGAAGATTTGTGGTAATACCAAAATTATTATGGTTTCAACTGAAAGTTCACAGGAACTAATTGATGGCGTAATTGCTGACGGTGCCAATGGTTTCATTACGAAACCGTTTACACCTGAAAAATTCCAGGAAAAATTGTCACCGTTTATGAATTAAAACAGACTTGGGGCGGATTAGCAACTTTTAATGAAAGTGAGGTTATTTTAATGGTAGAGCAATTGTGCCTTAGTGAGGCGTTAATATCCAGCGCAAAAGAAATTTTCAGTACTATGGTATTTATGGATTTGACTGAAGCTACAGAACCGGATTTACAGTCGGATGACAAATCACTGCTGGGTTCAATCACTTTCAAGGGCGGCATTGAAGGCTGCCTGGCAATAGGTTGCGGAGCGTCTTGTGCCAAAGCCATAGCGATGAATATGCTTGGAATTGAATCGGCTGATGAAGTTACAGAAGAAGGCGTTTGTGATGCTATCGGCGAAATAGCAAATATGGTTATGGGCGGAATAAAATCACGAGTACTCAAAAGCGTTAATACTCTCGAAGTTTCTATTCCATCCGTTGTCAGTGGTCGCGACCTAAAAAACAATCTGGGCGATAAAGCTATGAAAATATCTATGAAAGTCAGTGTCGACAGCAAGTATCCCGCTGAGTTAATGCTGATGTATAGAGAAAGTATAAAGTAAAGCATTTTTTGTAACGGTTTAATATGACAGCGTCTCAGACAGAAATTAAATCACGAATGGTAGAGTTGTCCACAACGTCTTTTGAGGCGTTTTGTGATGACATTGCCGGTATGTTCCAAATGGAGATGAAATGCTCTATGAAAGGGGAGTCTGTTGAAACTACCAAAAGTCTGAGCCAGAAATTCAAAAAGCTGGCGGCTGTTACTTTCGTAAAAACTAACGGTGTCTTAAACGGCACTTTCCATATCATTTTCGACCAAGGCGGACTGTTTACTCTGGCCGGTCTCATTGTAATGCTGCCCAAACAAAGAATTCTTGATGACAGAAAACGCGGCTCACTGCAAGATGCTGAAGCTATTGCCGATACTGTCAAGGAAACAGGTAATCTGCTGGTTGGCAGTTGGGACAGAATCTTTCGTGAAGAAATGGAAGGACATGGCCATTTTATTCAATCAAACACATTCATAGGGAATCCGTGGGGTAATCCGAAAGAGAAAATTGGTCTGGAAGCCGAAGAAAAATTATCACTTCTTCATTATGAAATAACCGCAGACGGCTATCCTCCATTTGAATGCGGTGTTATATTTTCAGATGCGATTTTTGTTGAACCGCCTGCTCCGCCGCCTGTAGAGGCTGTTGCCACAGAAGTAAAACAAGAGGAAAAACCAGCGGAAGTGAAACCTGCCGAAGCTGCTGCTGCTGTTGCAGAACCTGTTAAAACGGAAGTTGCCGCAGAAGCCAAATCAGCAGAGGTAAAACCTGTAGAAACTGTCGCCGCTGCCCAGAAACCTGCTAAAACTGAACCAGTCGCAGAAGTAAAAAGCGAAGCAAAACCAGCAGAGGTAAAAACCGAAGAAGCCAAGCCTGCTGAAGTAAAACCTGTGGAAAAAGAAGCGGTTAAAACTCAGGCTGCTGCTGAAGTAAAACCTGCTGATGTATCTAAGCCTATAAATGACAAGGAACCTGCTGCAGGGCCTATTTCTGAAACTATACAAAAAATGGTACAAACGACCGTATCTGTATCCGGCGACGGTTTGATATCCTTAAAAATGTGCGCCAAAGATGTTATGCAAACGAATGTTCTCTGGGGCAGTCCCGACGACAGTGTAGAGTTGGCGATGACGAAAATGCAACGTGCGGATACGAGTTATATGATGGTTGGCAAAGATGGGCTGCCGGAAGGTATCGTTTCGACATTTGACCTTGCCGCGGCATTAAGCATATATCTTAAACCGATGTTCGCCAAGTGGCGCAGGCCGACGGATGACGCTACGCTCCAAATCAGGGTTAGATGGATAATGACCAGACCTGTTCGCACTATAAAACCGGATACATCGCTTACCGCGGTAATGGAAAATATGTGCCAGTCCGGTCTGCGGTGTCTGCCGGTAACTGAAAAAGACGGCAAAATCGCAGGTCTGATAACGGTTTTTGATATATTCAGAGTACTGCTTAATAATACAAATCACTCTGTGGCAGGCAACACACTCCAAGCTGCTTCAATAGCGTAATTTTCATATCAAATAATTACTCTCTCCCATAATCTCATTTGGTGCTATCGTACTGCTTTAACAATGTTTTACGTTAAATCTGGTATTTTCCGAAGTTTATCGCAATAGTGAAACTGTCGAAAAATCTATAAAGCGTAATACATAAATTTAGGGCATATTATCAATGTAAAGAAGAACTCTTATGGGCGATAGTAACAAAAAATTGATGGATTTGATTGAGCAGGCGGCCTGCAGTGCAAATATGCTGGACGCTGCCGACGTTGCAGAGCTTGACAAACTGCAGACAACTTTTAGTGAGATTAGCAAAGCTGTTACTGAGCTTAGTGATGCACCTGCGCAATTGCTCGAGCAGGCTAAAGGTTCCACATCACAAGCAACTGAACTTCTGCAAAAAATTCTTAAGCATCAGGCAGAAGACACAGGCAAAGCAATAGAGTCCATATCTAAAATTGTTTCATTGCTTCAGAACATTACAACTCAAATTGAAAAAGCGGCTGAAAACAAAGATGCAAAAGTGTCTGACGCGGCCGCGGCCAAAGCTGCTGATTCGCAGCAGGGTATAATTTCTGAAGAGGATGTTGCGCTTGTGCAGGATTTCATTGCTGAATCCAAAGAACATATAGAATCTGCAGAAGCAGGTTTGCTTGAGCTTGAAACAAAACCGGATGATAAAGAAACGCTGAATAAAATATTTCGCGCTTTTCATACAATAAAAGGTATGGCAGGATTTCTTAATCTGACGGATATTGGTTCTCTGGCGCATTCAGCAGAGAATCTGCTCGATTTGGCGCGTAAGGGCGAAATGGAACTGACAGGTGCAAATACGGATGCGATTTTTGAATCCATCGATATGCTCAAGAAAATGATGGGCGAACTGAAAGTGGCTGTGGAGACCAAGAAACCGGTGTCCAAACAGGCGAATATGCCGCAGCTTCTTGAAAAACTAAAAGCATTAGCACAGGGTCAGAGTCTTGCCGCAAGTCTTAGTACGCCGCAGGGACAGAAAAAAGATGTGAAACTTGAGGAAGTGCTTGAGACTCCAAAAGTTGAAGCTGCAAAACCTGAAACTCAGAAAGAAGAGATCACGCAGGCCAAACCTGCATATACTCCTGAGCAGGATAGGCGTGAAGCGATACCTCGCCGCAGCGGCGAAGACCGCAGAGCTGCGGAAACGACAACTGATGAGAAGATAAAGGTCAGCACAAATCGTCTTGATACTTTGATAAATATGACTGGCGAACTTGTAATCGCGCAGTTGATGATTGCAGAAGAAGCTAATACGAAATTATCCACTGAATATGAGTTGAACCGCAAAGTTACTCATCAGGGCAAGATTATTCGTGAACTGCAGGAACTGTCGATGTCAATGCGAATGGTTCCGATTGAAGGTGTGTTCCAGAAAATGGCCAGACTTGTTCGAGACCTTTCACATCAGGCTGGCAAGAAAATAAACTTTATGACAAAAGGCGAGGAAACAGAACTCGACCGTAATATCGTTGACAAAATTGCCGATCCGCTGGTGCATATGGTAAGAAATTCCATAGACCACGGTGTTGAGACGCCGGAAGATCGTACGAAAAAAGGCAAGAATGCTGCTGGTACAATCGAACTGCGTGCGTTTCATCAGGCAGGCAATATTGTCATTGAAATTGAGGATGACGGCAAAGGCCTTAATAAGGATCGCATTTTGAAAAAGGCGATTGAAACAGGTCTTGTTGAGCCTGGTCAGCAGTTGAGCGATGACGAAATATACAAGCTGATTTTCCACGCAGGCCTTTCAACCGCAGAAAAGGTAACAAATATTTCAGGCCGCGGCGTCGGAATGGATGTTGTAAAGAAGAATATTGATTTGCTTCGCGGCAAAATAGATATCACAACTACGATTGATAAGGGAACTATTTTTACAATACGTCTGCCGCTGACGCTTGCGATAATTGACGGACAAATCATAAAAATAGGTGATGAACGTTATATTATTCCGATAAACGCGATTATACGCACTTTTAAACCAGACGCTACTCATCTTTCGTCTGTTCAGAATCAGGGTGAAATGGCAATGGTTCGCGGACAGTTATTGCCGTTGGTTCGGCTTTATAAGCTGTTTAACGTCGTTCCTAAAACTGAAAATCCGACGGAGTCTTTGTTGGTTATAGTTGAGGAAGAGGGCGAAAAATGCTGTCTGCTTGTTGATGAGCTGCTCGGCCAGCAGCAGGTAGTTATAAAGAGTCTTGGTAGTGGTCTGGGATTGGTAAAAGGTGTCTCAGGCGGAGCTATTATGGGAGATGGAATGGTTAGTCTGATTCTTGATATTCCTGGAATAATGAGATTGGCGAGGAATTAAACGTGGAAACAGTAACTATAAATGATATGGTTTTAACCGAGAAAGATTTTTACAGAATCAGTCAGTTGGTTTATGACCACTGCGGAATCAATCTGCACGAGGGCAAGAAAGAGCTTGTGCGTGCACGCCTGGCAAAAAGACTTCGCCTTGGCAATTTCAGGACGTTTCCTGAATATATGGACTATGTTCTTGCGGATAAAACCGGTGTCGAGTTTTCGATACTTATCGATTCGATTAGTACGAATCTGACGAGTTTTTTCCGTGAGGATCAGCATTTTCAATATATGGAAAATAAACTTCTGCCTGCTTTGCTGGATCGAAAAAGAAAGGCGCACAGTACCAGAATACGCGGATGGAGCGCCGGCTGTTCATCGGGCGAAGAACCATATACGATAGCCATTGTTTTGCTTGAATTTCTTAAAGACAAAGGCAGATGGGATACTAAAATTTTGGCTACGGATATTTCGACCGGTATGCTCGATACCGCAAAGAATGGTATTTATAGTGCTGAGAGAGTATCGCCCGTTCCGGCTGCTCAAAAACAAAAGTATCTTGTGCAGCACAATGCAAAAGGTCAAAAAGTATTTGAAGTGAATCCGTGTCTTCGGGATATTATTATTTTCAGTTATTTGAATTTGATGAAAGAATGGCCGATTAAGGGCCCTCTTGATTTTATATTTTGCAGAAATGTGATGATATATTTTGATAAGCCGACGCAATCGGTTTTGATAAATAGATATTGGGATTTGCTGGACTCCGGGGGAATTCTGTTTACCGGTCATTCTGAATCGCTGACCGGTGTCGAGCACAAATTTAAATATATCCAGCCTACTATTTATATGAAGCCTTAAACAGGATTGGGAAATAATGGAAAATAAAACGATAGTACATGTATCTGATGCGAAGGTGTCCAATGATCCTGCGAATGTACTTATAACATATTCGTTGGGCTCTTGCATCGCGGTGTGTCTGTACGATTCGGTAACGCAGGCGGGCGGTATGCTGCATTATCAGCTTCCTGATTCAAAAGTTGACCCTGATCGTGCGAACGAAAAACCGTTTATGTTTGCGGATACAGGTATGCAGATATTGGTTAACAAGCTGATGTCAATGGGCGCGAGCAAGAAACGAATGCATGTGAAAATCGCAGGCGGAGCGGAAATGGATACCGGTCCAAAGGGATTTGATATCGGGAAACGAAATTATTTGGCTATAAGAAAAATTATGTGGAAAAACGGAATGTTTATTGATGCCGAAGATGTCGGCGGACATACACCACGGAATATGTATTTAAATATTGGAAATGGAAATGTAACGGTCAGAGCAAACGGCCTTGAGAGGAGTTTGTGAAAAAATGGCTCGAAACTATAGTTTTATCGGAGAGATGTTATGTCATGGAACATATTAATTGTAGATGATTCGTCGTTAACTAGAAAAATAGTTAAACGCGTAATTGAGATGACCGAGATGGATGTTGGTCAATTTCTAGATGCTGAGAACGGCGAAGAGGCGCTGAAGGTTCTTCATCAATCAAACGTTGATCTTGTGTTGAGCGATTTGAATATGCCGCAGATGAACGGAGTGGAAATGGTACACCAGATGAAGTCTACGGCTGATACGAAGTCGATTCCTGTCGTTATTATTTCCACGGAATCAAAGACGTCTCGCATTCGTGAGCTTCTGGCTGAAGGTGTTAAGGATTATCTCCATAAACCTTTTACGCCGGAGGAGTTCAAAGAGCTTATACAGACGGTTTGCTGTGGTACGACACAGAAAGCAGACAATCTTTCGTCTGAGGCGCTGACAAAAGCGCTTGAGACGATGGCATTCCTGACGGTAATACCTGTCGATGAAGATATGGTTGTGCCGCAGAATACCGTACGGGCTGAGATAGGTTTCTCTGGTCTGAAAGAGGGTACAATTGAAATTCTTGCCGGCCTGGATTTCTGCAAACTGCTCGCTGAAAACATAGGCGCGATGGATAATCCGGATGAAAAAGCTGCGTGTGACGCACTGAAAGAGCTTTCCAATGTTACTTGCGGACTATTTCTTCCTATGGTTGTTACTTCGACGGCGGATGTGTTTGATGTTACCGTTCCGAATAGTGACAGATGTGATGATGCGTCTCAATGGAAAGAATTTACGGCTGACAAGAATGCCTGTGTTATAAATGTTGAGGGACATGCGGTAGCCATAAGGCTGACGATTAAAGATGCGGCGCTTTCAGATGCAGGAGTGTAATTTAAAGTGTGTGTGGAAAGTGTGTTTGATTAATTTTCTTGGAACGTGATATGAGTGATAAAAATTTTTCAGGAATAAGAAATAACGGCGTTTTGCCCGATGCCGCCGGAATGACTATTCCAGAGGATATACGTGATTTATTGGGCGATTACGCAGAGTCCGTTAATTCGATGCTTGATGAGTTAGAAAAGTCGACTCTGTCGTATGAAGCAGGAGACAGAGGTAAGGACAACACTGATTCTATAAAAAGGATTTTACATAAAATAAAAGGTGAGGCGTCGATGACGGGCATTGAAGAAATAAGTGAGTTAACTCATCAGACTGAATTTGCATTTGATGAACTTGCTGAAAATCAGCGGCCAGATATGCTGCTGAGATACAAGGACTGGATATGTAAAGCAGTATCTGGTATTACTGAAAACGTATAGGACGGGAACTGACAAAAATGGAATCTAATGCTGATATGCTGAAAAAAACGATAACCGTGGAAATCGGTGATGCCAAGATGTCATCTGATGTTACGCGCATTCTTGCTACATATTCACTTGGTTCCTGTATCGGCGTATGTTTATACTGCAGCGCCAATCAGGTTGGCGGTATGCTGCATTATTTGCTTCCGGATTCGTCAATGAATCCCAAGAGGGCACAGGAAAATCCGTTTTTATATGCTGATACGGGTATGAAAGTGCTTCTTGAGGCGCTCGCAGAAAAAGGGATAAAGAAGAATCAAATCAAGGTAACAGTGGCAGGCGGAGCCCAAAGACTGAAAGTTACTGCGGAAGGATTCGATATAGGAAAACGCAATTATTTGGCTATAAGAAAAATTCTCTGGAAGAATGGAATGTTTATTAATTCTGAAGATGTCGGCGGCGATCGTCCGCGTACTTTATATATGGGCATTGCCGATGGCAGTGTAATTATAAAATCAGACGGCTTTGAAAAATGTGTATAATTTGAAAGATTGAAAAATGTTGAATACAATTACAACAAATGTGAGAGTGCTGATAGTTGACGATTCCGCGATTGTTCGCAAAATTCTAAGTGCGCATCTCGGACAGCAAAAAGGTATAGAAGTTGTCGGTACAGCACCTGACCCATATATCGCACGCGATAAAATTCTGGCGTTAAAGCCGGATGTGCTTACGCTCGACGTGGAAATGCCGAAAATGGACGGCATAACTTTTTTACGCAAGCTGATGAAGCATTATCCTATGCCGGTTATTATTCTCAGCTCTCTGACGCCAAAAGGCAGCAAAATGGCACTGGAAGCGCTGGAAGCCGGAGCTGTAGATGTCATAAGCAAGCCGGGACCTGCTTACAGTGTCGGTGATGCTTGTGTTGAACTGGTAGAAAAAATAAAAATTGCTTCAAGAGCGAAGATAAACAGAAACACCATATCTGGCGAGTCGAGTGTCAGTTCGTCAGAACGGTTAAGTATGACCGAAACAACGAATAAAATTTTCGCGATAGGCGCATCTACCGGAGGTGTACAGGCATTGACACAGGTGCTTGCATCTATGCCGTCGAATGCTCCCGGAACACTGGTTGTACAGCATATGCCGGTGAGATTCACGGCGTCCTTTGCGGAACGTTTGAATAAGGAGTGTGCTGTCGAAGTTGTGGAAGCAAAAGATGGAGACCATGTTGTGCCGGGTCGTGTTTTGATTGCACCGGGCGGCCTGCATATGATTCTGCAGCGTTCAGGTGCAAATTATTTTGTCGCGGTAAAAGACGGTCCGCCGGTTTGTAGGCAGAGACCCAGTGTAGAGTTGATGTTTAATTCAGTTGCGAAGTACGCCGGTGCCAATGCTATCGGAGCGATTCTGACCGGTATGGGCGATGATGGAGCGACTGGATTATTAAATATGCGTAATAGTGGCGCTCGTACGATAGCGCAGGATGAAGCCTCGTGCGTAGTGTTTGGTATGCCGAAAGAAGCGATTGAACGCGGAGGAGCGGAAAAAATTGTACCGCTTTTGGATGTTGCCAGAACTATGATATCATTGGCTCAAGTGAAAAGTTAATAAGAAAAGAGGGTTAGTGTTATGTTTAGTGCAAAAACAATTATGACGCCCAATGTAATCAGCGTTAAAAGAGATACGCTGGTATATGATGCTATACGAACTCTGGTTAAGTACAACGTAACTGGTTTGCCGGTCGTCAACGATGATATGAGTATTGCGGGCATTATTACCGAAAAAGATGTGCTCAGATTGTTGTATGATGTTGACGAGAATGCAGACAAGGTAGAAGATTTTATGACAAAAGGCGTTGTCAGCTTTAACGTTGATGACAGTCTGATTGATATTACTGAATGTTTTATAAAAAACAGTTTCAGAAGAGTACCGATAACTTCAGGCGGCAAACTTGTAGGCATTATCAGCAGGAAAGACATCATCGCATATATTTTGAAATTGCGGCATAAAGATAAAAATGGCGGCTAAAAAATAACATAGTCATCCGGAGCCACTTGCATTGAGAGAGCACCTAAGAATATAGAGAGAATTCTTATGGAAAAAAGTGTAATTGGTATTTTGCTTATAGAGGATAATGAAAGCGACATCATATTAGCCAGACGTATGCTGGCTCATAATAGTCAGTCTATCAAGTTTTTTGTCGAATCCGTAAAGACTTTGTCGGATGCGCTGAAACAATTGAACAGCAGCCGCAAATTTGATGCGATACTCCTTGATATGGGACTTCCTGACAGCAGCGGTGTTGAGACTGTGCGTTGTGTAACTCAGGCCGACCCGTGTATTCCTGCGGTGGTTCTAACCGGTATGGATGATGAGGAAACCGGACGACTGGCGATACAAAATGGAGCGTCGGATTATCTGGTTAAAGGGCAATTATCAAGTTATATACTGACGAGAACTATTATATTTGCGATGGAACGCAAACAGACCGAAGAAGAACGCAATAGGATGCTTAAAGTGCGGCAGGGAATCAATTTACTTCAGCAATCACTTCTTTCCATTACTCCGCTTGAACAGAAACTTAAAAAAGTTACTGATGATGTTGTAAAATTATTCAAAGCTGATTTCTGCAGAATATGGCTGATTAAAAATAGTGATTTGTGTGGTAATGGTTGTCTCCACGCTGAAAAGCAGGAGGAACCCTATGTATGCAAAAATCGAAATCAGTGCCTGCATTTGATTGCAAGTTCGGGACGCTATACTAATACGAACGGCAAAATGTATGGCCGTGTACCATTGGGTAGCTATAAGCTCGGAATGTTTGCTTTCGGCGAGGAACATAAACTTCTTACAAACGATGTTCAAAATGCCCCCAATATATCTGACCCGCAATGGGCTAAAGATATCGGACTCATGTCATTTGCGAGTTATCAGCTTCGTGTGGAAGGCGGCCAGACGCTTGGTGTTCTGGCATTATTCTCAAAAAATCAAATTCTTGCGTCGGATGATGCGATGCTTGATGGTATCAGCAGTGCAGTTGCAATGGCTGTTCATCAGAGCAATACTTCAGGCAGATTGCGGGAAAGTGAGTCGAGATATCGCGGGCTGTTTGAAAACTCACGCGATGCTATGATGACGATAGAACCGCCGTTATGGAAATTTACATCTTGTAATCCGGCAGCGTTAAAATTATTCAAAATTGAATCCAAGGAGCAATTTATATCTTTATGTCCATGTGAGATTTCGCCTTTACGCCAATCTGACAGTACTCTTTCTGAGGAAAAAGTCAAAGAAGTGATTCAAAAGGCTCTGGATGAGGGTTCTACTTACTTCGAATGGACACATAAAAGAATTGATGGTGAGGAATTTCCCGCTACAGTACTGCTGAACAAGATTGAACTTGGAGGCAAGGTTTTTATCCAGGCCACAGTAAGAGATATCAGCAAATTTAAACAGGTTGAAACTGCTCTGCGGCAAAATGCCGCTTTACTCAGCAATACTTTTACCGCTGCGCCGATATGTATTATGCTCGTAACCAACCGTATTATTAATAAAGCCAACGGACGAGTTTTGGAAATGTTAGGTTATACCGTTGAGGAATTAGTTGGGCAACTGTCACAGATACTTTATTCAAGTCAGGAGGAATATGAAAAAGTTGGTGCTGAGCTTTACAAAGACCTTGGTACTGTTGGCACCAAAACTCTGGAAACTTCATTGCGGCGCAAGGATGGCAGCATAGTATATGTGCAATTGAGTACTTCCCTGATAGACCAGAACAATCCTGACGCAGGAGCGGTAGTTACTGTTGTGGATATTACAAAATCAAAGCGAGCCGAGGCTGCTTTGAGGCAAAACGCTACATTGCTGAACAGTGCTTTTACTGCGGCGCCAATTTGTATTGTGCTGCGTAAAAATGGTCTTGTTAGCAGAATTAATGGCCGTATCTTCGACATATCCGGTTATACTGCCGAGGAGTTGGCGGGAAAACCTTCAACTATTCTTTATCCGGATGAAGCCGAACACCAAAGAGCGATGAATGGACTTTATAAAAATCTCAAACCGGGCGAAACCAGAACATTAGAAGCCAAATGGCGGCATAAAGACGGCAGAATAATAAATATACAGTTTAATGCATCGCTTTTGGATGCCGCAGACCCCGGTGCAGGCGAAGTGATTACTGTTATGGATATTACTGAATCCAGACGGGCAGAGACTGCGCTGCGACAAAGTGCGACTGTGCTGAGCAGTACTTTCTCTGCTGCGCCGATATGTATTATGCTCTTAAACAAAAGAATTATTAATAAAGTTAATGGTCGTATTACGGAAATATCAGGATATACCTCTGAAGAACTTTTAGGTAAATCTGCACGGATGCTTTATTCGGATGATGCTGAATATAGCAGGGTAGGTAATGAGCTTTACACAGACCTCAGACTTTTGGGTACTAAAAATA
>Ga0153915_10005457_pt1 | contig 11835 bp, 16 predicted proteins | sample Opewatmetagenome_2_FD_107003 | JGI IMG/M metagenome (GOLD analysis project Ga0153915, IMG submission 107003) | Freshwater wetland microbial communities from Ohio, USA - Open water 3 Core 3 Depth 3 metaG | ecosystem: Environmental > Aquatic > Freshwater > Wetlands | place: USA: Ohio, Lake Erie...
CCAAAAGAGCTATTAAAGCAATTATGCCAATGGCCGGTATAGAGGGGATTTTTTTATTCATAATAATAAAATTAAATTATATTATTTCATTATATATCAATAAAAACACAATTAAAAGACAATCTTTATGTGGCGAGTTGGCCGCAACTGGCCTTAGATTTTCCTCCGAAGCGGTATCTTTGAGTTACAGTAATGCCTGATTTTTCTAAAATTTCTTTAAATCTTTTAATTCTGGCAGGCAAAGACGGCTCAAAAATTCCAGTGGGGTTATAAGAAATAAGATTTACAAAATAGAGAGGCCTTTTGATTAATTTTGCCAGGTCTTTAGCGCATTCATCAGAATCGTTTACATTTTTTATCATTATATATTCAATCATTACTCTTCTTCTGGTTTTTTTTACATACTCATCCACAGCTTTCAAAATCTTTTCAATTGGATATTTTTTATTAACAGGCATTATTTCAGATCTAAGATTATTATTTGGAGAATGGAGAGAAACAGCTAAATTTATCTCCAAACTCTCCTCTTGCAGCTCTTTAATCCCTTCAACGATTCCAACAGTAGAAATTGAAAAACGCCTTGCTCCAAGATTAAACCCTTCTTTGTCGTTTAAAATCTTAATTGTCTGCAAAACATTTTCATAATTTAAAAACGGCTCTCCCATTCCCATAAAAACAATGTTGGTTATTTTCTTTTTCTCTTTTTTCAAATACCGGCTAAAAAATAAAACCTGCTCTAAGATTTCCCAATAATCAAGGTTTCTTTTAAAGCCCATCCTGCCCGTTGCGCAAAAAGAGCACTTTAAGGGGCAGCCGACCTGAGAAGAAACACATACGGTATTGCGGCCGTCTTTATGTCTCATTAAAACAGATTCAATTTTTAAACCATCTTCTAATTTTATTAAGATTTTTTCTGAATCTTCAGATGAAAAAATATCGGCATTAATGTCTAAAGCACATTTTTTATTTAATTTTTGACGCAAAACCAAAGGCAAAACAGATGCCTCGCGCCAATCTTCTATTAAATCTTGAAAAACAGATTTTTTAATCTGTCTTATTCTGTAAGAAGGTTCTTTTTTAATAATTTCCTGCAACTTATTCAGATTCATAGTATTTTTTCCAGTTTTTTGGGATATCTATTGAAATTGTTTTTTTCTCTTTGCTTGTTGCTGTTAAAAAAGAAAGAGAGGTGGCGCAAAGCGCAATACTCTTGCCTTCTACATCTTCTAAAATAGGGCAACCGATTAAGGCAAGCTGTTTCCTTATTTGATGAAATCTGCCAGTTTTTATTTTTATTTTCAAAAGAGAATATTTTTTATTAAAAACAACCAATTCGTAATAAAGTTCCGCTCGCTTAGCCTTTGAATCACTGTTCTTTTTTAAAGAATTTATTAAAACTCCGCTTTTTTCTTTTGGTTTTCCCAAAACAACACTATGATAGATTTTCTCTATTTTATGATTTCTAAACTGCCCTGAAAGCCTTGAAGCTCCTTTGCTGGTTTTGGCAAATAAAATAATTCCGGAAACCGGCTTGTCTAATCTGTGCAAAAGCCCTAAAAAGACTTTGCCCGGCTTTTTGTATTTTTCTTTTAAATACTCTTTAACAAAATCCATTAAACTTTCTTCTCCACTGGAATCTCCCTGCGTCAAAACGCCAGCGGGCTTTAAAACCGCGATCAAATGATTGTCTTCGTACAGAACCTTAATTCCCATATCTTTTCATTGAGAGAGAGTTTAAAACAACGCTTACAGAAGAAAAAGCCATGGCAGCCGCGGCAATCGACGGGCTCAAAAGCCAACCGGTAAAAGGATATAATATTCCTGCTGCCACGGGAATGCCTATCGTATTATAGAAAAATGCCCAGAAAAGATTTTGCTTAATCTTTTTTAAAGTATATTTACTTAAATCAATCGCTGTCACCACGTCTCTTAAGTCGTCTTTAATCAAGACGATCTCGCCGGTTTCCATCGCCACATCTGTGCCAGAACCTAAAGCAATGCCCAAATCAGCTTGAGCCAAAGCTGGAGCATCGTTAATGCCATCTCCCACCATTGCCACAATATTTCCCTCGCTCTGCAGTTTTTTAACCTCAGCTGATTTTTCTTGCGGCAAAACCTCGGCCAAAACCCTGTCTATTCCCAGCTGCTTGGCAATCGCTTCTCCCACTCTTTTATTATCGCCGGTAATTATGGCCACTTTTTTGCCCATTTTATGAAGCGTTTCCACTGCTTCTTTTGAATATTCTTTTAAAGTATCTGCCACGGCAATGGCTCCAATGGGCTTTTTATTTTCTGCTACAATCATTACTGTTTTACCCTGACCCTCCAGATCCTGACCGATATCAGTTTCAATCCAATTACGATTGCCAACTGAAATTTCTTTTCCCCCTACTTCTCCAATAACGCCGCGGCCAGGAATGGCCTGAAAATTTTTCACCTCAAATAATTTTAATTTTTCCTCCCTTGCTTTTTTGATAATAGCCTCAGCCAACGGATGCTCTGAATTTTTTTCTATTGACGCTGCTAATTGAAGAACCGGGGTTTTGCGATAATCAAAGATTTCCAAAACATCGGTAACAGCCGGCTCTCCTTTGGTCAGAGTGCCGGTTTTATCAAAAATAATTATGTTCAAGTCGCGGGCGATTTCCAATGCCTTGCCGCTTTTTATTAGAATGCCGTTTTTTGCCGCTAAACCCGTTCCCATCATCACCGCGGTTGGCGTTGCCAAACCCAAAGCGCAAGGACAAGCAATAATCAAAACAGCTACAAAAACCGTTAGGGCCAGTGGTAAGGGCTGTCCGGATAAAAGCCATATAGTAAAAGCCAAAATAGCGATAATCATCACAGCAGGAACGAAATAAAAAGAGACCTTGTCGGCCAGAAGCTGAATTGGCGCCTTAGAACCCATTGCTTCTTCAACAATTTTTATAATCTGGGCTATCATTGTATCTTTTCCGACTCGGGTCGCCTTGAATTTTAAAATGCCGGTTTTATTAATGGTGGCGCCGATGACTTCATTCCCTTTTTTCTTTTCAACCGGAATACTCTCGCCAGTAATGGCTTTTTCATCAACGCCGGAATATCCATCAATGACAATTCCGTCTACCGGAATTTTCTCCCCGGGCCTGACCAGAATAATATCTCCTGTCTTTACCTCTGCAATCGGCACTTTCACTTCCTGCCCGTTTTTTATTACAGCTGCTTCTTTGGGTTGAAGACCGATCAATTTTTTAATCGCTTCGCTTGTTTTCCCTTTTGTTATCGCCTCAAGATACTTACCCAAAGAAATAAAGACCAAAATCAAGGCCGCGCTTTCATAATAAAGATGCGCCTCAATTTTTGTGCCCAAAAACACCAGAATAGAAATAATCAAGCTGTAAAAATAAGCAACGGCCGTGCCGATAAAAATAAGAGAATCCATATTGGGGGTCAGACGAAGCAGATTTTTAAAACCAGAGGTCCAAATATTAAAACAAGAAACAATCACGGCTGTGGCTAAAACAAATTGAATTATTGACCCGTAGGTCTCAAAAATCATCGGCATTGCTAAACCTACCATTTCCCCCATCACCATATAAATAATGGGCAAACTGAAAATCAAGGCGAAGATAAACCGCTTTTTTAATTTTTTGATTTCTCGCGCCTTTGCTTCTTTATGATGGTCGTGCTCTTCTCCTTCAAGAGTTTCTTCTGTTGTTTTATACCCCAATTTTTCAATTATTTTTTGAATCCGGGCAATGCTTATTTCAATGGAATCAAAATCCAAATAAAGTTTTTCTGAAGCGAGATTAACATTAGCGGATTTAATTCCCGCTTCTTTTTTTAAGGCGTTTTCAATAATTGCCGAGCAGGAAGCACAATGCATTCCTTGAATTTTTAAGATCTTTTTTTCCATGTTTAAAATTAAAAAAGTTCGCTAACCTGCTCCAAATCGGCTTGTTTAATAATAATTTTACCGTTTTTAACTTCCAAATTCGGGCTGATCGGGCCGGGATTGCAACCGCCTTTTTCGGTGGCGATTTTTTCAATCGGATAACGATTGCCGCAATTATTGCAGACAATCTCATCGCCCTCTTGACGAAAACCTTTGTATGTTTTAAAACAAACCTGGCAAGCATTGGCTGCGGCTCGGTAAATTCCGTTTTTATCTTTTACTACAAAAAAATAGATTGTTTTCCCGTCAGGCCCGCCCGCCGGCAGGGCAGGCATTTTAACGTTGTAAAACCGCGTTTTGTTGTCGTTGAAAATCAAGGCGTCCAATTTTATCTCTCCATTTTCTAAAACTACTTTTTCGCCTTTTTCGCCGGCAAAATTTATAACTGATCTAAAATTATCTCCAATTGACGCAGATTTTTGGCTGTTTGGATCTTTTGGTTCTTTTAATTCTTTTGCAACAAACCAAACGGTTGCAATTAAACCAATCACTATTAAAATTGAAAAAATAATTTTTTTCATATACCGCTGCCGCTGCCGCAACCGCACCCTTTTGCTCCTGACGGGACGGTGGCTGCAGATACAGAATTCGTAGCTCCATTTCCATCTACAACTTCTATAATCCCGGAAACCATACCCATCCAGCAGCTAAACTTATACTTCCCCGCTTTCGTGGGAGTGAATTCTTTAACGCTTGTCTCACCGGGAGTTAAATTAATAACATCGGGAAACAACCCCTTGGAAATAACAGCGTTGGTACAACCGCTTGTGCCAGTATCCGTGATTTCCCACCTTACTGGTACGCCCGCTCTTACTTTAAAGGAATTCGGCTTATAGCCGGAACTTGAAGCACTCATTTTTATAATTTGTTTGCCGTCAACAACTGCAGGCAAATCATTTTGATTGGTGGTTGTGTTATTAGAGGACCAAGCAATTCCACCGCCGATATCATTAAAACTAGGTAATCCTAAAACATTTAATTGACTGTTGATATTGAATAACGCGAAAAAAAGCACTAAGGCGCCGGCAACTTTTGAAAAATTATAAGCCAGATTGGGTTTTTGCGACAATTTAATGGCCGAAAGCCCGATAAACAGTAATGCCGGCGCGGTTCCCAGGGCGAAAAAAAGCATAATCAATCCTCCTTGGATTGGGTTTCCAGATATTAACGCCAACCCCTGGGCAGTTATAGTAAAACCGCAAGGCAGAAAAAAAGTAATGGCCCCCATTATAAAAGGCATATATTTTCCTTTGAATTTAGATTCATCAGCTATGTATCTTGTAGCAGATTTTGGCAAAGCAAACTGGAACTTCCTGAATGCCTTAACTCCCAGCATTTGAAGGCCCAAAAAGAGCATCATGACTGAAATGGCAATAACCAAAAATGAAGTGAATTTAAAAGAAATTTGAAGACGGCTGCCCAAAAATCCAAGCACTGCCCCCAGAATCGCGAAAGAAACGATTCTTCCTATATTAAACATCAAATGGGGCTGGAGTTTTTCTGTCGTGGATTTGCGGTCAGAATAAATCTCAAGCCATTGTTTTGACATAGAAAGAACTATGCCTCCGACCAGAGCCGCGCAACTTGATATTCCGGCCAAAAGTCCCAAGGCAAAAAAGGAAGGAAGGGAAGAGGCTGAGCTGACATTTACCAAACCTGCCAGCCCCAATTTATTCAGATAAAGAAACCCCAAAATAATAAATAAAGAAGTGGCTGCGATTGTAAAGAATTTATTTTTTTCCGAGCCGTTTTCCGTTTCATAATCATAGGGCTGATCAGAAAAGATATAATTTTCTTTTCTAAAAATTGAATTTAACGTTTCAGGCCTCGGTTTCTTGCCCTCATATTCAATTAAAAGTTCTCCCTTGCTTGTTTTGGCTTCAACGGATTTTATCCCGTCTATTGCAAGCAGTCTCTTTTCTATTAAAATTTCGCAGGAGGCACAGTGCATGCCCTTAACAAAATATTTTGTTTCTTTCATAATTTTTATTTATTAAATAATTTCGTCACCCTAAGAATCTGTTTAGTCATTTCTTTTTTTCTTCTTTCGTCTTTGGTCCCAATAGCTTTTTTAAAACAGGTGTTAAGATGATTTTCCATAAGCTGCTGATGGGCAGACCTCAAAAGTCCGATTACCGCCAAATTCTGCTGCATAATATCAATGCAGTATTTATTTTCCTTAGTCATTCCGATAATCTTGCCTAACAAACTATTGGCTTTTTTGAAATTAATGAGAGTTTTTTCTTTTTGATTAGACATAAATTAAAATAGTGTTAATGGTCTATACCCTGACCATAGGTATAGGTATAATACAATATTAGCAAAACCAAAAACCCTTGTCAAGGGATCTATCCAAACTAATAAGTTAACCAATAAACCCTGCTATATCTATTTATAGGTTCTGCACTAAATATTTGAATGCGATCATCCATATCACGCTGGCAACTACAGCACCGCAAACAAAACCCGATAGAGAAGAGGCGAGCAGGTGGCCGAACTTGATTTTAAAATCTCGATTCTCCTGTGAAATAAAATCGCGTGTGATTTTACCCATAATATTAATTTTATTTTGATTATTTATTATTATTTATTAAATAATTTTACCAACCAGCCGAATAAGCTGAATTTACCTTCCTGGGCTTTTATGAAATCTTCAATCTTTTGTTGCTCTTGCTCTAACGTTTGGATTTGATTTTGAAGCTCTGTTTTATCTTCTTCGCTTTGGATGTTTTCCAACAACCTGCTCAATTGTTCCAATCTGTTTCTAGTTTGAACCATTTCACTTCTTAATGCGCCAAGGTTTCTGTAATCCGTCCCGATTAAAAATGTTTTTATTTTGCTTCTATTCTGAATTTTGTCTATTGCATCAGCTACTTCGTCTTTTGTCTCGTTCTGTTGCTGAGCCACTACCCTCACCTCTTCGCCTATTCCTTCTTGTTCTCTATCAGCCACATTCAAAAGAGTTTGAACAAATGTTGCCACAGTGCTTCGGTGTTCTGCGCCGTTTATTTGTTTATCATTTTGCGCCTTGGCAAGAACAACTGAAAAACAAAAAGTAAACACCAATAATAAAACACCTATAAGCAATGGATTATATTTAACTTTCTGCATAGTTTTTTATTTATAATATTAGCTAATTAAGGCTACGCGACCTTTTGTTTATTATACCAAAAAACCGACAAATATGCGAAAACTATCTTTTATTCTTTTTTATCTAACTTGTCTAACTTAAGACCTTTGACGCCGTAATAAACGACCAAGGCCACAATCAAAAAATCAATAATCACGCTAATAAAATGCCCCCAGAGTATATCAACTGCTCCAATATTAAAAGACGCCTCAGCCAAACCATCGACTTTTCCAAGAGCTATGCCTATAATGGGATTAATAATATCCGCAACCAAAGCAGATACCACCTTTGAAATAGCTCCGCCTAAAATAAAGCCAACAGCTAAACCAACAACTCCCTGTTTCCTTATAAAATCAATGAACCCTTTCATATTATTTTATGTTTATTTTTATTATTAACGAAGCGTCCATCCTCCATCAACAATAATTATCTGACCTGTTATATAATTAGACCCTTCTGAAGCCAAAAAAACAACAGCGTTGGCAATATCTTTTGGCAGGCCCATTCTTGCTAAAGGAATTGCTGATATTGTTTGTTTTTTAACATCATCATTTGATGTTTCGTTTGCTCCGGGAGTATCAATTGCGCCAGGAGCAACTGCATTTACATTTATTTTCTGAGGAGCTAATTCCAAAGCCAAGGCTCTGGTAACACCATTTATCCCACTCTTTGAGGCGCAATAATGTACTAAGCTAGAAAAACCAATAAAAGCAGCGATGGAAGAAATATTAATAATTTTACTGCCTGGTTTCATAATTTTTACTGCTGCTTGAGAGCAAAGGAAAACGCTTTTTAAGTTTACATCTAAAACTTTATCCCAATCTTTCTCAATCATATTTAGAAAGGGAACAAACGGGAAAATACCAGCATTGTTAACAAGGATATCTAATTGACCGAATTTTTCTATTGTTTTAGCAACTAAATTGTCTACTTCTTCTTTTTTAGAAACATCGCATTTTACAGCTAAACCCTTAACGCCCATGCCCTCTATTTCTTCAACAACTTTTGCGCAATCTTCTTTATTGATATCACTAACGACAATATTGCACCCTTCTTTGGCTAGGGCAATTACTATTCCGTAACCAATACCCCTTCGGGCGCCAGTAACAATTGCTACTTTATTTTTTAATTGCATAATAATTCTTTTTTTGTTTATTAATACTTTACTCTATTTTACCAGAAAACTGCTTGACCCTTAAGGTATATTGTTATTTTAAGTAATTAGAATTTATAGAGTTTGAATCCAATGTGTTTTTATAAAAGACGGCTGTTATCGGGCCCACGGCGCCAGGCGCTACCTGGTATTGTTGGAAATAAACTATCAATGAATTATAGTTGAAATTAAAGTTTTTATAGTTTTCCTGAGTCGGCTCTGTTCCATCTTCAATCATTTGCTTTAAAAAGTCATCTATTAATATGCCGCCAGATTCAAGCTGTGAAGTTACATTCTGGCTAGATAAATCGGCTAACTTTTCTAAAGCCGGCTGGGACGAATTCAAAAAATCAAGAATGGTTATTTCTTTTCCGTTTTCCAGGCCGTAATTAAAGGCATAAACTTCGGTAGCGCCGTGGGCCCCGCCGACAAAATAATATAAGTTAACAACAAAACTTATATAATTATCGTTAAGCTGAGTTGCTTCCCAAGAACCGATAAAATCAAAGGGCTGGTCGGGATTTTCAGGGAGCGGATTTTCAAGCGAAGCCGTTGCTTTTCTTGCTTCATAATTATCTTTGGCATCTTTTTTGAAGGTCTCTATCTTGCTAATAATCAAACTTGAAATCTTTTCATTAAAAGCCTTGCCAACATTAGCGAACTGAGGATATTCAACTTGTATATTGTAGAAATTATCCTTTTGATGGATAAAACTTACAGACATCGATAAAGAATTCTCTTCAGTCGACGATTCTGGCGCGGCTGGTGGTGATTTGATGTCTCGTATTTTGCAAAATCCCCAAGCAGCTAAAATTATTATTATAATAATTACTATAATTAAATAAATTTTTTTCATATTTTATATTAAATCAACTCAAAGCAAGCTTTTATAGCTTTATCTATGCTTTCTTTTGCTTGCCTTGGCTTTGAGCATAAGCCGTTTTATTTCTAATCGCTTTTTGGTTTTGTGAGAATGTGATTTTCTATAATGCACAATTCCTTTTTCTCTTTTTGCCATATATGGGTATTTTATTATTAATATTATACAATATAAGAGGCTTCTTTTAAAGGTTAAGGTGTGGATTACTTATTAGATGATCTTTGAGCCCAATGTACTCTCGCCAGGTTAAATAAATAATAAACAAATCAAATATACTTAGAATCATTAAATTGGGGTCATGAACATTCATATATAAATATAATTGATAAATTAAAAAAAGAGAAAAGACTGTTATTGCTAGCGGATACGCCCACAGCTTTTTTCTGAAAAGCATCGCCACTAAAAATATTTTAATAATGCCATGTATTAAAAGATAGAAAAACCAGAATAATTGCAAATTTACAGAAATATTAGATGAAGCTTTTATTAAATAATTGGCGATTATGTCTTCTGGATCCTCACTAATTTCATGTATAGTTATTTTAATTATAAATTTGTTAATTGTTTCAGGTTTGATAAAAAAAATAGAAATTCCTCCAAGAATTTCTATTAGACCGTTTAGGGCCTTAGCAATTAAAGCGATTAAAAAGAAACTATGATAATTTATATAAGTTTTTATATTATTAAACATATTATAATATTAACATAAAAAAAAACAAAAAACCCCTATAATTTGTGTTTTAATCGGCTCGCTGGATGATGTTAGAACCTGTTTTATATAACTTTATGTAAGCTGATTTCTAATATGGCTGAAGTTGGAAAAAACTTTGCATCAGATTGATTTTTACGATTAGTAAGTAAAATACCTGTTTCGTCTATAATCAAATCCCACTCTGCAAGATTAAAATCACTGTCATCAACAGCTATAGAAAAACCCTTTCCTCCAGAAATATGTTTTATGTGTATATTATTAACTTCTTTGCACTTAGAAATAATTTGGTCGAAGATTGTATTTGCCATATTTTTTATCTTTCACTTTTCATTTTATTTTTCCCCTTTCTCTCATTTCTCCTATCCTGTTGTTTCTCTCTTGCAAAATTGTGTGCCAAGCGTTTAAAATCCTTACTCCATTCTCGTCTTATTTTATGAATATGTTCACCTTTTAAGGATTTTTCTCGGTAATCTTTTATGTTTTGATTTCTTTTTATCTTCCATTCGCTTTCCCCAGTTTTCAAATCAAAGACAATCTGTCCAATCCATTTATCTTTTAGTATTAAATTTTTCATCCTTTTTTTAATTTTCTCTCTTTGAAGAGGATGAATATTCTTTATTAAATGGTCAGCTAAAAATCTAAATGCGTTATCCCTTGCCGTTTTATTTGGGATATAGAAATATTTAACTCTAAATGGTTTTTTCTGTTTCTTTCTCATATTTTATTCTACCAAAAAACCGCCTGCTTGGCGATTTTTGTTTACTCTATAATTTAATTACGATGTCTTTTTAAAAATTGTCTATGCCTTGATTTACTTCTGCAATAATTTTTATTCTTTTTATTTCTCATAATCTATTTAGTTAAATTTATGCCTTCCTTTATCTAAAGATAAAGAAGTAAGCCACAAAATAAACGGCCTCCTGAGCTTATCTATAGACCAATTATCATTCTTAAAAAGCGAGGCTTTTTCTATTCTAAAGCGCGAAAGCAAAGTTATTGTAGCCTGTAAATTTGATGGAGACAATCTATTATGCTCTTCTAAAAAATCCTCTTTTTTTAGGTGTTGGTTTATAACTTTTGGAGTTTTTTTGAATCTTTGTATCATACTTTGTAAATAAAAAGCAACTCTTAATAACGGTGAGTCGCAAATAGTATTATTGAGTATTTCCCTTAATGCTAATCTGGCAACTATTTGTAGTTCTAAGCTCTCAGAGGCTCTATTTTCATTATATACTTATTCTTCTAGAAAAGCAAGCACATCGGTTTTTATATTCATTTTTGTTAATATAAATAACCCCAGGTTTGAAGCCTGTCTGAGTCGCTAAACCATTTAAGCCCTATATCTGTTCTATAATACATATTCTGGATAAGAATGTTTTTTAAGCGTGAATAAACTTGTTTCCTTGCTTCTTCTACTGTTGAGCCAGCCCCTGTTATAACCAAAGCATAACCAGATTCTCCTGCTATTGCCCAGACATCTTTAATAAGCTTAACGTCGCCTAGGTGAACACCTTCTAAATTTGGTTTTTTAAAAATTATTGAAAGGTCTTTATAGATAAAGGATTCTTTTTTATCGTCGTAGGGAAAAGGAGGAACAGCAACAACAACACCTATTTGAAAACCTCTTTTCGTTTTAATCTCCACGGTTTCTTTTTTCGCGATTTTAAAAAGAAATTCTCCCCATCGTTCAGTTACGCCTTCTATGTGGACACTTATTGTCGGGTAACCAAATCTTGAGGTGAATTCCAATGGATATATACCTTTTGCATTAGCTATACAGTTAATATCAATATAACCAACATATCCTGATTTGGCTAAATCGTCTTTAATTTTTAATAAAGTATTATTAAAAATTTGGTTCGGCGGAGACCAAAAAGCAAGGGTCCCCATTTCGCCGGTATAAGGGCCGATGTCCCCAGGAAACAGTTTTTTATGTTCAAAATTAATATTTACTGGAAAAATAAAATCCTGTCCGTTAAAAAATGCTCCAACAGCCACTTCAACCTCAACGGCCATCTTTTGAAGC
>Ga0153915_10005458_pt1 | contig 11833 bp, 10 predicted proteins | sample Opewatmetagenome_2_FD_107003 | JGI IMG/M metagenome (GOLD analysis project Ga0153915, IMG submission 107003) | Freshwater wetland microbial communities from Ohio, USA - Open water 3 Core 3 Depth 3 metaG | ecosystem: Environmental > Aquatic > Freshwater > Wetlands | place: USA: Ohio, Lake Erie...
AGCTCGATAAGTAATCACATAGATGTAAGAATTGAAAGCGTAATAATCGATAAAACCTGTTACGCCAAATAACAGAAAAGCCAACCCTGGACAGCCACAAAATAAGATGGCAATTATTGTAATGATCCATGCTGCAGTTCGATTTTCCATAGAATTCCTCCTCCGAAGGTTTTAAACAATGATGATAGGATAAGTATACGGCATTCTGTTTCAGGCTGCAAGCAAAAACTCAGGCTTCCAGCAGCCGATGTAAACACGCCACTTCTTTGCGAATCAGGCTCGTATGCGGGCGCCCAAATCCTGGTCCAACTGACGGATGATGCGCTGGCGAACCTGAGCGACGTCATTATCGGTGAGGGTTTTATCTGCAGACTGGTAGGTAAGGGAGTATGCCAGGCTCTTTTTTCCTATTCCGATTTGATCACCACGGTATACATCAAACAGCGTGATATTGGTTACGATCTGCCCGCCACCCTGCTTAATAACCTCGGCAATGCGCGCAGCAGGGATTTCCTCATCGACGATGATGGCCAGGTCCTGCAACACGGGAGGATAGACAGGGACCGGTTGCATGTCGTAGAGTGGGGGAGTCAGGCTGATGAGCAAATCCAGGTTGATATCAGCAGCCACCACGGGTGCAGATGAAAAGTCGTACAGCTCGTGCACCAGGGGATGTAGCTCGCCAAACACACCAAGTCGTTGTTCTCCGACCATGAGATGGGCACACTTTCCGGGGTGGAAGGTCGGATGTTCCGCGGGCTCAACGTGAAAGGCGATATGTAGTGCCTCCATCAACCCGGTAAGTATGCCCTTCAGGTCGTAAAAGTCCATGAAGCCAGTCTCAGACTTTTGCCAGGTGGGCAGTTCACGTGGCCCAGTGAGCACAATTGCCAGGCGTTGCAGTTCATCGGGGCGCTCACCTGTTTCTGACGCCGTGAAGATTGGACCTGCTTCAAAGAGCGCCATGCGTGAGCGGATGTGCGAATTGCGTTCCAACACCTCGAGCAGATTGTTAAGCACACTATGGCGCATCACCACACGATCGGATGCGATTGGATTGATGATACGCAGGTAGGGTTGGTCATCAATCGGGGTGCCTGGTGCCAGACGACGCGCTTCGCGCTCAGGTGTGGTCTGGCGGAGGCTGACGATCTCCTGTAAACCCAATTTAACCAAGAAATTGATGACCCGCTCCTCAGCTTCAAGGTCAGGGTTGCTCCGCTGGGGAGGTAATTCTGATGCCAGGCGAGCCTCAGGGATGCGCTCATAACCATAGAGGCGTGCGATCTCCTCCAGGAGGTCAGCTTTTCCGGTTATGCCCGGGTTAATATCCAGCCTATGGTCGGGGGTATGAGCACGAATAGTGACTTTGGAGGGAGGCTGGGTGATCAATTCACAGCGGAATTCAAGACTCTGCAGGATTTTGGTGATCTCGGACGCGCTGAGCTTGATCCCAATCACACGCTCAACATCATCGGGATCGAGATCAACGACCGGATCAACAGGAGGCAAAGGGTAATTATCCACCAAACCTTGGCAGACAGTTCCGCCTGCCAGCTGGTGCATCAACTTTAGACCGCGCTTGACCCCACGCTCAGCCATGGCAGGGTGGACGCCACGCCCAAAGCGGTAAGCGGCTTCGGAAAGAAGCTTTTGTGCTGCCACGGTTTTGCGGACATTGATATTATTCCAGGCTGCACCTTCCAGGAGGACATTGGTTGTACTTTCCTTACGAGCTGTTATATGCCCAGAATTGGAGTCTTTTTCCTGGATCGCAGGCCTGGCGGTGGCGTCATAAACCTCCGATTCAACCCCACCCATTACACCTGCTATGGATAGGGAACCAGCTGTGTCACACACCAAGACAGTGAAGGTGTCAAGAGAGCGATCCACACCATCCAGAGTTGTGAGGCGTTCATTTGGGTTAGCAGTACGGGTGATGATGGTAGGTGATTTACCACCCGCACGTTGCACTAACACGTCATAATCGAAGGCATGCAGGGGTTCGCCCACCTCCAGCATGGCGTAGTTGGTGACGTCTACTATATTATTGATGGGGCGCATCCCTGCCAGCTTGAGCCGGCGCTGCATCCAATATGGGCTGGGCTTGATGGTGACGTTCTGGATCAAGCCCAACACAAAACGTGGATTCAGCTCAGGATTGGTGATCTCAATGCTGGCTTTATCGGCGATATCCGGACCTTCAGCAGGCATTTGAAAGAAATCTCCTGGGAGATGCAACGGTTGCCCGGTCAGGGCTGAGATTTCCCGTGCCACACCCAAGATGTTTGCATCGCGAGCGATATTCGCCAGGATGTTGATATCAAAGACCGCATCGCCGATGTAATCAACCAATGGGATACCCATTGGGGCATCATCATCGAGAATGATCACGCCTTCATGATCATCAGAAATTCCGAGCTCCTTTTCTGAGCAGATCATGGAGTAGGATTCAATCCCGCGGATTTTTGCTGGTTTAAGGGTTGTCAATACCTGACCAGGCTGGTGGCCATCATAGATGCGCGCGCCCTGCCGTGCATATGCTACTTTAAGCGGCTGGGGTAGAGGTCCAATCCCTTTATAGGGGAACAAGTTAGGTGCGCCGGTGAGCACAATATGCTCACGCTCACCGTCATAAAGCTTGCACAACACCAGACGATCGGCATTGGGGTGGGGCATCACCTGCGAGACAGAAGCGGTGACGATCTTATCGGGTTCCCAGGATATGCCAGAGAGTTTTATGTTATGGCTCTCGACTCCAACCTGTTTGCCGCCTGTGGTTGTGCGAGTGAGGGGGAGACCGATATAAACGATCTCTTCCACTTCCAAACCCGCCAGGGTTAACCGCAAGGCAAGCTCCGGGAGAGGCATGATGATATCAACGAAGTCTTTTAGCCAGGATATGGGAACTTTCATAGTTGCCTCCAAAAAAAGTACCTATTTTTATCAGAACTGCTCCAGAAAACGCATATCATTGACCCAGAAATAACGGATATCGTCGATGTGATGTTTGAGCATCATGATGCGTTCGGTGCCCAAGCCAGCCGCGAAGCCTGTGTATTTCTCAGGGTCATAACCGCCATTTTGAAGCACAACCGGGTGAACCATACCGCAGCCACCGATCTCCAACCAACCCGTCCAGGCGCACACAGCACAACCCTTGCCATGGCATAAAAGGCATTCGAAATCATATTCAGCACTCGGCTCGGTGAATGGGAAGTATGCAGCGCGAAAGCGGGTGCGCATATTTTGTCCGAACAATCGTCGGGCAAGGTCACTTATAGTGGCTTTTAAATTTCCCATGGTGATATCCACCCCGACCGCAAGCACTTCGATCTGGTTGAACTGGGTCTCTTTGCGGGCACTGATCTGCTCATAGCGGTAACACATCCCGGGCAGGATGGCACGGATGGGCTCCGGAGCATACTGGCGCATGACATGGATTTGCCCAGGTGAGGTATGAGGGCGCAGGGACACATTCGGCATGGTGGTATAAAATGTCGCCCACATATCACGGGCAGGGTGGTGAGGAGGCATATTGAGCAGGCTAAAGTTAAATTCGTCGGTCTCAGCCTCAGGCGAGCGATAAACCTGGAAACCCATATCGGCAAAGACGCGGATGATGGAACGCATATTGCTGCTCGTAGGATGGAGCCGCCCAACGGGTAAAACCCGTCCGGGTAAAGTCACGTCCAGACGCTCGGATTGCAATGATCGTTGTAGCGCAGATTGGCGTAACGATTCGGAGCGGGCAGAAAAAGCAGCTTCCAGGGCGCGCTTCACCTCGTTGGCGCGTCTCCCAATCACTGGTCGCTCCTCTTTGGAAAGCTTGCCCAACTGGTCAAACAACAGCATGAGGGGAGCAGAACGACCAAGGTGTGCGATACGCCATCCTTCCAGGCTTGTTTCATCCTGTACGGATTTCAAAGCCTGGAGAGCGCTTTGCTCGATTTGATCCAACTCTGATAACATTCTTTCCTCCAAGACTCTCTCCGTAATTCTTTCCAGCACAATCAAACAAGTACCGGATCGATGAATCAAAACTCCCGTCCCATCAAGGGACGGGAGGAGTTTCCCGTGGTACCACCCTTGTTGGTCGCTGATGCGACCCACTTAATCCGACGGCGAGGTGCGATCGGGTCCCTGGATAACGCTTGGGTTGCGGTCCGTGCTACTAGTGAGGTCACATTCACCCGGACGGCTCCCGAGGGAACTTCACTGGATTTCTACCTGGCGCGGTCTCAGTCTTTGCCTGCGCCTCCCTGTTGGTTTCTGTCCAGCTACTTTCCTCTTTCAAAGCCTTTAGGTTTGTTCTCATTATTATCTGCAAATGTCAGGATCTGTCAAGTGTATGCTCGAATGAGTTAACAACTCTATCGCACACAGGAGAATATAACTTATAGGGGAGAAAGTAAGGCACGCTTGCCATAAAGGAAGCGGAGGGATTTACGGGTATAATTTATTCAATGATCATCCGCCGACTACTGGAACTATTCTTCCTTCTCGGTGCATCCCTAATCGTCTTATCAGCATGTAATCGTAGCAGCCCAGTCGTATCAACTACTACTGCAGCTGCCACTTTCACTGAAACGGCGACGATATCACCAAAGCCAACTGAGACGTCCATCCCACCCAGCGAGACTCCGGTGCCTTTAGCGGCGATCGTCAACGGAGAAACAATCACGCTGGATGAATTTCAGATGGAACTTGCGCGCTTCCAGGAATCTCAGACGATAACTGGCACGAATCTGGCATCTGACCCGGATACCACAATTTTAACCGAGCTGATCGATCAGACTCTACTGGCTCAAGCCGCTGCTCAGAATGGTTTTATCGTGGATGATACGATGCTGCAATCTAGAATAGATATACTTGAGACCCAACTTGGCAGTGCTCAGGCTTTGGAAGATTGGAAGACCGCGCACGGATATACTGATTATGACTTCCAACAAGCATTGAGACGCGCAGTGGGAGCAGCCTGGATGCGTGACCAGATCATTGCAGCTGTCCCTGAAACTGCCGACCAGGTGCACGTGATACAAATATTGCTGCCAACTGCCGCTGAAGCTGATGAAGTGTATGCGGAGTTACAATCAGGGGCTGATTTTAAGGAGCTGGCGAACACTTACAATCCGGCGACGGGTGGTGAATTGGGATGGTTCCCACGAGAATACCTGGGAGAGCCTGCCATCGATGAGGCAGTGTTTGCCTTACAACCAGGGCAATACAGCCAAGTGATAAAGTCAGAGATCGGATTCCATATCTTTTATCTGGTTGAAAGGGACACCAAGCATCCTCTGCTACCAGATGCCAGAACGACAAGCCAGGCTAACGCTATTCGTGATTGGCTAAGCGAGCGACGAGATCAAAGTGAGATCCAAATCTTATTGCCATAAGGGAAATTCATACGGGAGCAGTTGAATGGATAACTTCGAACTATCCAATCCGGAGGAACCGCCGAAAAGGAAAATGTTTCCTGCAAGGGTATGGAATATCCTCACAATTTTGGTGTTGGCTGCGATCCTGTGTGTCATTTCGGTCTTCCTGTTGATATTTATCAACCCAAATAGTACACTTAATCCATTTCCACCACCGACCCTTTATCCATCTATCCCACCTCCGACATACACAGTTACGCCGCGTTACACCCTGGTACCATCATGGACACCCACCCAAGCTGTAACCCAGGCAACAGCAGTCCCAAGGTCAACCCACACTCCTCTAGTCACCAATACACCTGAGCTGAGCCCGACTGTAATCGGACAAGCCAACCTCAACGCACAGGCAGGGTACGCATTTGAAGTTCAAGCAGGTAGCCCTTCGGCGATCAGCTGGTCGACCTTTCACCAGGATTCCGGATGTGATTGGTCCGGGGTGGCGGGGCAGGCGATGAGCCTCAACGATGAGGCGGTGCGCGGATTATTCGTCCTATTAGGTGGATCCATGCCCGGGATCGAGAATGTCGATAAAAAAGTCATGACCGGACTAGCCGATGTATATGGCCCTGGCGGATTCGAGATCACCCTGGCAGATACGCTGGTAGCTTCAGAAGGCACATTGTGGATCCAATTGTTGGACCAACAGAACCTACCTCTATCGGATCGAGTTTATTTCAATACCTATGATGACTGTAATAAGAATTTGATCGTTATTTACTTCGATCAGGTCCACTGATCGAGAAAAGTCGGGGTAATGGATCAAAGGCTGCCATGAGGGAGACGGCAGCCTTATTTTTTACCCCACAGTTTTCTCATGTAAAGCGCATCATCCTCCATAACCGGGCTCTCGCATAGGATGCGCCCCTGGCAATGAAAATCCTTCAAAGCTTTGAAAAGAGCAGTCAGGTTCAGGTCAGAATCTTTCAAAAGCAGATGTTCTCGTTCGCCCTTTTCGCCATACTTGATACCAGAAAGGTGGATGTGCAGGTGTTGGAGTGATTTTTCACCCAATGCCTTTCCATATTGTTCCAGGATGTGCGAGAACTCGCCGTAGGTATTGATCGAGCCATCACCAGGGCGAGCATGAAGGTGAGCAAAGTCAATGCAGGGCTCAACACCAGGCAAAGCCATAGCCATGGTGAGAGTATCGTCCAGGGAACCCAGCATGGCAGATTTGCCCATGGTCTCAGGCCGTAAAATCACCTGATTACCCTTAGCCCTGAGTTCGTCCAGGCACCCTTGAAGGCGTCGAATGGCAACAGGCAGGACCTCGGCAGGTGGTTTTTCAAAGTACGAGCCTGGATGGAAGATGATATCCGTTGCACCAGCCAGATTGCCATAAATCGCAGCATCCATCAGCCTTTTGCGTGAGTTAACCCACTCCTCATCGGTTGCGTTTAGATTGATGAAATATGGGGCATGGATGCTAATGGCGACATCCTGCTCTATACTGGCAGCCTTGATGGCTGCGCAGGTCTCTTCAGTCACCCGCACTGCACGCACCCAACCAAGCTCGAGCGCTTCCAGTTCCAGCTCTTTCAGGCGCAAGATAGCACCGACACTGCCTCCAGGTTTTTTGGTGGTGGATATTGGCGAGCCAACTGTTCCGAAGCGGAAGGGAATGGACATGATTACCTCCAATATCAATCCTAAATCAGAACGATAACCATAACACGGATTTAGTCAAAAATGGGGAGGTTCAAAATAAGGATTTGATGATAGACCACAGAGGTGGACCGAGGACCAAGAGCCCGATGATGATACTCGAGAAAGCGGCAATCAATACGGCTGCAGCACCCACGTCCTTGCCTACCCTGGCGAGCTCATGCTGTTGGTGGTTGGTAGCCAAATCGACGACTGCCTCCAGGGCGGTGTTGAGAAACTCTGCAATCCAAACCAGGGCGATAGCCAGCAGGATCAAAGCCCAACCCGTGGCACCGATGCGCAAAGCGAAAGACATTAAGATGACAGCTATGCTAACGACCATGTGTATCCAGGCATTGCGTTGGGTGCGGATAACAAACCACCACCCCGAAAAGGCATACCTGAATGACTGCCTGCGTGTTTTGAAAAAGCCCATAATTAGGTCCTACTTAATCAAAGGACATTTCTCAGCTTTACACCGAGCTGGTGTAAGATTTTGTCCTGAAGAGCCTGCATCTTCTCCTTATCCACATACTCAAGATGGTCATACCCCAATAGATGCAAGGTGCCATGGACGACCAGTAACTGTAATTCATCGACTAAGGCATGACCTGCTGTAGAGGCTTGTTCCTGCGCTCGCGGAAGCGAGATGATTACATCTCCAAGATATATGGATTGGGTGTCGGGGTCAAGCTCATGGGATGGGAAGGAGAGTACGTCTGTGCTGCCATCGATGTTTCGATATGTCTGGTTCAGATCCTTCAAGAGCCTATCATCGCCAATTACTACGCTTATGTCTGTACGAGATGAGGAATCCCCTTGATCCAGGGTGAGCTGAGCGGCATGCAACAGGATGGATTTCTGAACTGGAAGTTTAATCGAGCGTTTTACTTGAATGTGAATCATGTGCCCTTAGTGCAAATTATCCAGTTTTTTCGTCAGTGGTTGTGGGCTGAAGATCGGGAGGTGTATCTCCATCAGGAAGTCGATAGGGAATCGGTCGGGTTTTAACCTCGCCTTCCGATTTGGGATATTGTATGCGAGGGTGGTAAACACCCCGCAATGTAGACGTGAATGAGTCAACGATCTCCTCAAGATTTCGCAAGGTCAGCTGAGTATCATCAAGCTCGCCGATCTCAAGCTTATCCTTCACCACACTCCTGATCAGCTCCTGCAGCCCAGCTTCATCCTTCGGCCTTTCTGCTCGCATGCGGGCTTCGCAAGTGTCTGCCAGCATGAGCAAGGCGATCTCGTTCGTGGATGGACGGGGACCGGAATATCGAAATTTATTTTCGTCGACGGCCTCTTTATTCATCCCGGCAACCTCGAGGGCACGAATGTATTGGTAGCGAGTGATGGTGGTACCATGATGCTGTTCGATAAAATCATATATCTGGCGGGGTAGATGATATCTGCGCGCCAGTTCCAGCCCATCTGATACATGCCGGATAATAGTAGCAGCGCTCGTCTCGGCATCCAGGTCATTATGCGGGTTTACATTTCCGGGCAGCTGATTTTCGATAAAGAAATAGGGATTGATGATCTTCCCAATATCATGGTACAAAGCCCCAACACGGGCAAGCATGGCATCGGCTCCGATAGCTTCGGCAGCCTGCTCAACCAGATTCGCCAGCTGCAGGCTATGCTGGTAAGTACCCGGAGCATTGCGCATGAGGAGCTGCTGAAGAGGATGGTCAGGCCTGGAGAGCTCGACCAGTTGTAAGGCAGTGGTTTTGCCGATAAATTGGGCCAGGTAGTAGTGCAGGATCAAGGCGATACTGGCAGAGGCAATGCCATTAATGACCGCTGCGATTGCCAACGTAGCCATACCAATCCAATCAGCAGCAGGTTGAATGATGCGATAGGCAATCGCTACCAAGGCACCCGATATAGCAATTGCAGCGCCTGCCCAGAAGAACGAGGTCAGCCGGTGGGCCTTCCGTAATGCGAAAACCCCAAACATACTGCCCAATAAGTAATATAGTGTTAGCACTTGAGCATCTGGAAGATTGTATGGGATCAGGAATGCCAGGGGTACTACGGATATCAAAGCTAATTCAGCGGAAAATAAAGCCGAGACGGTTAATGCGAATCCCATCACAGGATAAACATAGGGGATGACTGCATGCCCTGGGATGGTAATACGTGCCACGAAAAGGAAAATCAGAAAGAGCATCACCAAGATGGTGAATTTTCTAATTCCCCGAGTACCAGAGAACAAGCTCGGATTGCGGCGGAAATAAAAGATAAACACGGCTGCGCTTAGACAAGTTAAACCTAATGAACTTACAATCTCCTGCCATCGATTTTTGGGCTCAGCGAGACCAAATTGCTGCAGGGCTTCATAATCGGCGATTGTGATTACGCGCCCCCCCTGGATGATGGTTTCATTGGCCATAAACGAGCGTGCGACCGGAGCGATGCTATCACGCGCCTCCTGCCTAGCTGCTTCAGTCAGCTGTTCATTATAAAGGCTGTTGGGGACAACGAGTGCCTGAACTAGCTCTGTGATGATCTTAGCCTGATCTTCAGAAAAGGAGAGGCTCACCATGGAGGGGATTCTTTGATCCACAGCGGTAAGCTGGTCTTCACGGATCGGTTCACGCATCAACTGGTCGAGAATTGAAGTAGTTTCCTGGGAAACGCTTTGCCAGCGGGAGACACTCAGGGACAAAATTCCCTTTATGGTATCGCGGCTAAGCTGGACGCCATCCAGAGCAGCCAGGTCACTGGATTTTTGATCCTGGGTAGCATAAGCATCAGCACGAACGCTATTGATATAAGTAAGCGTATTTCGCAAGCGTTCCAATTGCTGGCGGGCAATGTTTGTATCTGCAGGGGAATAGACTAACGAGACCTCAGAAGCAGCCGCATCTTGCTGCCTGGCGGTCAGTATCTGACTTTGATAGGTAATGGCATAGGGAGCATGGATGTCATATGGAGCAACGTCACCAATAGTAAGTGGCGAGCCAGTGAAGTCCGACAGCATCGGGATTAATAGAGCCAATAAGATAAACCCGCAGAAAAGCAGGAATACCAATCCCACGAAGAATTCACGCGGCGTTATTTTAGTCACAGGCACGGTTTATTGTAGCAACCTTCGAACCACCTGACTGGCTTGCTCCCCAGTCGCCCGACCTTGCAAGCGAGGCAGAAGGATTTTCATCACCTGACCCATCTCCCGCATTGTCGTCGCACCGACTTCTCTAATGGCTGCTTTTGCCATACTTTCTAGCTCCTCATCGGTAAATGCGGCAGGCAGATAGTTTTGCAGAACTTTAATCTCTGCCTGTGCCTGTTCGACCAGGTCAGGGCGGTTAGCTTTTTCTGCGTCGGCGATGGCTTCACGACGTGATTTTATCTCTTTCTGAATGACAGCGAGATAAGAACCCTCGTCCATGTGAGCGTCTTTTTCAACCTCGGCGAGCTTGATGGCAGTTAATGCCATGCGCAAGGTGGACTTGCGGATTTCTTCTCCATGGCGCATAGCATCTTTTAGATCGGATTGGAGGGTTGTTTTAAGATCCATTGGAAACAATGCTTTCTCAGTCAGACAGGTAATCCATTAAATAAATTATATCGTATCTTAGGCCTCCAGGGCGGCGCATTACGCTTGAGTGATCTCTCCCACCAATTCACCATGCTCCGCAGCAGTTATATGAACACGCATGATCTGGTTATAACAAGGAGAGGCAGAGATGGTTCTCACACGCAGATAGTTATCCGTCAGGCCACTCAGCTGCCATTGTGATAGGCCAAGAGGGACGGCTTTTTCCCAAAGCACCATTAAATCCTGGCCGAGTTGCTCATTCTGGAAAATTGCTGAGCTTTGTCGAAATATCTCACGCATGTGGGCATTACGCTGCTTTGCCACGCTGTGGGGAACCTGGTCAGGTAATCGAGCTGCAGCGGTGCCTGGCCTGGCAGAATAGGTGAAGACATGACCATTAGCAAAAGCAGTCTTTCTGACGAAATGTGCACTCATTGAAAATTCCCTGTCTGTCTCCCCTGGGAAACCGGTGATGATATCGGTGGTAATTGATAGGCCTGGTATGGCAGTGCGGGCTTGCAGGACCAAGCTGGTATAAGCTTCCGGAGTGATTCGACGACCCATGCGTTTTAAGGTAGCCTTACAGCCCGATTGTAAGGGAAGATGCAGGTGACGGCATAAACGATGGTTCTGAAATAGTTGCAATAAGTCTGGGGAGACATCCCAGGGTTCGAGCGATGACAGGTGCAAGCGAGGGGTCTCCGTAGAGGTCAGGATTGCGTCCACAAGGTGTGAAAGGTTCGAAGGAGGCTCAAAATCATATCCCCACGAACCGAGGTGAACGCCGGTGAGGACAACTTCCTGTGAGCCACCACCCAAGGCGGAATGGATATCTGTCAAGACGTCGGGAATCCGGCGGCTTCGACCTACACCCCGAGCGAGAGTAGTGACGCAATAAGTGCAATAGTTATCGCAGCCATCCTGAACCTTAATAAAAGCACGTGTACGCAGTCTTGAGCCGGGGATGGGCTCTCTCTGAATGGACTTACCGGCAAAATCGAAGCGGGATACTTTAAGGACTAAGGGCACAAGATCATCTTTTTCAAGATTGCCAATCACCTGGGTGACACCTGGAAAAGCTGCAGCTTCAGCCCGGTTGAGGGTAGCCCAGCAACCGGTGACAACGACTTGCCCGGCAGCTGACCGGGCAGCCTGGCGGATCTTCTGGCGCGAGTCGGAGTCTGCGCCTGAGGTGACTGTA
>Ga0153915_10005459_pt1 | contig 11833 bp, 13 predicted proteins | sample Opewatmetagenome_2_FD_107003 | JGI IMG/M metagenome (GOLD analysis project Ga0153915, IMG submission 107003) | Freshwater wetland microbial communities from Ohio, USA - Open water 3 Core 3 Depth 3 metaG | ecosystem: Environmental > Aquatic > Freshwater > Wetlands | place: USA: Ohio, Lake Erie...
GAACGGCGAGCCATACGCCGGCCCAGGGCCCGATGCCGTAGTAGAAGAACAACGCGCCCGCGGCATAAGCGCCGACGCCGACGTACAGCGAGTGCCCGAGCGAGAGCTGGCCGGCGAACCCCATCATCACGTTCCAGGCTTGACCGCTGTAGGCAAGGAACAGCACCAGCGTGAGCACCGAAAGCACGTAGGGGCCGACGAAGAGGGGGAATGCGGCCAGCAGGGCGAGCAGGGCCAGCAGGCACGCGACCGGGCGGCTCACGCGCGCGTTCCCAGCAGACCCTGCGGCCGGAACAGCAGCACGAGGATCAGCAGCCCGAAGCTGAACATGCTCTTCGCGGAGGGCGTGATGAACAGTCCGGCGAGGGCCTCGGACGTGCCGATCAGCACACCCCCGAGCAGTGCGCCGGCCATCGATCCCATGCCACCGATAATGACGATGACGAAGGCGAGAAGGGTCATGACGGGGCCGAGCTGCGGAGTGACTTCGAGCAGCACCGACAACGCACAGCCGGCGATCGCCACGCAGGCCGACCCCAGGCCGAAGGTGAGTGCGTAGAGGTGCTTGACGTTCAGGCCCACCACCTTGGCGCCAAGGTAGTTGTCGGCGCAAGCGCGGATTGCCTTGCCGGTCAGGCTGAATCTGAAAAACGCGAACAGCGCGGTCGCTGCGACCAGTGCAGCCGTCGCCGCGTACAGGCGCGCCTTGTCAATGAGAATACCGCCGATCTCGAAGGAATCGAGCTGATAGTCGACCTGGACGTTACGAGCATCGGGTCCGAAGATCACCAGCAGCCCGTTCACCAGGATGATGGCGATCGCGAGAAGCAGGATGAATTGCGAGTGCATCGGACGCGTGACGAAGGGATTGATCAGTGTCTTCTGCAGCCCGTAGCCGAAGGCGAAGAACGCCGTGGCCACTGGCAGCGCCGCGAGAAAGGGATCGAGCTTCAGGACGGAGAACAGAATGGTCGCCGCATACATGGCGACGGTCATCATCTCGCCGTGCGCGAAGTTGACGACACGCACGACGCCGAAAATCACCGACAGCCCGAGGGCCATCAGGCCATAGACCAGGCCAGTCAGGACCCCCGAGATAGCGACGTTGAGAACTAGGTCGAGAGGCAACTACGCCCCAGCTTCATGCCTTCCTGTAGCCCGGGACCGGGAATACCGGTTTTGCCTCCGCCGCGCTCGCCGGCAGTACCACCCTGGGCTTGAGGTTGAAGTTTTGAATGCTCGCGGACATCTGCTCCTCGACTTGGCCCTTGGCGTTGAACCTAATCGGGCCGCCGATCATCATGCGGTCCCTGATCCCGGTCCCGCGGATCGCCTCGGTGAGCGCCTTGGGCTCGGTGGTCTTGGCACGCTTGAAGGCGTCTGCCGCGACCAGGACGGCCTCGAAGGTGAAGCCGACGTTGAGTGCATGGTAGGGCATCTGATCCTTCGGGTTCTGCTTGGCGAACGCCTTCTCCACGCGCTGCGTGAGGGGCTGTTTTGGGTTGTACCAGGGCACGTTGGTGATGCAGTAGTCGGAGAGCTTGCCCAGGGTCTTGAAGAACTGCTCCTCATACATGCCGGGCGAGCCCGGGCTGATGATGCCCATTGGATTCCAGCGCTGTTTGACCATCTCGCGGCGCAAGACGATAGCGTCGTTCAAGCGCGAAACGATCAGCAGGAAATCCGGGTTCGAGGCCCGTGCTTTCGACACCTCTACGGTGAGATCCTTGGCCGTTGGGTCGTACGGGATGGTGTCAACGATCTTGAACGGCAGCTGAGTGAGGCGCGGAAGCATGGCGCCGATCCCCTTCGCCATCGACTGGCCGAAGGTGTCGTTCACGTGCATGAATACCGCGGTGCGCGGTACGGTATTGGTTGTCTGGAACAGGTCGCCGATCAGCGACAGGCCATTGCGCAGCAGATCGATCGAGGTGGGGAACACGCGGTAAACGTATTTGTAGCCCTGCTCGGTGATCTGGGGTGCAGCGGCAATATTGACGATGAACGGTACCCCGCGCTGCTCTGCTACCTGCGCGATGGCGGCGCTTGCGCCGGAGTCGAAGGCGCCGATGAGCACGTTGGCGCCTTCCTGGATCAGGCGCTCGGCACGGGTGCGCGCCGTGTCGACGCTGGACTCGAAATCTGCGTTCATGAGCTCGACTTCGACGCCGAGCATGTCTCGGATGACCCCGGGTGCGAGATCTGCGCCCTTCTGGCAGGACTGGCCGATGAAGCCGAGGTAGCCTGATCGCGGCAGCAGCATGCCGACGCGAAGCTTCTGCTGCTGGGCGCGGACGATGCCGAAAGGCGAAAGCGCTGCAGCGGCACCTACTAGCGCGACGTTCCTGCTGAATGTTCTGCGGTCCATGTCTCCTCCTGTGAGTCGAATCGTTATAGACGATTACAGATTTCGGGTCAACGAGGGGAGCAGGCAAGGCTTTCCGTTGCAGTCACGCCTTCGCCGCGCGGATAGCGCTCGAGCCTTTGCGCCGCCTGTGGGAGCTAGCGTTCCTGGGCCTTCAGCTTCTCCCGGTACAGTCTTGACCGCTGCACGTAGGTGTCGGCGTTATCCAAGAGAGCGTTGATTTCTTCGGGCTTCAGCTCGCGTATGACTTTCCCCGGCGAGCCGAGCACGAGCACGCCATCGGGAAAGGTCCTGCCTTCGGGGATGAGCGTACCCGCGCCGACGAGGCAGCCCTTGCCGACCACGGCATGGTTCATGATGATGGCTCCGATGCCTATCAGCGTGCCGTCACCGATCGTGCAGCCGTGCAGCATCGCTTGGTGGCCGACCGAGACGTTCTTGCCCAACGTGAGCGGAATGCCCTCATCTGCGTGCAGCACCGCGGCATCCTGGATGTTGGTGCGCTCGCCGATGGTGATGATTTCGCTGTCGCCACGCACGACTGCATGGAACCAGACGCTCGCCTGATTGTGCATAACCACCGTGCCGATCACGGTGGCATCGTGTGCAATGAAGCACTCCTCGCCATGGAAGGCGACTTTGCGTTCGCCGAGTGAGAAGACTGCCATGATTGCGGTCGAAATCATAACAGAAGCGCACCCGACATCCGCCGCCTGTTATCATCGAACGCTTTGCGGTCGAGCTTGATGAAGCCGAGCGAGTCCCTGTTCCTCCCGATCCGCAGGCTGCGCTATCACTGCCGCTGCTGGGGCGATGCGCACGCGCCGATGCTCTTCATGCTCCATGGCTGGATGGACGTTTCCGCGTCGTTCCAGTTCCTCGTGGATTCATTGCGCGCCGAGTGGCGCGTCGTGGCGCCGGACTGGCGCGGTTTCGGGCTTACCGAATGGGCTCAGGGTGGCACTTATTGGTTTCCAGACTACTTTGCGGACCTCGATCGGTTGCTCGGGCATTTTCAGCCGGACGCGCCGGTGACGCTCATCGGCCACAGCATGGGCGGCAACGTCGCTGCGATGTACTCCGGCATACGGCCTGAGCGCGTGGGGAGGCTCGTCAATCTCGAAGGTTTCGGTCTCGCGGGGGCACGCGCGGAAAAGGCGCCCGGGCGTTACGCGCGCTGGCTCGACGAACTTGCGGAGACGAAGCCCGCGTTTCGCGATTACGAGTCATTCGACGCGCTCGCAGGGCGCCTGCGTAGGAACAATCCGCGGTTGAGCGAGGGGAGGGCGTCGTTTCTCGCACGGCACTGGGGAAAGGCCAAGGCGGACGGCCGCGTCGAGCTCGCGAGCGATCCAGCGCACAAGCTCCTCAACCCGATGCTTTATCGAAGCGAGGAGGCCGAAGCTTGCTGGCGGAGGGTCACCGCTCGGGCGTTGTGGGTCGCGGGCGCCGAGTCGAAGGCGCCCGAGATGCTGAGGCTCTCCGATGCCGAGCTCGCTGCGCGAAAAGCATGCTTCCGGCAACTGAGCGAGCGCGTAATTGCCGGAGCAGGTCATATGGTTCACCACGACCAACCGGAAGCGCTCGCAGCGGCGGTCGAGGAATTCCTGTCGGCCGCGTAACACCACAGGCGAGTCATGAACGTTGACCTCCATTGCCACTCCGTCGCTTCCGACGGCCTGCTCGAGCCGGGCGAGCTTGTGACCCGCGCAGCGGCGAATCACGTCGACATGCTCGCACTGACCGATCACGACGAGACAGCCGGACTCGCGTCGGCGCGTGCCGCGGCCGCCAAGCATGGCATTCATTTCGTCGACGGAGTGGAGATCTCGGTGACCTGGCAAGGAACCACGATACACGTGGTGGGGCTGAGGATCGACCCCGAAAATGCCGAGCTTCAGGAAGGACTCGAGGCAGTGCGCGGGAGCCGCGCAGTTCGCGCGGCAAGAATAGGGGAAGCCCTGGAGAGAGCAGGAATTCGCGGAAGTTTCGCGGGCGCCATGGCTCACGCGGGGAATCCGGCTACCATCAGCCGCACGCATTTTGCGCGTTTCTTGGTGGGCATCGGCCGCGCGCCGGATGTCAGGAGCGTATTTCGCCACTATCTGGTGAAGGGCGCGCCTGGATACGTGCCTCACCAATGGGCATCACTCGGCGATGCAGTGGCCTGGATCCGCGCCAGCGGAGGCGTAGCGGTGCTTGCACATCCGGGTCGCTACAATCTGGGAAGGGCGGATCGCCGGGTCTTGCTCGCCGAATTCAAGGGGCTCGGAGGAGCAGCCATCGAAGTGGTGACGGGAAGTCACACGCCCGCGCAATTCAGCGAGTTCGCGCGGCTCGCGCGGGAAGCCGGGTTGCTCGCGTCGCGCGGTTCGGATTTCCATGGAGACGCCGGAAGTCGGGCGGATCTAGGAGCGCTGCCTCCCCTGCCCGGAAATCTGCGGCCCGTTTGGCACAATTGGTGACCCGGGCCGGTGGTGCGGCTCTGATAAACTTAATGCCCTTTTCGGGCCGATCATGGATTTGGGCGATCTTGTCAGAATGATTGCGGTTTCTGCGGTGCCGGTCGTGTTTGCGATCACGCTGCACGAAGCTGCGCACGGCTACGTCGCTGGCCACCTTGGCGACAGGACTGCCTACATGCTGGGGCGCGTAAGCCTCAACCCCGTTCGACATATCGACTGGATGGGAACGATCTTCCTGCCGCTGGTAATGTTGCTGGTTTCCGGCGGCAGGTTGATGTTCGGCTGGGCGAAGCCGGTGCCGGTGAATTTTCAGGCTCTGCGGAACCCCAAGCGGGATATGTTCTGGGTCGCAATCGCCGGACCGGCTGCGAACCTCCTGATGGCCGTCGCTTGGGCCGCCGGACTGAAGGTCGGAACCCTGGCGGGGGTGAGGGAGGATGATTTCCTATTTCAGGTCCCCAGCGTCGGGGTGGGGGTGAATCTCGTCTTCATGGCTTTGAATTTGTTGCCCATACTCCCTCTTGATGGCGGGCGCATCGTCGTGTCGCTCCTGCCGAGGCGGCTCGCACTGCAATTTTCGAGATTGGAACCTTTCGGGCTGCCGATCCTGCTCGGGCTGGTCTTCATCAGCTCGTATGGATACAACATTCTCGGATTACTTCTCCATCCGATCATGCACGCGTCAAGGTCGGTCATCGGGACGATCTTCCAGGTGTATCTCATCTAGATGTACGAGGAACGCGTTGTATCAGGCATGCGCCCGACAGGTGCCCTGCATTTGGGCCACTATCACGGTGCCCTTAAGAACTGGGTCAAGCTGCAGAGCGAGTATCCGTGCCTATTCTTCGTCGCAGACTGGCACGCACTGACCACACACTACGAATCCCCCGAGGTGGTCGAGGAGAACGTCTGGGACATGGTCATCGACTGGCTTGCCGCCGGAATCGATCCGGCTCAGGCGGCGCTCTTCATCCAGTCGCGCATTCCCGAGCATGCCGAACTGCACACCTTGTTGTCTATGATCACGCCGCTCGGCTGGCTCGAACGTGTGCCTACCTACAAGGATCAGCAGGAAAAGCTTGCCGACCGTGACCTTTCGACGTACGGTTTCCTCGGCTACCCGCTGCTTCAGGCGGCCGATGTTCTCATCTACCGGGCCAAGTATGTTCCCGTTGGGGAGGACCAGGTGCCGCACGTCGAGCTGATGCGCGAAGTGGCGCGGCGTTTCAATCATGTGTACGGCCGCGAACCGGGATTTGAAGACAAGGCGAAGGCTGCGGCAAAGAAGATGGGAAGCCGAAAGGCCAAGGTCTATATGCAGCTGCGTACCAAGTATGGTGAGCAGGGCGACACCGAGGCGCTCGCGGCAGCGCGAGCGCTGCTCGAGGAGCAGGGAAACCTTTCGGTGGCCGACCGGGAGCGGCTGTTCGGTTATCTAGAGGGCGGGGGACGAATGATCCTGGTCGAGCCCGAGGTGCTTCTGACCCAAGCCTCGAAACTCCCCGGATTGGACGGACAAAAAATGTCCAAGTCCTACGGTAACACCATAGCCCTGCGCGAAGATGCCGAATCCGTAAAGAGGAAAATCCGCACCATGCAAACGGATCCGGCCCGGATCAAGCGGAGCGACCCGGGAAATCCGGACATATGTCCCGTGTGGCAGCTGCATCTCGTGTACAGCAGCGAAAAAACTCGCCAGTGGGTCGACCAGGGCTGCCGCTCTGCCGGAATCGGCTGCCTCGATTGCAAGCAGCCGGTGATTGACGCGATACTCTCCGAATTGGCTCCGATGCGCGAGCGGGCGCAAAAATACCTGGACGATTCGACCTTGGTGCGCAATATCATCGCCGACGGCTGTGACAGAGCGCGCACGCTGGCGGGCGAAACCATGCGGGAAGTGCGCCAAGCCATGGGGCTTGCCTACATATGACCGAAGCCGCAGTTCTCCGTGGTCCGTCGTTCGACCAGCCGATCGCCAAAGTGCGCGGAGAGCCTTTCACCGAGCTGCCGCAGGACCTGTATATCCCGCCGGATGCGCTCGAAGTCTTCTTTGAGACTTTTGAGGGTCCGCTCGACCTGCTGCTCTACCTGATTCGCAAGGCGAACATCGACGTCCTTGACATCCCGATGGCGAGGCTGACCGAGCAATACATGGAGTACGTCGAAGTGATGCGCTCGAAGAATTTGGAGCTTGCGGCGGAGTATCTTGTCATGGCCGCCATGCTCATGGAAATCAAGTCGCGCATGCTCTTGCCCCGACCGGCCCTTCCGGGCGAGGAGGAGACGGATCCTCGCGCCGAACTGGTGCGCCGCCTGCTTGAGTATGAGAAGCTGAAGCTCGCAGCTCAAAGGCTCGACGCCCTGCCACGAGCGGGACGGGATTTTCTAGCGGTGGAAGTCTGGATCGAGCAAAGCCTCGCTCAGCGTTTGCCTCAGGTGAACATCGTCGATCTCCAGTAGGCATGGCATGCGCTCCTACTCAGGGCCAAGATGACCCAACACCACCACGTGACACGCGAGGAGCTGTCGGTCCGCGAGCATATGAGCCTCATCCTGCGCCGGCTCCGCAGCGGCGGGTTCGCCGAATTCCGTGAGCTGTTCGATCCGGACAGGGGCGCCGCTGTTCTGATCGTCAATTTCCTTGCGCTGCTCGAACTCGCGCGGGAAAGCATGATCGAGATCACTCAGTCGGAGTCCTTCGCGCCCATTTATGTGAAGCTCGCCCATGCTCGCGCCGAGTGAAGCAAAGACCATCCTGGAAACTGCGCTTTTGGCGGCCCAGGAGCCGCTGCCGATCTCCGAATTGCGCAAGATGTTCGACGAGGAAATCGGAGCGGATACCATTCGGGCGCTTCTCGAGGAACTGCGTGAGGAGTGGAAGGACGCAGGCGTGGAGCTTGTCGCCACGGCGAGCGGCTGGCGCTTCCAGACGCGCGCTCCGTACCAGAAGTACTTGGAGCGGATCAGCCCAGAACGACCGCCACGCTATTCGCGCGCCGTACTGGAGACGCTCGCAATCATCGCGTACCGGCAGCCGGTAACCCGTGGCGACATCGAGGACATTCGCGGGGTGACGGTCTCGACCGAGGTGATCAAGCGTCTCGAAGAGCGCGGGTGGATTGATATCGTGGGTCATAAGGAGGTGCCGGGGCGCCCTGCACTTTACGCGACGACCAAGACCTTCCTAGATGACCTCGGTCTGCGTTCGCTGCAGGAATTGCCACCGCTGGAGGAAATTGCCAAAACGCTTGATCTCACGCCGCCGCCCGCTGAGAGCCCCGCTCCGACAGAGCCCACCACGGTCCAGGCCAGCCCGGCCTAGCAGTTCCGCCTCGTCGGAGAAGCTGCACAAGGTTCTGGCACGCCTCGGCTTGGGGTCGCGTCGCGACATGGAGGCGGCAATCGCGGCTGGCCGGGTGACGGTGAACGGCGTGCGTGCGACACTTGGGTTGCGGGTCCGGGCGGCGGACCGCATCGCCATCGACGAACGACCGTTGAGGTTGCGAGGGCAGGTGCGAAAGCCGCGCCTCCTGATCTATCACAAGCCGCCAGGGGAGCTCGTCACCGCCCGCGATCCCGAGGGGCGACCGACCGTATTCGAAAAGCTGCCGCGCCTACGGAGGGGGGCCTGGATTGCCGTGGGCCGACTCGATTTCAATACTGGAGGTCTCCTTCTTTTCACCGATTCAGGGGACCTCGCCAACCGCCTCATGCATCCGCGCAGCCGGATTGAGCGCGAGTACGCGGTGCGCCTTCGCGGCCAGCTTTCACCCGATCAGCTCGATCGACTTGCTCGTGGAGTGGTGCTCGACGACGGCCTGGCAAGATTCGATCGCATCGAAGCGGCTGGCGGCACCGGCTCGAACCGCTGGTACCGGGTCGTACTTTGCGAGGGCCGGAACCGCGAGGTGCGGCGAATGTTCGAGAAACTCGGGATCGTGGTCAGTCGACTCATGCGGGTCCGGTTCGGCCCGCTTTGGCTGCCGTCGAGTTTGCGTCGCGGGCAATGGCGCGAATTGGACGATCAAGAGGCAATGTCGATGATCGTCGATATGGGCAAGAGCGTGCCGGATCCCTCTCCTTGAAGGGGCGGAGACCGGGTGCGGAGGCTCGGTTCGCGTTTTTGCATTGTTTCGCCGAGGGTTTCTTGCTATAATTCGACTGTCGTGAGATGGGCTTTCGAGCCCATTTTTTATTTCTACGAGGTGTATTGCGTGGTCTTGGGTGGGCTGGAGCAGGTATTGGAGCGAAGCCTTGGCGGGTTGGGGTACCGCTTGGCTGATTTTGAGTATATTAGCCATAACAATACGTTGCGTGTATTTATTGAGAAATCAGATGAGATTGAGCGGACGGAAGCCGACGGAATTACCCTTGCCGATTGCGAGTCAGCAAGCCGGCAGCTGCAGCGCGTGCTGGAGGTAGAGAGGTTCGACTACGGACGTCTGGAGGTGTCCTCACCAGGGCTGGACCGCAAGCTCAAGAACGCGGTGGATTTCGCCCGGTTTACCGGCCACGAAGCCCGAGTACGGCTGCGCCACCCGGTCAATGGCCGGAGAAATTTCACCGGCGTGGTGCGCTCCGTGCAAGGCGAAAGAGTCGACTTCGAATTCGAAGGCGGCAGGTTTGCCTTTGACATGACTGAGCTCGAACGGGCGCGTCTGGTGCCAAAGCTATGATGCTGGAGGGGCACATGAGCCGGGAACTACTGCTGCAAGCAGACGCGCTGGCGAGAGAGAAGAACGTGCACAAGGAAGTCGTGTTCGGCGCCTTGGAGATGGCGATTGCGTCCGCCACCAAGAAGCGATTCGCGGAGGATGTGGACGTTCGCGTCGCAATCGACCGCAACACGGGCGATTTCGAGTCATTCCGGCGCTGGCAAGTCGTGTCTGACGAGGCCGTGGAGAATCCCTCCCAGCAGATCGCGTTCACCGAAGCCCAAAAGCAATATCCGGATATCCGGCTCGAGGACTACATCGAGGAGCCGCTTGAGCCAATCGATTTTGGCCGGATTGGCGCACAGGCAGCAAAGCAGGTGATCATGCAGAGGATCCGCGATGCAGAGCGGGAACAGCTCCTCAATGATTTTCTCGCCCGCGGAGAGAAGCTGATAAACGGCGCGATCAAGCGCCTTGAGCGTGGTAACGCCATCATCGAGGTGGGGCGAGTGGAAGCGGCGCTGCCGCGCGACCAGATGATCCCCAAAGAGAATCTGCGAGTCGGGGATCGCGTGCGTGCTTTCGTCATGCGCATCGACCGCAATGTGCGTGGGCCGCAGCTGGTGCTTTCTCGCACCGCGCCTGAGTTCATCATAGAGCTCTTCCGGCTCGAAGTGCCGGAGATAGAGGAGGGCCTTCTCGAGATTAAATCGGCGGCGCGCGATCCGGGAATCCGGGCGAAAATCGCGGTTCACTCCAGGGACAAGCGGATTGACCCGATCGGAACCTGCGTAGGCATGAGGGGGGCGCGAGTTCAAGCGGTGACGCAGGAGCTGGCCGGGGAGCGCGTGGACATCATTCTGTGGTCAGAGGACCCTGCGCAGTTCGTGATCGGGGCTCTTGCCCCGGCGGAGGTTTCCTCCATTCTGGTCGACGAGGACAAGCACAGCATGGATGTCGTGGTCGATGAAGAAAACCTCGCAATCGCGATTGGCCGAAGCGGGCAAAATGTCAGGCTGGCCTCGGAACTCACAGGGTGGAACATCAACCTCATGACCGAGGAAGAGTCGCAAAAGAAAAACGAGGAAGAAGCCTCTTCTGTGAGAAAAGTATTCATGGAAAGGCTCGATGTCGATGAAGAAGTCGCGAATACGCTGATCCAGGAAGGATTCTCGACTCTCGAGGAGGTGGCCTACGTCCCGATCAACGAAATGATGGAGATCGAAGGCTTTGATGAATCGACCGTGAATGAGCTGCGCAACCGCGCGCGCGACGCGCTTCTGGTCCAGGCTATCGCGAGCGAGGAGCAGGCGGAAAATCTCGACCCGGAGTTGCTTGCTCTGGAAGGAATGGACAAGGACCTGGCGACCAGGCTTGCCACTTCGGGGGTGAAATCCCGCGATGATCTGGGCGACCTCGCACTCGACGATCTGGTCGAATTGACGGGAATAGACGCGGATCGCGCGAAGAGCCTGATCATGAAAGCCCGCGAACACTGGTTTAAGGAGCAGTAGGTCCATGGCCCAGACGAGTGTCGCTCAATTCGCCGGAGAGCTGAAAATGCCCCCGTCGGTGCTACTCGAGCAGCTCCGGGCCGCGGGGGTGCACAAGCAGCTTGCCGAGGACGTTCTGTCCGAGCAGGACAAGACTCGGCTTCTGGAGTACCTGCGGCGGTCGCATGGATCGTCTGAGCCGAAAAACAAGATTACCCTGACGCGGAAGCAGACCTCCGAAATCATCAAGAAATCCGACGCGAGCGGCAAGGCGCGCACGATCCAGGTCGAAGTCAAGAAAAAGCGCATCTTCGTTAAGCGCGAATCCGAGCAGGCGTCTGCTCCCGAGAGCCCGCCAGCCGGTTCGGGCGTCGATGCACGCGAAGCCGTGTTGCGGGAGGAAGAAAGGCGCCGTCAGGAGGAGCTGGCGGCGCGACAGGCGGCGGAGCTCGCCCAAAAGCAGGAGCGGGAACGCAAGCTGGCCGAGCAAAAGCCTGCGGAAACGAAGGTCCAAGCAGCTGCCGTGCCCGCGGCCGCCGACACGACTCTGCACAAGCCCAAGGTTACACCGGGAGCGGAGAAAAAAGGCGCGAAGAAGGCGAAAGAAATCAAGGTCTGGAAGGACGAAGGAGTCAAACGCCGCACGATCAAGACTCGCGGCGACGTTCAAGGTGCCTCGGGCTGGCGCACGCCCAAAGGCGCACGCCACAGGGCCGCGGCGACGGACACCGCAGAGTCGGCTCACCAGTTCAGCGCACCGGCAGAGCCGGTCGCGCGGGAGATCATGCTTCCGGAGACGATAACCGTCGGTGATCTCGCGCACAAGATGTCTGTCAAGGCTGCCGAAGTCATCAA
>Ga0153915_10005460_pt1 | contig 11832 bp, 9 predicted proteins | sample Opewatmetagenome_2_FD_107003 | JGI IMG/M metagenome (GOLD analysis project Ga0153915, IMG submission 107003) | Freshwater wetland microbial communities from Ohio, USA - Open water 3 Core 3 Depth 3 metaG | ecosystem: Environmental > Aquatic > Freshwater > Wetlands | place: USA: Ohio, Lake Erie...
CTCCGAGGCCACATTAGCCGATGCCATCCTAGACCGTATTGTCCATGACTCTTATACCATCGAAATCCAATACATTGATAAAGATCATGACAAGTCCATGCGAGAGGTATATGGCATTGACGGGAGAAAGAAAAAGTAGCAGTTGATTAACATTGGTTCCTGGCCGGAACCATTGGAACCCCCTGCCCGGAATCGTTGGCACCAACCATCCGGACAGGGTGGCTTTTTCAACCGGTATATCCAGCAGACGTAGGAGATAGGGTAAAAGTTGGATCAAATGCACCGGATACAGGTCAATATAAACATACTGTGTGCGCAAATACAATAATCCTTAATAAAGGTAACAATGTTCCACCGTGCTCTATGGGAAACTGTCCGAATAAAGGAGCTGATTGGATTCTAAATAAAAAATTATCTTAATTTATTTAATTGTGATATCCGTGCATAGGTAAATAGTTGGAAATTTCATGATCAGAATATCCAAATAATTTTCCTGTCGCCCATATTTAAAAAGCATTGATAGTCTCTTCCTTTTTATGAAACAATTCATTTATTATTAATTCAAAAAAATCATATCGATAAATAAATATAATTTTTTATTCATTTTCTTTATCTTAAAAAAAAAGTTATAATTATTATTTTTTGATAAAATCTTTTACAAAAGAATAATATTCGTTTCTTAATATCATTTGAGCCCATAATTTTGTTCCAGTATTAACCTGTTCACAATAAATACTCACCCTGTCCTAATAACATATATTTTTGCTTCATTCTTCCATTTTAAAAAGCAATAAACTCCTGAATTAATATTCCACTCATATCGGTATTTGATATTTTTTAAGGTCCACTTTTTTCTTATCGACCTAGAAAAATCTGCGGGAAATCTGCGGGAAAATATTGTCTCTATCTTGTCATTTTTATATTTTCTATGAAATGAGGTAACGACCTGAAATTATTGAGGTGGTGGGCGGTACAGGATTTGAACCTGCGACTTCCACCGTGTGAGGATGGCACTCTCCCGCTGAGTTAACCGCCCATTCTTTGAATGTGCCTGAAACGTGACTTTAGATACAATTTATATTCGTGCTTGTAAATAAAAAATTGCAATTTTCTCTCAATAAATTGAGAGAAAGGGTTCAAGGGGTCTAGGGTTCGAGAGAAAAAGGATGAGACAGAAGACAGAACAAAGAAAGCAGCAGACATAATTCAGATCATCTTTTCCTTTCCACGCGTTCCTTTTGACCTTGCACTTGAATCCTTGAAACCTCGAATCCTTGAATCCTTAGTTTTACCTTTCCCTTTCTGACTGCTCATCTCCATCAGTTCCTTTACCTCTTCAGGTTCAAGATGCCTGTATTTGCCGACCTTCAGGTCCCCCAGTTCAAGATTCCCGAAGCCTATCCTTACAAGGTGTACGACGCTGAATCCTATGGCCTCTATCATCCTTCTTACAATACGATTCCTTCCTTGTGTGATGGTCAACCTGATGAGGCTTTTGTCTCCCTGACGGCCAATGAGGGCGGCGCTGGAGACGCCTATGAAGCCGTCCTCAAGCTCTACCCCGTTCTTTATGGCGTTGATGTCCTTTTCCGATACATCTCCCTGTACCGTTACCTTGTAGGTCCTGGGGACATGGTATTTGGGATGAGTCATTTGAAAGGAGAAATCGCCGTCATTGGTCAGGAGGACCAATCCCATGCTGTCAAAGTCCAGCCTGCCGACCGGATATACCCGCTGGGGAACATCCCTTAAGAGATCAGTAACAATATGCCTTCCCTGAGGGTCATTAAGGGTGCAGACATATCCGAAGGGTTTATTCAGCATCAGGTATATCTTTTCAGATGGTCCCGGGATCTCCCTCCCGTCCACCCTGATGCTGTCCTTGCCCCAGTCGGCCTTTGCGCCAAGTTCCCGGAGTATCTTGCCGTTCAACATGACCCTGCCGGACTCTATCAGTTCATCGGCCTTCCTCCTGGAGGCAAGACCTGCTTCTGACAGGATCTTGTTAATCCTTTGGGTCATCTTCATTTCCATTTTCGGAAAGGTCATCGTCAGGATTGTAGTCCCCATTCAGGTCTTCGAACCCTTCCTCATATTCTTCCTCTTCATAGTCAGGGTCGGCTTCATAGGACATCTCATCCGATGTCATTTCCTGATACTCTTCCTCCTTATCATCAGGGATTTCATCAGAGATGGAATCATCCGGTTGTTCTTCGTCGCTATCTGTAATTGTCTCTTCCTGGATAGAACCGTAATCCTCTTCATTGGCGGAGTTTGCAGGAATACCATCAGGGATCCGTGCCGGCTCCCGCACCGTGGTTTCTTCCTGCATCTTATCGGCAAGCACCATCTGCTCCTTAGGAGGCAGAGGTATATCACCGAATGTGTAGGGTATGGGGATAGTGGAATAGAGCCCCTCTGTACCCTGTGGTTGCAGTGGGTTTTCCTGGTTCTGTGGGGTTGGTTCATATCCTGATAGTCCAAAATCTTTTATTTCATTCATTTTCGGGAGAGAGGATATATCCATCAGGTCGAATACCTCAAGAAACCGTTTTGTTGTTCCATAGATAAGAGGCTTTCCGGGCAGATCCTTGCGTCCCATAATCTTTACAAGGTCTTTTTCCATAAGGGTCTTCAGTATCCCTCCGACATCCACGCCCCTAAACTTTTCTATCTCGTGGCGGAGGATGGGTTGCTTATAGGCAACAATGGCAAGGGTCTCCATGGCCGCTCTGGAGAGCCTGTTGGGAGTGCTCTGGAGCATCCTCAGTATATAGGCGCCATATTCCGGGCGGCTTCTGAGTTGGTATCCACCAGCCACTTCCTTGAGACTGAAACTCCGTTCCATTGCCTCAAAATCGTGTTCCAGTATTGTAATGGCGCCCTTGATATCCTTTATCTCAGTATCCGGAAGACAATCCCTGATATCTTTTATTGTAAGGGGTTTGTCGGATGAAAAGAGAAGGGCTTCAATTATCAACTTCAAGGATTTCGACATTATCTTCTCCGTTATCATTAAAATGGGCCTCAAGACGTATGTCTTTATCAGTGTCAGGCTGGAAAATATTGATTAGCCCGGCATGCACAAGTTCAAGCAAGGCCAGGAAAGTGGCAACCAATTCTGAAATAGTCCCGTTCTCACTAAAAAGGTCATTAAAAAAGACCGTAGCCTGGGTTTTTAATTTATTCATGATAAAGGACATTCTTTCCTTGACCGACCATTCTTCAGCGGCAAAGGTTATTTCGGCATCAGGGATCCTCTGCTCAATAATCCTCTTGAAGGCATCCATCAGTTGAAAGATGTTAATATCCAGAGGGATATCTTCTCCCTGGAACTGGGAAATATAATCCCCGGTTAACTGGCGTTTAAAGACGTCCCTGTCCAGCATCTCCCTCTCGGAAAGCTCTCCGGCAACCTCCTTCAGTCGCATGTATTCGAGCAGGGGACGGGTAATCTCCATGCGCGGATCTTCCTCTTCGGTCTCTCCGCCTTTGCCCTGGTCGGGGAGGAGCATCCTGGATTTAATATGGACAAGGGTTGATGCCATGACGAGAAAATCACCGGCCAGGTTGATATTCAGGGCCTTCATCATATCAAGATATCCGATGTACTGGTCCGTGATCAGGAAGATGGGGATATCAAATATATCCACTTCATTCTTTCTGATCAGATGGAGAAGGAGATCCATGGGGCCTTCGAATATCTCCAGTTTCACTTTGTAGTCGGCTTCATCGTTCATGGGTCTATTGCCGTTCCGTTAGATACGGATCGCCTCTCTTACCTGAGCCATTGTTTCCCTGGCGATGTCTCTGGCGTGATTGTTGCCCTGATCAATAATTCCTTTTACACTATCCAAATCGGATTCCAGCAGTTTCCTCTTTTCCCTGACAGGGAGGAGCGCCTTAATCAGATTCCGTGACATGATCTTCTTGCATTCCACGCAACCTATGGCCGCGCTTCGACAGTCCTTTTCTATCTGGGCCACGGTCTCTTCCGGCGTGTATATTTCATGAAAGGAAAATACATTGCAAACCTTTGGGTCTCCAGGGTCGCTTTTCCTCGCCCTCTGGGGGTCCGTAATCATCTGGCTTGTCTTTGCAAATATCTCGTCATCAGTCTCTGTAAGGAATATGGCATTGTTGTAGCTTTTGCTCATCTTGCGCCTGTCGATGCCCAATAATCTGGATGTAGGCGCCAGCAGGGTCGCGGGTTCCGGGAAGACTTCTTTATAAAGAAAGTTAAATCGCCTCGCTATCTCTCTTGTCAATTCCACATGCGGGGCCTGGTCTTCACCTACAGGCACCCCGTTTGCCTTGTACATAAGGATATCAGCGGCCTGTAGAACCGGATAGCCCAGAAATCCGTATGTGTAAAGGTCCTTCTGGGTCAATTCCTTCAACTGCTCTTTGTATGTAGGGTTTCTTTCAAGCCAGGGAAGGGGGGTTATCATTGAAAAGATCAGATGAAGTTCCGGGTGCTCCTGGATACTGGACTGTATAAAAAAGGTGGATAATTCAGGATCAAGCCCTATGGAAATCCAGTCGATGACTATATCCATAATGGATTCCTTAATTATGCCGGTATTGGCGTACTCGCTGGTAAGGGCGTGCCAGTCTGCTATGAAGAAAAAACATTCATATTCTTGCTGAAGCGATTTCCAGTTATCAAGGGCGCCATGAAGATGGCCAAGGTGCAGTTTACCTGTGGGTCTCATTCCGCTTACAATTCTTTTTTTCATTAAAACAACCTCTCCTCAATTATTAATTCCTCCGCGACAATTTCGCAGATCATAGGGCAACAAATATATCTATCATCTGGTTGACGGCATTTCAAGTCATCCCTTCGAAATTTTCCTTAATATAATCTATCTCGTCTTCCCTGGTGCTTACCGCATCATTAAGCCTGGCCTTTAAAATGCTTGAAAATATTTCTCTATAGAGAGGTCCGGGTTTAAATCCCATTTTCATGAGATCGCTTCCCCTGACTCTTATGATTGTCCCCTTGAGTTTGGTGAAATAATTGGATATCAGTTTTTTAAACTTTTCGTTATTGGCCTTTGCCATTATAAAAAGAAGCAGTTCTGTATCATATTGTGAAAGCAAAGTATAGATTTCATAGTTATCATCTTTATTTAACCTGAATAATCTATCCAAAAGATTTGTCACTTCAAGTCTCTGGGTTATCATTCTGCGGGTTTCAAGATCGTCCATCTGCATATTTTTCGCCAGTTTGTTCAGCATATCTCCGTCTAACTGCGATGTTAATCCGTGCCAGAATACCTTCCACGGGTTATAGGGCTCTTCCAGATAGAGGAGATTGAACCATGAGATAACGGATCCTATGCCTTCGAGTATCTTTCTGAGATCTTCGTTATAATTAATTTCAGAAGATATAAATTGAAGCAGGTCAAATTCATTCATCCTTTCGATAGCCTGGATAGCGTGCTTTTCCATCAAGATAAGCCTCAGTTCCATGAAAAGACGCCTGCCTGAAAGCCCCTTGAAACAATTGATGTTAACCGCGTTTTTCATGAGCGAGAGTGTGAGTTTGTCGATTTTAAAGCCGAATCTCTGCTCAAAACGTATTGCCCTGAACACCCTTGTGGGATCTTCGACGAAACTGAGATTATTAAGAACCCTGATAACCTTTTCTCTCAGGTCCTTCTGACCGCCGAAATAATCTATCAATATCCCATAGTCTCTTTTATTAAGTTTGATCGCAAGGGTATTGATAGTAAAATCCCTCCTGAAAAGGTCCATCTTCAGGGAACTTGTCGCAACCATGGGCGGGGCCGCAGGCGTCTCGTAGTATTCCATGCGCGCGGTGGCTATATCTACCTTGAAACCGTCCGGAAAAACAATAACCGCGGTGCCGAACTTTTTATGGCTCCTTACCCTTACTTCATGACGTGAGGCAAATTCGTAGGCGAACCTGATGCCGTCACCCTCTACAACAATATCCACGTCAAGGTTTTCCTTTTTAAGAAAGACATCCCTAACGAGCCCGCCCACAAGATATACCTTGTATTCAAGGGTATCGGCGACTGTTCCGAAATCTTGCAATAGGGATATTATCCTCCTGGGCAGACGCTCCTTGAGCATGGAGGCAATATTTTTTTTCTTAGTAAAGTGAGAAGAATGACGCGAGTCATATAAAAAATCAGGGATTACCGGGCCTCCTACAAGTATGTTCAATAGATCGGTCCTGGTAATAACGCCAACCAGTTTTCCCTGTTCCATAACAGGCAGTATCCTGAGTTTATTTTTGATAATCAGTTCCTGGATTTCGTTAAGAGGGGTATCGGGCGTAACAGCGGAATATTCTATATTCATGTACTCTTTAACAGATATGTGACCCAGACCGAAATATACTGCCTTTTCCATTATCTGCCTGGTAATATATCCCAACAGATTTTCGTTATCATCAATGACCATAAGGACATTTATATTATATTTTGTCATTATGGTAGAGGCGGTCTTAATGGTCCCTTCAGGGGGGATTTTGATCACATGGGAAGACATCATATCCCTTGCCTTTTTCTGGGGGTTGATGCGTTTTCTGAGCAGTGTCTGGAGGGACCTTTCCACCTGCGCCAGGGTTTTTTTTCTGATTGTGGCGGATGCCGCGTGAGGATGTCCTCCTCCTCCGAAGGCAAGGGCTATCTCCGCGACATTGACGTCATTTACCCTGCTTCTGGCGACAAGGTAAACCTTATCTTCCATCTGCGCGAGTGCAAATACCACCTTAAGATTTTCCATCTCCATGAATTTATGCACCAGCATGGCGAAATCTCCAAGGTATTCTTCCCTGACAATTCTGGCTATGACCACTTCAATGCCGTTAATGACCTGACTGGTGGCGGATTGAGTCAGGTCGTTTAAAAGCCATACCTGCTCTGAGGATAGTTCACGGGTGATAAGATCGGCAATGATATTGTGCTTCGCCCCCTGTTCGGAGAGCCAGGCTGCGGCCATGTGGTCCTCGGGCTTGGTGGAGGAGAATGTGAAAGAGCCTGTATCCTCGTGGATGCCCAGACACATGATAGTAGCATCATCAGGTGTGATCCGGACGCCCCTTTCTTTGATGATTTCCGTAAGTATTGTGGTTGTGGATCCTACTGGTTTTATATATTCCCTGTTTCCCCTGATGTCGTCATCTGAACTGGGATGATGGTCGTAAATATGTATCTCAATATCTTTTTTGCCCAACAATTCCGCGAATTTTCCTATCCGGTTTTTTTGGCGCGTATCCACCAGGATAAGCCTCTTGACTGTGTTTATATCAATCTGTTTTATCCTGGCGAAATCGAAAAGATAGGACATGGAGTGCAACAGGAAATTCCTGAGGTTTTTTTCCTGGGAACCGGGAAAGACAATGACGGCGTTGGGATATAGTTTTTTTGCCGCCACCATTGATGAAAGGGCGTCGAAATCGGCATTGACATGAGTCGTTATTATCTCATCATTCGGATGATTTGTAACGGCCTTCTCCTCTTTCGTTTTATGATTGGGTCTTCCCGCCATTAATAAGTTGCCTTTAGAATAAGGAACATCTCCAAAAAATTTGATCGATGATAAGGATTCAAGGGGCCAAGGGTTCAAGTTAAAGGCTTAATAAATACAAGGCCATGTATGTAGGCAACAGCAGATTATATCAAATCTTTATATATATCAAACTTTAAACAGAGGTTCTTCTCTCATTAAGTCGGGAGTAAGTGGTCTGGGATTCCTGGGCTCGCTGATTCAAAATATTGAGTTCACAGTTCAGGGTTCAAAGTTAAAGGTAAAAAGAATAAAGCCTTGACCAACTGATTTGGAGATTATTCGGAATGATATTTTCATATAAACCAGGAGAGGCGCCGATAAAAAAGCCGGGGCAATTAAATCTGCGCCGGCTGATCGTTTTAAGAATATGAAATCTGTTAAAGCCCTTTTACTTTTTCCTCATCTTCCTGTTTCTTTTTACATTCTATGCACAGGGTCGTGACCGGCCTGGCCTTTAGTCTTTCCTCGGATATGTCCTCTTCGCAGGATTCACAGATGCCGAAGGTCCCTAAATCAATACGCTCCAGGGCGTCCTTTATTTTCCCTATAAGTCTCCTTTCTCTGTCGCGTATCCTTAAGGTGAAATTACGATCGGATTCGAGTGTTGCTCTGTCGGATGGGTCAGGCATGTTCTCATTGACACCGCTCATGTCGCTGACGGTTTCTTTGACTTCATCCAGAAGTTCCTCAAGTTTTTCATTAAGGAGGTTTTTAAAAAATGCCAGTTGGCTCTTGCTAAGCATGATCCTTTTTTGGTCCCCCTGTATAGATTATTGTTTATTGACTCAGGCATCTCAGCCTGTAAAAACAATTATATGTGATATCTATCGGGAAAAATAAAAAAAAGTCAAATTGTTAATTGAATTTCATCCTGCTCCAAAAATCTTTCCAATGATATTTGATGTCTTTGAGTCCTCTGCCTTTGCGAATTCTTCCAGTATCTCCCTCTGACGCGAGCTTAGTTTTTTAGGGATTCTTACATTGAGTTTTATAAAGAGATCTCCCCTTTGTTTCCTGCTGAGACTTGGCATTCCCTGTCCTGAAAGCGTTATTACATCACCAGGCTGGGCGCCCTGGGGAATTTTAATTTCCTTTAATTCCTCCTGGCCTATTATAGGGATAGTAATCTTATCACCCAATGCGGCCTGAACAAATGAGATTGGCATTTCGCAGAACAGGTTATCTCCCTCTCTGGAAAAAAGTGAGTGCTCTTTTACATGAATTACAATAAATAGATCGCCGGGCGGCCCGCCATGTTCACCATGCTCTCCCTCTCCGCGCAATCTCAACTGGGAACCATTATCAACACCAGGGGGAATTTTCAGGTTAATATCTTTTTTAGTCTGGACCTTTCCTCCTCCCCTGCATTCATGGCATGGTTTAGTTATGATATTGCCCTTGCCGTTACAGGTCGGACAGGTTGTTTTTATCCTGAAAAAACCCTGGGATGTAATTATGCTCCCGCTGCCTTGACATGTGCCGCATCTCTTGAGGTCGCTTCCCGGACTGACCCCTGAACCTTCGCAGATCTCACATGAAACCCATTTTTGAAAGGCAATATTTTCTTCTTTTCCTGAATACGCCTCATCAAGGGTTAATTCCGTATCATAACGGAGGTCTTTGCCCTTCCTTGCATGGTTTCTACCGGACCTGCCGCCGCCAAAACCAAAAAAATCCTCGAATATATCGCCGAAACTTGAAAAGATATCATCAAAACCATGAAATCCGTTGAATCCTGCGCCCTTAAGTCCTTCATGACCATATTGGTCATAGATTTGTCTCTTTTCTCTGTCCCTCAGAACCTCATATGCCTCTGATGCCTCTTTGAATTTATCTTCGGATCCCTTGTCTCCGGGATTTTTGTCCGGATGGTATCTCATGGCCAATTTTCTGTAAGCTTTTTTAATCTCCTCTTCACTCGCATCACGGCGGATATCCAGGATTTCGTAGTAATCTCTGTTATTCATTTTCAACCTTTACCGGTATTTATTCCTCCTGAATAATTTATTCGTTTTCGGGAATTATCTCTTTAGCAAAAAAATTGTCCTCATAGTCTTTTGTGTTATCGGGATTACTGCCCTTAGATACAGAGATATTTCCGGCCGCAATTTCTCTTAAGGCGATCACAACATCCCTGTTCTTTGCGCTGACCGTCGGTTCAGCGCCTTTCCTTAATTGCCTTACACGCCTGGATGCCATGTGGATAAGGGTAAAACGGTTATTTACCTTTTTTAAACAATCTTCCACTGTAATTCGTGCCATGATGTTCTCCTTATTCAGTGCCCGTTGATAAAATAACAAAATTCAAAGCGGGAATAAAAATTTTTAATACGGCAGGATTTAACCGCTTGCCGTTGTTTTATTTTTGATATATCATTTTTGGAAAAATTTATCAGATGCCGTACGAAATCTTTCCAATTCAGCCTTTCAGTGAGCCTTGATAATAAATGCCGGATAACCGGATTATTGAATAAACTTGATTTTATAACTTATGTCTTATTAAATGTAAAGGTTATTTAACGTCAATCCAGAAATCGAAAATGGATATTTTAGGATGAACACCAATTAACAATACCTTACAGGAGTTCTTTTATGCTTGCCAGGGTGCTTAGCAGCGCGGTAATCGGGATTGACGCCTATATAGTCGAAGTCGAGGTGGATATTTCAAAGGGCCTTCCAAATTTTTCTACAGTCGGACTTCCAGAAGGGGCTGTCCGGGAGAGTAAGGAAAGGGTAAAGGCATCCATAAAGAATTCAGGTTATGATTTTCCATCGGACAGGATAACCGTTAATCTGGCGCCTGCCGATGTTAAAAAGGAGGGTTCAGCATTTGACCTCCCAATGGCCATAGGCATAATTGCGGCTACAGGTCTTATCTCAAGCGATTCGCTCCGTGACTGCCTGATTTTGGGAGAACTCTCCCTTGACGGCCTTATAAGACCTGTTAAGGGGGCTTTGTCCATCGTAGTGGCGGCAAAAGAGTTGAATATGAAGGGGATATTTCTGCCTGCTGAAAATGCGACAGAGGCCGCTGCGGTGGAGGGCATAGACATCTATCCCGTAAATGTCCTTTCCCAGGTAGTGGAGGCCCTTGCCGGGATTTCCCATATAGATCCTTTTCACGCCGACCCCGGAGAGTTATTCAAGAATCCTGATAATGAAATGGATTTAAGCGATGTGCTTGGTCAGGAAAACGTAAAAAGGGCCATGGAGATCGCGGCGGCAGGCGGACACAACATGATAATGATAGGCACGCCCGGCGCAGGAAAGACCATGCTGGCGAAAAGGTTTCATACTATCCTGCCTGAACTCGTGTTCCAGGAGGCATTGGAAACCTCCAAGGTTTACAGCGTGATGGGTCTTATGCCCAAGGGATGCGGGCTTATCAGGTCGCGTCCTTTCAGGGCGCCTCACCATACTATCTCAGATGCAGGTCTTATAGGCGGGGGACAGAATCCGAAACCAGGCGAAGTAAGCCTTGCCCATAACGGCGTTCTTTTTCTGGATGAGGTGCCAGAATTCAAAAAGAACGTCCTTGAGGTATTGCGTCAGCCCATGGAAGATAGATACGTCACCATAACCAGGGCTAATTCCACGGTAACCTATCCGGCCAATTTTATGCTTGTGGCGGCAATGAATCCATGCCCGTGTGGTTTTTTCGGCGACCCTAAAAGGGAATGCGTGTGCTCCTTTCAGCAGATACACCGCTACAGATCAAAGATATCTGGTCCCTTGATGGACAGAATAGACATCCATACAGAGGTGCCGGCAGTCCAGTATAAAGACCTCTCCACAAAGGAAAGGGGAAAGTCCTCGAAAGATATCTTGAAACAGGTCAAGAAGGCCAGAGATATCCAGGCGGAGCGGTTTCAAAGGATGAAGATATTTAAAAATGCCGACATGAGCAGCCGGCAGATCAGGAAATTCTGCGAGGTTGATTCTGCATCCGATAGCCTGCTTGAAAAGGCAATGGACAAGCTGGGATTCAGCGCCAGGGCCTATTCCAGGATACTCAAGATATCACGGACCATAGCGGATCTTGAAGAAAGCGCACACATCAAATCGGATCATGTAGCCGAGGCAATCCAATACAGGAGCCTGGACAGGAGGATAATAAGGTAACTCCTTCAATCTCCACATCCCTTGATCGTAAACAATTGATAACTATAATATCACCCGCCGGAAAGCATGTATACAAGGTTGATTCTATCCCCATCCTTGACAGGTTTTATCAATTCATTGGGATAAGCGCTCTCTCCGTTCAGATATACCTCCACTATGGGATTC
>Ga0153915_10005461_pt1 | contig 11832 bp, 5 predicted proteins | sample Opewatmetagenome_2_FD_107003 | JGI IMG/M metagenome (GOLD analysis project Ga0153915, IMG submission 107003) | Freshwater wetland microbial communities from Ohio, USA - Open water 3 Core 3 Depth 3 metaG | ecosystem: Environmental > Aquatic > Freshwater > Wetlands | place: USA: Ohio, Lake Erie...
CGGCCGAACTATCCGACTGTCATCTACCCGGAGCCTGTGCTCGAGGCCGACCCGGAGTGGCTGCGTAGATTCGGCCTCTCCCCTTTTCGGCCCCCGACCGGGGAAAGCGGGGCGATCGCCGAGACCGAAGTCCTTGAGATCCAGTCGATCGACGAACTGAACAGCTTCTTTCCGATGGAAGTCATCGCCACGGCCGCTGAAACCGCCGCTCTCCTGGCTAGATTTCCGGACGCTGCCTATCTTTTGTTTCCCGAAGACCGCCGCTTCCCCGTCCGGATGGACGCTGACCTGCCGCAGCGCTGGATCGAGGCCGGTCCGGGAAACGAGTTTCGGGGCGAAGCCGCGCGCGGGGAGTTCTACGCCTTCCAGATCGGCGTCTTCGCCGCCCGTTCACCGATCGAGGACCTGGATGTCACCTTTGGCGATTTGGCTCGGACACGTTCCTCGTCCGGGGCCGCGGTGCCGGTCATACCGGCCGCGGGCGCGCTTTCCCTTAACACCCGCGGGGTCAACTGGGACGGGAGGGATTTCAAGAAGCCATGCCGTGTCCCGGCGGGCAAGGTCCAGCCTTTGTGGTGCGGCTACCAGGTTCCCCGTGACCTTCCTCCCGGAACTTACGAGGGCGAATTGACGGTCGAGCCCAGAGGTTTATCTCCCGCCCGGATCCGGCTCGTTCTCACAGTCCGGGATGATGTCCTTGGCGATGCCGGAGATTCCGAACTTTGGCGCATGTCCCGGCTGCGCTGGCTCGATTCCCGGATTGCCAGCGATGATGAAGTCGTTGCACCCTATACCCCGCTCAAAGTAAAGGGCCGAATCGTGTCCTGCCTGGGAAGGTCCGTGGAGATAGGCAGCGACGGGCTTATCGGCGCCATCAGCAGCTTTTTCTCGCCCGAAGTGACAGGCCTTCGCCGGGAAGGGCGAAAACTCCTGGCCTCGCCCATCTCCTTGGCGGTCAGGGAAAAAGGCGGTAACGATCTGGCTTGGAAAAATCAAGGCTTCCGGTTCACCGGCCGGGCCCCCGGCGCTGTCACCTGGGAAGCCCGAAGCCGGGCTCGGCCGCTCACCCTTATCTGTCGCGGCCGTCTCGAGGCGGATGGGTTCGTCGAGTTCAAGCTCGACCTGGCCGCAGGTTCCGCGGTCGATGTCGAAGATGTCCGTCTCGAGATCCCGCTCGTCGGCGACGCAGCCCGCTACATGATGGGCCTGGGTTTTAGAGGCGGTCGGCGGCCTCCCCGCTTTGAGTGGGCGTGGGACCAGAAAAAGAACCAGGATGCCCTCTGGATCGGCGACGTCAACGCCGGGCTTCAGGTGAGCTTGCGGGATGAGAACTATTCGCGTCCGCTCAACACCAATTTCTACTTATCCAAGCCGCTTAACCTCCCGCCCTCCTGGTGGAACGGGGGAAAAGGCAGCTGCACCGTCAGCGAGACCGGGGACGGGGTTGTCCTCGTCGCCGCCTCGAGCGGCCCCCGCCGGGTCAGTTCCGGAGAAGTGCTCCACTTCTATTTCAACTTGCTGCTGACCCCCTTCAAACCCGCCGACCCGAAAGCGCATTTCACCACGCGCTACTTCCATTCTTTCCGGCCGGTCGAAGAGGTCGCCAAGACCGGCGCCAACACGATCAATGTCCACCATGCCAACGCCGTCAACCCATATATCAACTATCCGTTCCTGCGGCCAGCCGACATGAAGAAATATGTCGACGAGGCGCATGCCCGCGGGATTAAGGTCAAGATCTACAACACCATCCGGGAGCTGTCCAACCACTGTGTCGAGCTTTTCGCGCTCCGCAGCCTGGGGGACGAGGTCTTCTCCCCGGGTCCCGGCGGGGGCTTCTCCTGGCTCCAGGAGCATCTTGTCTCGGACTACATTCCCGCCTGGTTCGTCCCCGAGCTCAAGGACGCGGCCATCATCAACAGCGGTCTGTCCCGGTGGCACAACTACTACCTGGAGGGCCTGAACTGGCTGGTCAAGAATGTCGGCATCGACGGGCTTTACCTGGACGACGTGGCCTTTGACAGGACGACGATGAAACGGATCCGGAAGATCCTGGACCGCGGCCGCTCGGGGTGCTTGATCGACCTTCATTCGGCGAACCAGTACAACCCGCGGGACGGATTCGCCTCGAGCGCCAACCTTTACCTCGAGCACTTCCCCTACCTCAACAGGCTCTGGTTCGGAGAATATTTCGACTATGACTCGGCTCCCGACTATTGGCTGGTCGAGATCTCCGGGATCCCCTTCGGGCTCCTGGGAGAAATGCTCCAGGATGGCGGAAATCCTTGGCGGGGAATGATTTATGGAATGACCAACCGTCTGCCGTGGTCGGGGCAGGATCCCGCCCGGATCTGGAAGGTCTGGGATAAATTTGGGATCGCCGAGGCCGCTATGATCGGGTATTGGTCGCCCTCCTGCCCCGTCAGGACCGACGACCCGAACGTCTTGGCCACGGTGTATGTTAAGAAAGGAAGCGCCCTGGTTTCACTGGCAAGCTGGGCTGGCGAGCCTGTGAGCTGCCGCCTGATAGTCGACTGGAAAGCTCTGGGTCTGAGCGAGTCTGACGCCCGGTTCCAGGCTCCCGGAATCCCTGATTTCCAGCCGCAGCAAGACTTTAAGCCGGGCGATCCCATCCCGGTCGAGCCGGGCAAGGGTTGGCTGCTGGTGCTTGAAAAGGACACATGATAAGGAGTCGGAGGATGGGTCTTACCTTGTCTTTATCGGACGCCCGGTATGCGATCTGCCGCTTGGGGCCGCAGGCAACGATCCCTTCCTGGGCCGAAGGCGGGGCTTTCACATCTGTCACTCGGACGAGCGACGAGCTCTCGATCGTCTGCGCCGAAGCCAATATACCCGAAGAAGTGAAGTCCGACCGCGGCTGGCGCTGCTTCAAAATAGAGGGGCCCCTCGACCTCTCGTTGACCGGGGTTCTTTCCTCCCTGCTCGGCCCGTTGGCCGAAGCCAAGGTCAACATCCTGGCGATCTCCACCTACGACACGGACTATCTTCTGGTCAAGGAGGAGAAGGCGGGCCGGGCGGTCGAGGTGCTGCGCAGAGCCGGTCACCGCTTCACCGGCTCATAAGGCCCGCGAGTCCGCCGCCGCAGCCAAGAAAAGTTGCAGAGACGCCCTCAAGAATCCCGTTTTCATATTGTTAACCTCTCCTGCCTCCCCTGAGCAATCAGGGGTGGTGGAATAGGCAAGCGTCTCTGCAAAAGGCCGGTGGGCGGGTCTTGGGCGAGGACGGACGGGGAGGCACGGACCTGGACCCCTTTCCACGACTGTGCCGTCATGGAAATGAAGATGCTTTCTCAAGCCGGCGCGTGAGTTCAAATCCGGCCGAGATAGGTGTATGATTCGCTCCATTGTATTTTGAGGAGGCTGCGATGATCCTAAGGTTCTTTATGTCGGTCCTGCTCAGCGTTTCCCTCTTTCTCGCCCCGGCCCTTTCTCAGACCAGGGAGAAGCGGGTTGCCTTCGACGGCCAGGCCGCGTTCGGCTATGTCCAGGCGCTGGCCGCAGACACGATGCTCGGCCGGAAGAGCGGCGAGCTCGGCGGCCGCCTGGCGGCTGATTACATCATCTCGAAGCTCAAGGAATGGGGGCTCGAGCCGGCCGGAGCTGGCGGGGGCTACACCCAGGACCTGACGATCGAATACTACGAACCCGCCAAGGGCGCGGCTCTGGAGATCCTGGCCGACGGCAAGAAGCGCGACTTTGTCTATGGGGACGACTGGAGACAGCAGCGCTACTCCGGGTCGGGCCATTTTGCCGCGGACATCGTCTTTGCGGGCTACGGCATCTCCGCTCCCGAGAAGGGCTATGACGATTACGCAGGGGTGGACGTCAAAGGGAAGCTGGTTCTTTTCTCGACCGATACCCCGCGAAGCCTGGAGGACAAGCTGGCCGAGGAGTCCAAGTTCGAGAGCCGGATAAAAGCCGCTCAGGCGCATCGGGCGCTCGGCGTCCTGACCTTCCGCAGCGAGACCCAGACCACCGGGTTCTTCGGCGGCTTCCGCGGAGGCCTCAAGAAGGAGGCCTACCAGCCGGACTTCGTCATCCTGACCCTTGAAAACAGAGTCGTCGATTTTGTCTTCAAGCACCTGAAAACAGAGCTCCGCTTCCTGTTTCAGCAGGTCGAGGCGACCTCCCAGCCGCAGTCCTTTGAGACGGGCGTCCGTTCGTTCGTCAACCTGGATATCATCTATGATGAGAAGCGGCCGACCCACAACGTCCTGGCCAAGATCAGCGGAAGCGACAAGAACCTCAAGAACGAGTATGTCATCCTGGGCGCGCACATGGACCACCTCGGCATCGACATGACCGGAGATGTCTTCAACGGCGCCGACGATAACGCTTCAGGGACCGCAGTGGTTATGGAGGCGGCCCGCGTGCTGAAGCTGAATAAGTTCCGGCCCAAGCGAACCGTCGTTTTTGCCCTCTGGGCGGCCGAAGAAGAGGGGCTGCTGGGGTCGAAGTACTATACCGAGAACCCGCTTTACCCGCTGGACAAAACCGTCGCCTACGTAAACCTGGACATGGAGGGGGAAGGGAACGGACGGGTCAATTTCCGGGGGGCTTATTATGCTCCCGAGATCTGGGACATCTTGAAGCGGCGGCTCCCCAAAGACCTGCTGGATAACGTCAACCCCGGCCGCGGCGGCCCCGGCGGGTCGGACCACACCTACTTTCTCTCGAGCGGCGTGCCGGCTTTCTTCGTCGCCACTGACGGGTTCCATTTCCGGACCAACCGGGTCGGCGATGTCATCGACTTGATCAAGCCGGAGATCCTCAAGAAGGCCGGCGACGTGGTCGAGGCCTCGGTCCGCGTCCTGAGTCTGGAGCCGACAGTCCCGTCTCTGGCCGAGCGGCGGGAGACCTATTACTGGCGGTATCTGACCATCATCAACCACCAGGTCCCTCCTCTTGACGAGGTCATCGAGGCGCATAAAGACGTCCGCGACCCCGATGTGGATTTTCAGCTGGCCGCGGCGGCGGGAAAGGAGGGTCTCGCCGGTGATGCCCTGAGGATAGACATCCTCAACAGCCTGCTTTCCGGTCTTGACAAGGTCCGCGAGAGCCAAGGGCTTTCGATCTACGTCGGTGCGGCCCAGCCGGCGGGCGGCCGCAGGATGGGGGGAAGCCAGAGCGGCAAGACGACCATCCTGGCCGGGCTTACGGGTACGGCTTCCTTCCGCGACAACCTCCGCTGGGCGGACGTATTCTCCAAGCAGGGTGTCGCCTTTGTCCGCCTGGACGGGCCGGAGGGCCTGTTCGGGGACCAGGGTTTGAGCGCCGAGGGAAAAAAGATCATCGAAGGCGTCGGTCAGGGGAACCTTCTGCTGGTCGTTTCCGGGCTTACTCCCGGCCAGAGCAAGGCGCTTTTGGAGAGCGCAAAAAAGCCGGTCTTCCTTGAAGTCGGCGGCCCGGTCCCGGAAAAGGAAGTGCTCGATCTCGTCAAGGCCAAGAAGTCGGCGCTCGGGCTCGTCCTCAGGAAGGATGAGGATCCGGCGGCGTATTTCGCCAAGCTCGAGGAAGCGAAGAAAGCCCTGGGAGCGGAGTCCCTGTCCGTAGTCGCGGAGAATAGCCCTTGGGGCGACGCAGGGAAGAAGCAACTCCTGGGGCTCATCGGTCAAATGCTCAAGGCCAAGTACGAGAATGAGGAGCTGGCCACCCTTTTCTCCGGCTCCTTTCTCCGGGCCCTGGACAGGGCGCGGGCCGCGGACGCCGCCCGGAGCGCTCCGTCTTTTCCGTTTTGACCGGGGGTCTCCCCTCCCCTAGTGGTGCGTCTCACAAATAGCCTGGCTTAGTCATGATCATCAGAAGAAGCACCACCGCGGGGGAGTTTGAGGGGACGGCGTCGTTCCCCTCAGGGGTCAGCGGAGCCAAGCGAAGCGCCGAGGGGGGAGCTTGACTCCCCCCTGGAAATGTCCCGTTTGGGCAGACGACTTTGGCAAGGGATTTACGAGAAGGGACACTAGTCTTTGTAGAGGGAATCGATCAGCTCTTTGTACTTTTCCTCAACGATGTTCCGCTTGACCTTGAGGGTGGGGGTGATCTCGTCCTTCTCGATCTCGAAGTCCCTCTCGAGGACGGCGATCCTCTTGACCTTCTCGTAGGGGGCCAGGTTCGGAGTGCTCCGGTCCACTTCCGCGAGAAGGAAGCGGACCACGGATTCGTTCTGGATCAGGTCCCGCCGGCTGACGGAGCTCACTCCTTCGGCCTTGGCGTACTCCTCGAGCCTCTCGAAGTCCGGGACGATCAGAGCGGAGATGAATTTGCGGCTTCCTCCGATGACGACAGCGTTGGCAATATAGGGATTCTGCTTGAGCGCGTTCTCGATCGGTTGGGGGGCCACGTTCTTTCCCCCGGAGGTTACGATCAGGTCCTTCTTCCGGTCCGTAATGGCCAGGAAGCCTTCATTATCGAGGTAGCCGATGTCGCCGGTGTGCAGCCAGCCCCCCTCCAAGGCCTCCCGGGTTTCCTCGGCCCTCTTGTAATAGCCTTTCATGATGTTCGGGCCCCGGACCAGGATCTCTCCGTCCGGGGCGATCCGGACTTCGACCCCGGGGATGGGTTTCCCGACCGTGCCGAACTTCAGGTCGTCGAAGGTGTTGACGGCGATCACCGGCGACGATTCGGTCAGGCCGTAGCCCTCCAGGACGATGATGCCGAGGGCATGAAAGAATTCGGCGATGTCCTTGGAAAGCGGCGCGCCGCCCGAGACGAAGAAGCGGATCCGGCCGCCCGTTTTTTCCAGTATCTTAGAGAAAACAAGCTTGTGGGCAATGGCCCGCCGCCGGCGAAGGGAGCTGGGAAGAGGCTGCTTCCGAAGCCTCAGCTCGCCGGCCGTCTTGCCTACGTTGAGCGCCCAGAAGAAGATCTTCTTCTTGAGGGAAGACCCGGCGAGGATGGTATCCATGACACGGGCATAGATTTTTTCGAAAAGACGCGGCACGCTGACCATTATGCTTGGCCTCACCTCCTGCAGGTTTTCGGCCACCGTCTCGATGCTCTCGGCGTAGGCCATGGAGACGCCCCGTGACATAAAGGCAAAGGTGACCAGCCGCTCCAGGACATGGGAGAGAGGCAGGAAAGACAAGTCGATGTCCCGGGCATCGAAGGGAATGATCGAGGCCAGCGTCTCCACGTTGCTCACGAAGTTGGCGTGGCTGAGCATGACGCCCTTGGGGATGCCCGTCGTTCCGGACGTATAGATGATCGAGGCGACATCCTCAGGCTTGACGGCCCGGGCCGTCGCCTCGAAAAGCCGGGGATTGGACCCCCGGGCTTTCTCGCCTTCGGCCTTGACCGAATCGAGGGAAAGGACCCCCGGCGCGGGCTCGGCCTCAAAGGAGATGAACCGTTCGACTTTGCTCAGCCCTTTTTTTACCGCCGCCGTCTTTTGCCAGAGATTCCGGTCCGAGATGACCACGACCTTGGCGTCCGAGTCGTTGATGATATAGGCGATCTGCTCCGGTACCAGGGATGTGTAGATCGGGACGGTGACGGCGCCGAGACTGAGGATAGCGAAGTCCATCATCGCCCACCAGGGTCCGTTTTCCGCCAGGAGGATGACCTTGTCACCGGCAGAGACGCCGAGGCCCTTCAGGCCCAGGGCGATCCGTTCGACTTCCTGCCGGACCTCGTTAGTGGACAGGCCCCTGTAGACGCCGTCTTTTTTAAAGAGCAAAAGGTCCGGTTTCTTGAAATTTTCCGTCAGCTCCAGAAAAAGACGGGGAATCGTCTGCATCTCAGCCTCCTCGGAGGGATCGAACATCACCTATATACTCGGATCGTCCGGCCAAGTCCATCCCGGCCCGGATTTCACGCTTCTTCTAAAGGACCGGGACCGGCCTGTCCAGGGACGGCGAGGACCAGGGCGCATGTCCCCGCTGAGATGTCGCGGCGTGCCACTTCCCGGAGGCCATTGTCTCGGAGCAGCGCGCGCAGACCCCCTCTCCGGAAGAAGTCGCGGCCGTTTCGGAAATGAGCCCGGCCGACCGCCCGTTCGATGGGAGAGATGTAAAGACGGGCCAGCCGGGCCGGTCTGTCCCACGGCCTTTCGAAGTCCACGAAGACGATCCCTCCTCCGGGCGCCAGGATCCGGACCGCCTCCTTGAGCAGAGAGACCCTGAAGGCGGCCTCTTTTTCGTGCAGCGCGAAGGATACGACAATGCCCCGGAAAGCGCCGGTTCGGAACGGTGTCCGCACGGCATCCCCGCAGACGAACGGCACTCCCGGGGACTTGAAGGCGGCATACTTGACCATCTTGAGGTTGATGTCCAGGCCGACCACGGTATGCCCCGTCTGCTGCAGGAGTCTGGACTGGGTGCCGGGTCCGCAGCATAGGTCGAGGAGCGGAAAAAGACTGTTCTTTAAGACGAGGTCGCTCGCCGCCCGGCGGATCCCGCGGAGGGGAATGTCGAGGATTCCCGTGTAGAGCACCCCCGGGAGGAAAAACCGGCCCCTGGCCATGGTCAAGCGGGGAAGTTAGCACATCGGCCTTCTTCCTGTCAAAGATATCCGGGCCTCGCGGCGCGAGCGCGCCCTGCCGCCCGGAAAACGGACTTGTCAAAGGGGCGCCAAAGCTATACCCTATTGGGGACTTCGGGCGAAGATATGTCTTACAAGATCCAGGTCGAACCCCTCGGACGGACGCTCTCGGCCGCGAAAAAAGAAATCCTATCCGATAAGCTCCTCCAAGCTGGAGTACCTCTCAACCTTTACTGCAACAAGCGCGGCCTTTGCGGCAAGTGCTTTGTCGAGATCGTCAGCGGCAGGCAGCCCGAACTGGGAAAGACCGAGAGGCTCTGGCTGGAGCAGAAGGGGCTGAGCGCCGCTCACCGCCTGGCCTGCCAATACGAGATCGAAGGCGACCTCGTGGTCAGTGTCCCGGTCTCTTCCCTCCAGCAGAACGTCCCCATCCTCCCCTCGATCCCCCGCTCCGCGGTCGTTCCCAACCCGGCGGTCAAGAAATATTACCTCGAACTTCCCCAGCCGGAGATCTCTTCTCCCGGTTCGGCCCTGGAGGGGATCCTCGCGGGGTTGGGAGGAAGACCGCTGAGGGTTTCCGCGGCGACCCTGCGCGGATTGGCGCGGGCCGTCAAACGGTTCGGTGGGAGGGTGGCCGTGCGCGGGCACGAGGCATCCGAGGTCATTGCCGTCGAGCCGGGCAGCACCGTCGGCCGGAACTTCGGGCTGGCCGTCGACGTCGGGACGACCACTCTTGTTATGGAACTCGTCGATGTCGAGTCCGGAAGGACGCTGGACCTCGAGGCCGCCTTCAACAGCCAATCCAAGCGCGGGGCCGACGTCATCTCCCGGCTCACCTATGCGCTTTCCGGGGCGGACAAGGCGGCCGAGCTCAGGGGACTCGTCCTTGAAACCCTCAACCAGATGGCCCGCCGGCTGCTCGTCCGGAACAGGGTCACTTCCGAGTCCGTCTATGAAGTCGTTTTCTCGGGCAACACGGTCATGAGCCATCTTCTGCTTGGAGTCCCGGTCGATTCCCTTGCCGCGGCCCCCTACCATGCCGTCTTTTCCCGGGTTCCCAGCCTGGACGCGCGCGAGGTCGGCCTGGCGGCCATCCACTCGGAGGGAAAGGCCTACCTGGCGCCGAACATCCAGAGTTTCGTGGGCGGGGACATTTCCTCGGGGCTTCTGGCCGTGCAGCTGGCCGCGCAAACCGGCCACTGGCTGTTCATCGACCTGGGCACCAATGGTGAGATCGTGCTCAAAGCCGGGGACGAGCTCATCGCCACGTCCACTGCCGCTGGCCCCGCCTTTGAAGGCATGAACATCAGCTGCGGGATGCCTGCGCTTCCCGGAGCCATTTATAAAGCCGAGGATGCCGGGACGATCCAGGCAGAGACGATCGGCAGCGGACCGGCCCGGGGCATCTGCGGGACCGGCCTCATCGACCTCATGGCCGCGTTCCTCGCCCGGGGAGAGGTCGCGCCCAGCGGAGCGATTCGGAACGCCGACAAGAGGCTGACGGTGGCTCCGAGCATGGTCCTGACCCAGGAGGACGTCCGGCAATTGCAGCTCGCCTGCGCCGCGATCAAGAGCGGCATCCGTTTGATGCTCAAGGCCAACGGCCTGTCCGTCGAGAAGCTGGAGGGGATTTTCATCGCCGGTGCCTTCGGGAGCTACCTCAACGTCCGGAACAGCATGGCGCTCGGCCTGCTGCCGCGGATGAACGAAGAGCGCGTCCTCTTTGTCGGGAACTCTTCTCTTGCGGGGGCCCGGCTTCTCCTCCTGAACAGGGAGGCGCGGCGGGAGGTCGAAAACCTGGTCCGGAGGATCCGCTATCTATCGCTGGCGTCCGAGCCGCAGTTCCAGGATTTCTACATCCGGGCCCTGGAGTTTTCGAGTTGGCCCTGACCTAGTGTCCCGTCTCATAAATTCCTTGCCGAAGTCCTCTGTTTAGACGGGACACTTCCAGGGGGGAGTCAGGCTCCCCCCTCGGCGCTCCGCTGACCCCCTGAGGGGAACGACGCCGTCCCCCTCAAACTCCCCCGCGGTGGCGCGTCTTCAGCTGATTATGACATGGCCAAGTTATTTGTGGGACGCGCCACTACAACTTCACCAATTCCGGCACCTTGAGTGGTTTCAACTTGTTCTTTTCCAGCACCGTGTTGAAGCCGGGGAGATCCTCGCCGATGACCTGGTTCATTCGGTAAACCAGGTCGTCGACCACTTTTCCTATCTCGGCGAGCTGGAGGAGCTCCGTTTGGGTCGGGACGGCGGGAAAGCCGCTGATCGACATCCCGAGGATCAGGATCTGCTGGTTGAGCGAACCCCCGCGCAAGGCGAGGTCCCGGGTCATCAAAGTGGAGCCGAACTCCTTGGGCACGACCTGCTCCTCGACGGCCCGGAATGTGGCCGAAAAAGCCTGGATGGAGCCATCAAGGGTAGCCTCGACCTGGCCGCTCTTCTTAAGGTCCTCGACGAGCGCGTCGAGCTGGCGGCGGATGCTGCTGGCGGCCGTGATAGCCAGCCCCATTTTCTTGGACAAGGCCAGGATTTCGGCGAGTGCTTCATGCTGCGCCTTGAGGTCGGAGGCGGCCAAAGGGAACCGCGGGTCAGGGCGAACAGAGGTTGCCGCCCGGAACTTCTGGCCGTCGACATCGAGCGCGACCGTAAAATCGCCCGGAGCGACGAGCGGCAGGGCGACGAACCCGATGGCCGACGGCTTGATCTTCACCCCTTCCTTGGTTTTGGGCACCGTCTGCAGGTTCCAGGTCTCCCGCTGGATCCCCTCTTTTAGGCTGAGCTCCAGGTCGAAGATATCCTCGTTTGCGGCGTTCAGGATCGATACCTTCGGCTTTTCCTTGGGTTTCGCCCGCAGGTACGCGGTTATCGACAGGCCGTAGGGCGGGTTCTTGGCGGCGAAGACGGGCTTGGTGAATGATTCTTTCCTGGCCCCGAGATAATAGGCCGTCGCCGGGCGGACGCTGAACAGGTGGACCGGCGAGACCAGCAGTTCCGGCGTCATCTCCTCCAAACAGGCGATATCTTCCAGGATCCAGACGCCGCGGCCGTGCGTCCCGATGATGAGGTCATGGTCCCGGGGATGGATGGCCATATCGTGAACGGCCACCGTCGGCAGGTCGTTCTGCAGCGAGAACCAGGAGAGCCCGCCGTCGAGGGAGGCGAAGATGCCGAACTCGGTCCCCGCAAAGAGGAGGTTTCTGTTCCTCGGGTCCTCCCGCACGACGTGGACCCAGCCGAACGGGAGGTTGCCCGTGATGGACCTCCAGGTCCGGCCGGCGTCCGTCGTCTTGTAGAGATAGGTCGCATAATCGTCGGTCCGGTGGCCGTCAAAGGC
>Ga0153915_10005462_pt1 | contig 11831 bp, 5 predicted proteins | sample Opewatmetagenome_2_FD_107003 | JGI IMG/M metagenome (GOLD analysis project Ga0153915, IMG submission 107003) | Freshwater wetland microbial communities from Ohio, USA - Open water 3 Core 3 Depth 3 metaG | ecosystem: Environmental > Aquatic > Freshwater > Wetlands | place: USA: Ohio, Lake Erie...
CTCGACCTCAGGGGAAGGACGACGCGGTGATGGTCACTCCTCGGCGGGCCTTCGCCGGTCGAGGAGGCGGTGGGCCAGGACCAGCAGGGGTGGCTGCACCAGCCGGGTGAGGAGCGCCAGCGCTAGCGAGCCGCCGATGACCACGATGGCCAGCGGCCTCTGGGCCTGGGCCCCGATGCCGTTCGAGAGGGCGGCCGGCAGGAGCCCGAGCATCGCCACCAGATCGGTCATGAGCACCGGCCTCAGCCGCTCCAGCGCCGCGGCGCGGGCCCCCTCGGCGAGCGACCGCCCGTCGGCCCAGTGACGCTGGGCGCTCGTCACCACCAGGATGGCGTCCTGGATGGCCACTCCGAAGATCGATACGAAGCCCATGGCCGCCGAGACGGAGAAGCTCTCTCCGGTGACGAGGAGCGCCATGAGCCCGCCGGCGGTGGCCACCGGCAGGGAGACGAGGACGATGCCGGTGTCGATCCAGTTCTTCACCGCGCCGAAGACCAGCAGCGAGATCACGAACACGGTCAGCGGGATGATGATCCCGAGCCGGGCCATGGCCTCGCGCAACTCGTTGATCTCCCCGGCCCACTCGAGCCGCGTCTCCGGGGGCAGGGTCACCTTCTGGCCGATCTGGCGGCGCGCCTCCTCGATGGTCGAGCCCAGGTCGCGGCCGCGCACCGAGAACTTCACCGGCGAGTAGCGGGCGCCGTCCTCGCGGTAGACGACCGACGGTCCATCCTCCGCGGTGATGGACGCGATCTGGCCGAGTGGGATCTGGCCGCCATCCGGGGAGGCGACGGTGATCTTGCGGATGGCGGCGATGCTGTCGCGGAAGGGCTCCTGCCAGCGCACCGTCAGGGCGAAGTTCCTCTCCCCCTCGAAGACCTGGGTGACGGCCTGGCCGCCGATGGCGGCCTGCACCACCGCCTCCACGTCGCCGGTGTTGAGCCCGTAGCGCTCGCACTGGACGCGATCGGGGACGATCTTGATCGAAGGCTGACCCAGGGAGCGGAACAGCCCCAGGTCCTTCACGCCCGGAACCTTGCCGAGCACGTCGACGACGGCGTCGGCGGTGGCCTCGTTCCGCTCGATGCTCGGGCCGAACACCTTGACGCTGTTCTCCCCCTTGACCCCGGACAGGGCCTCCTCGACGTTGTCCGAGAGGTACTGGGAGAAGTTGAAGATGACGCCGGGGAAGGCCTTCTCCAGCTCCCTGGAGAGCTGCTCGGTGAGCTTCTCCTTGGTGAGCCCGCGCGGCCACTGGCCAGGGGGCTTCAACGGGGCGAAGAGCTCGATGTTCTGGAACCCGGCCACGTCGGTGCCGTCGTCGGGCCGGCCGAGCTGGGAGACCACGGTCGCCACCTCCGGGTGGGAACGCACGACGGCTCGCATGCGGCCCACCTGCCGCGCCGACATCTCCAGGGAGACGGACATGGGAAGGGTGGCCCGGATCCAGAAGTTCCCTTCTTCGAGCTTGGGCATGTACTCGCTGCGCAGCAGCGGGAAGAGCGCGGCGCAGAGCGCCAGGAAGCCCGCCGGGATGGCCGCCCCGAGCCACGGGCGGCGCAGGCCCAGGTCGAAGAGCGGCTCGTAGATCCGCCGCAGCCACCGGGAGAGGGCGCTCTCGTCCTCCCCGGCCGTGGGGCGCAGCGTCCGGCTCATGAGCACCGGGGAGAGCGTCAGGGAGAGCAGGATGGCCCCGCCGATGGCGAAGGCATAGGTGCGCGCCATGGGGGAGAAGATGACGCCCGACACGCCCGTCATGGTGAAGAGCGGGAGGAAGGCGACGCCGATGATGAGCGTGGAATAGGCCATGGGGCGCCCCACCTCGGCTGCCGCGGTCAGGATGCGCCTGCGGATTCCTCCCGCCCCCCGCGGGCCGAGGTGCTGGAAGACGTTCTCCACCACGATGACCGTGGAGTTCACCACGATCCCGAAGTCCACCGCCCCCAGGGAGATGAGGTTGGCGGACGTCCCGGTCGCCACCATGCCCAGGAAGGCCGCCAGCAGGGCCAGCGGGATGTTGACGGCGGTGACCAGCGCGGCCCGGACGCTGCCGAGGAAGGCCACAAGCACCAGGGTGACGAGTACCAGACCGACGAGGAGGTTCTCCATCACCGTGCGGGTGGTGAGGGAGATGAGATCGGCCCGGTCGTAGTAGGGCACGAGATCCATCCCCGGCGGGAGCAGGTGGTTCTTGCGGATGTACTCGATGCGCGCATTCACCCCCTCGAGGGTGCTGGCGGTCTCGGCCCCGTAGCGCATGAGGATGTCCCCCTGGACCACGTCGTCGGCGTCGTCGCGTCCGACGATGCCGAGGCGCGGGGAGTGGCCGACGTCGACCCGGGCCACGTCGCGCACCCGCACCGGCACGCCCTTCTGCTCCAGGACCACGATGTCGCCGATGTCCTTCACCGACCGGATGAGGCCGATGCCGCGGATGGTGTAGGACTGCTCGCCCACCGCCAGCCGCTGGCCACCCACGTTCTGGTTGGCGTTGCCGATGGCCTGGGTGAGCTGCGCCAGCGTGACGCCGTGCCCTCGCAGCCGGTAGGGGTCCACCTCGACGTGGTACTCCTTGGTGAGCCCGCCGAAGCTGGTGACGTCGGCGACCCCCGGCACCTGCTTGAACTGGCGCTCCAGGATCCAGTCCTGGGCGGTCTTGAGGTCGGCGAGCGAGTACCCCTTGCCCCGCAGCTCGTAGCGGAAGATCTCGCCGATGGCATTCCAGGGGGAGAGCTGCGCCTGGAGCCCCTGCGGCAGCTGGATGAACTGCAGCCGGTTGATGACCTCCTGGCGTGCGTCCTTGTAGTCGACGCCCCAGAGGAAGTAGCACTTCACGTCGGTGAGCCCGAAGAGCGACTGCGAGCGGACGTGGTCCAGGCCCGGCATGCCGGCCAGGCCGATCTCCAGCGGGATGGTGACGTAGCGCTCCACCTCCTCCGGGCTCCAGCCGGCCGGCTGGACGATGATCTCGACGAGCGGCGGCACCGGATTGGGATAGGCCTCGACCGGCAGGCGCCGGAAGGCGAGGAGACCGCCCGCGATCAGGACCAGCGCGAACAGCAGCACCATCGCCCGGTAGCGCAGCGCGAAGGAAACGATCTTCTCGATCACGGAGCCGGCCTCCTCCTACAGCAGACCCACGACGAAGATGGCCCCCTCGGCCACCACCTTCTCGCCCGGCCGGAGGCCGTCGAGAATGGGCACCTTGTCCCCCGGCTTCTCCTCGTTGGCCACCACCCGCCGGCGCTTGAAGACAACCTGGCCGTCGGCCCGCTCCCCTTCCTGGACGAAGACCACCGTCTCCCCGCCGAGCCGGATCACCGCCCGCCGCGGCACCACCACCATCTTCTGGCCACGCACGGCGATGTTCGCCATCTGGTACATCTCCGGCTTGAGCAGGTGGTCGGGGTTGGGAACGAGGCAGCGCACCTTGGCGGTGCGCATCACCGGGTCGAGGATGTCACCGACCCAGTCGACCTTCCCGGTGAAGACCCTGTCGGGATAGGCGTCGAGACGGATGGTGACCGGATCGCCCTCCAGGATGTGCGGCAGGTCCATCTCGAAGACGTCCCCCAGCGCCCAGAGCTGCGACAGGTCGCCGATGGTGAAGAGCTCGACCGCGCTCGCCGCCCCGGAGTACTGGCCCTGGATCTCCATCCCCGGGTTGACGTTCCGGGCCACGATCTCGCCGTCGATGGGGCTGCGGAGCACGAACTCTTGCGTCACCCGGTCGAGCGTCCCCTCGTGGAGGAGCCGGGTCTTCTGCCGGGCGCGCTGGTACTCGGCCCGCGCCTTGCGGTAGCCGTCCTCGGCTGCGTCGAGGTCCTTCTGGGCGGCGGCCCGCGCCTCGAAGAGCTCCTTCTGGCGCTCGTACTCGTGCTGGGCGGCGGTGAGATCGGCCTCCGCCTTGACGGTGTCGGAGAGGGCGCTCCCCACGTCGGGCGAGACGATGGCCAGGAGCGGCGCGCCCTTCCTGACGCGCTCCCCGAGCCGTGACAGGACCCGCGTGATCCGGCCGGTCACCGGGGAGAAGACATGGGTCACCCGGCTGTCGTCGAAGGCCAGCCGCGCCCCCAGCGCCACGGCGTCCTCGACGTCGCGCTCCACCACCTCCTCCACCCGGATGCGCCCGGACTGGAGCTGCTCCGGGGAGACCCAGGCCTCGCCGTTCGGCTGATCGGGGGAGACGGAGCCCGCCACCACGACAACGTCGCCGGACTTGGCTCCCTCGAGCACCTGCGCCAGCTCCGGCGACCCGTCGTCCGCCACCCGCACCCGGCGCCGCTGGAAAACCTTGCGCCCGTCGGCCCGCTCGCCGGCGGCCACGAAGAGGAAGGTCTGATCGTTGACCTGGACCACCGCGTCCCGCGGCACCACCAGCGCGCGGTGCGGCGGCGTGGCGATGGAGACCTGCGCGTACATCTCGGGCTTGAGCGCCCAGTCCCTGTTGTCGAGCTCCACGCGCACCCGGGCGGTGCGCGAGGTCGGATCGAGGACGTGGGCGATGAAGTCCACCCGCCCCCGGAAGACCCGGTCCGGATAGGCCACCACCCGGACGGTGGCCTCCGCCCCCGGGCTGACCCGGGGCAGGTCTCCCTCGGCGACGTCGGCAAGGACCCAGACGCGATCGATGTCGCCCACCGTGAAGAGCTCGACCGCCTGGCCGCCCGAGTACTGCCCCTGGACCTCGACGCCGGGATTCGCCATCCGGGCCATCACCTCGCCGTCGATGTAGCTGCGGATGAGGTACTCCTGCGTCACCTCGTCGAGCGTTCCGGCGTGGAGGAGCGCGGCCTTCTGGCGGGCCCGCTCGGCCTCGGCGCGGGCCTTGCGGTAGGCGTCCTCGGCGGCCTCGTAGTCGCGACGCGATCCGGCCCTGGCCTCGACCAGCTTCTCCTGGCGGCGGAACTCGCGCCCGGAGGCGACGAGGTCGGCCTCGGCCTTGACCACGTCCGAGAAGGCGCTCCCCACGTCCGGGGAGAGGATGGCCGCGAGCGGCGTTCCCTTCCGCACCTTCTGGCCCGGCTGGGCCAGCACGCGACCGACGCGGCCGGTCACCGGGGAGAAGACGTGGGTCACCCGCTGGTCGTCGAAGGTGATGCGGCCGCCGGCCTGGACCGGCTCGACGATCTCCTGCTCCGAGACCGAGGCGACCTTGACGTGGCCCCGCTCCATCTGCTGGGCCGAGAGCCAGACCTGATCCTCCGGCGGCTGCGGCGCGGGTTCGCGCTGGCCGTGGCAGGCGGCGGCCGCCGCGAGGAGCAGGACCAGGGCCGGGACGGCGCGGGGGGTCATCGAAGCGACGCCCCCACCGCCTGCTCGAGCTGGAAGAGGGCGGTCCAGTAGGCCGTGAGGTCGGCCAGATACTCGACCTGGACGGCGATGTAGGTGCGTTCGGCGTCGAGGTAATCGAGGAGGGAGGCCGCGCCCTTGCGGTACTGGATCTGGACGAGATCGCGGGCGAGCCGGGCGCGGTCGAGGAGCCTGGTCTCCATGCGCTCCACCATCCGTTGCGCCGCGGTGAACGAGGCATGGGCGTTCCCCACGTCGGCGGCCACCTGCGCCTCGAGCCGGGCCTCCTGGAGCCACTGGGTGCGCCGGTCGGCCTCGGCCTTCGCCACCTCCCCCTGCTGCTGGTAGAAGAGCGGCAGCGGCAACGACAGCCCGAGCGTGTACGTGGGCGGCGTCACGGCGCTCTCGCCCGCTCCCTGCTGCGCGTACTGGAGCGAGAGCGCGATGTCGGGGAAGCGCAGGCGCTTGGCCAGCGCCAGGGCGGCCGTGGCCCGCTCCTTCTGGTACCCGGCGGCCAGGAGATCGGGCCGGCTCTTCCTCGCCAGCGCCAGAAGCGACTCCGGGGTCGCCCCCTGGAGGGTCGGCGGCGTCGCCGCCTTGAGGAGCTCCGGTCCCTCCGCCTCGAACTCCGGCGGGGAGGAGCGCACCCCGAGGAGGAAGGCGAGCCCGAGCTTCGCCTGGGTGGCCGCCTGGACGGCGGCCTCCACCCCCTGCTCGGCCTCGAGCTTCAGGACCTCCACCCGGGCCACGTCGGCCTCGGAGACGGCGCCGGCCTGGAAGCGGACCTGCGCCAGGTTGAACATCTCGCGCGTGGCGGCCTGCGCCTCGCGGGCGTAGTCGAGGGCCCGCCTGCCGATGAGGGAGGCCAGGAACTGCTGCTTCACCTGGAAGCCGAGCATCCGCTCGGCGTCGGTCCGGGAAGCGCGCGCCACCGCCAGGGCGGCGCGGGCCACGTCGAGCCGCAGACCGCGCTTCCCCGAGAGCGTGTTCTCGAGGGCCGCCTGATCGGAGAGGCCGGCGGTGTAGGCGAGATCCTGGCACGCCCCCGGGGCGCAGCGGTAGGACTTGCCGACGCCGAAGCTCGCCAGGGGATTGGGCACGGCCCCGGCGGCGCGCACGTCGCCCTCGGCGCCCTGGACGGCGGCCTCGGCGATGAGGAGGTCGAGCCCCCGCTCCCGGAAGATGCGGAGCGCCTCGTCGAGCCCGAGCCGGGCCGGAAGCCGGGGCTCCGCCGGAACCTCCTCGGCCGGCCGGGCCGGCGAGGGGGCCAGGACGATGGCGGCGCAGAGGACGAGTGCGCCCGGTCCGGGTCGCTGACAGCCCGTGCGAACCATGGCCTACCCGGCTGCCGCCGCGCGCGCCGGCCCGCGGACCACGTAGTAGACGGCATCGGCGTGGTGCAGGACCACGGCGGAGGTGGAGGCCTCGGGCACCATCTGGTCGGCGCTGGTGAGGGAAACCCCGATGTTCCGGTCCGGATCGAGGAGCTTCCAGACCTTGCGCTGGTCCGAGAGCTCGGGCCAGCTCGGGTAGCCGGGCGAGTAGCGCTTCCCCTGCGCCTCGGGGATCCCCAGCTCCCGGCGCACCTGGCGGTGCCAGTACTCGGCGAGCGCCTCGGCGGTCTCGACGGAGAGGCCGTGGAGATAGAGCGAGCCGGAGTAGTCGCCCCGCTCCTGCATGGCCTCCGCGATCTTCCCGGCCTGGTCGCCCACCGTCACCACCTGGAAGACGACGACGTCGCTCCCCGGCTCGGAGCGGAAGAAGTCGGCGAGGCAGAGGAAGCGCTCCTCCTGCTGGCGCGGGAAACGGATGCGGACGAGCTCCTCCCGGCGGTGGGCCGGATCGAGGACCACCAGGTCCTCGCCCTCGGCGTGGCAGGGGAAGTAGCCGTAGACCACCCGGGGCAGGAGCCAGCCCTTCGACTGGACCTCGGCCTTGAGCTGCTCCAGCCGCGGGCCGAACTCGTCCCGCACCAGCCGCTCGTACTCGGCCCCCTTGGCGCGGACGCCCCACTGGAGCTTGAAGAGCTCGGCGAGGTCGAGATGGGGCCAGACCTGGGAGAGGCTCACCGCGCCGGACGGGACCACCCGGGTTCCCCAGAAGGGCGGAGCCGGGGGGCGTTCCACCGGGCGGATGCTGGAGCGCCGGCCGGCGGGGGCCGGGGCGGCCGGCTGGACTTCCGGGACGTTCCGGGCGGCCAGGGCCTTCTGCAGCACCGCCTGCTTGATCTCCACCCGCCGCTTCGGATCGGTGAGCGCCTCGACGATCTCCAGCCCCTCGAAGGCGTCCTTGGCGTAGAAGACGCCGCCGGCATAGGGCGATCCGTCCTCGACGAAGTGGGTGCGATAGCCGAAGCGCCGGTTGATGGCGGCCCCGCCGATGATCACCGGGAAGGAGAGGTTGCGCCGGCCCAGCTCCTCGACGCAGTACGGCATCTGCTTGGAGGTGGAGACCAGGAGGGCCGAGAGCCCGATGGCGTCGGCGTTCACCTCCACCGCCTTCTCGATGATGGTGGGCACCGGCACCTGCTTTCCCAGGTCGACGACCTCGAAGCCGTTGTTCTGAACGATGGTCTTGACCAGGTTCTTCCCGATGTCGTGGACGTCGCCGTAGACGGTGGCCAGCACCAGCCTTCCCTTGCTCGTCCCCTCCACGCGGTCGAGGAACTGCTCCAGATGGGACACCGCCCGCTTCATCACCTCGGCCGACTGGAGCACGAAGGGCAGGATGAGCTCGCCGGCGCCGAAGCGGTCGCCCACGTCCTTCATCGCCGGGAGGAGGACGCCGTTCAGCACCTCCACCGGCGTGTGGCGGGTTAGGGCCTCGTCGATGAGCGCCTCGATCCCCTCCGGGCGACGGTGGAGGATCTGGAGGTGGATCCGCTCCTCGGCGGTCTTGCCGGCGAAGAGATCGGCCTCCTCCTTGGGCCCGGCGGCACCCTTCCCCTCGAAGTGGGAGATGAGGCGGGCGAGGGCGTCCTCGCGCCGGTCGAACACCAGGTCCTCCGCCAGGGCGCGCTCCTCCTCGGAGATCTGCGGGTAGGCGCGGATGTCCCTGGGGTTGACGATGGCGAGGTCCAGCCCGGCCTTGACCGCGTGGTAGAGGAAGACCGAGTTCACCACCTCGCGGGCCTGCCTCGACAGGCCGAAGCTGACGTTGGAGACGCCCAGGCAGGTGAAGACCCCGGGGGTCTCGGCCTTGATGCGCCGGATCCCCTCCAGCGTCTCGACGGCGCTGTGCCGGTACTCGGCCCCGCCGGTGGCGAGCGTGAAGGTGAGCGGGTCGAAGACCAGGCAATCCTCGCCGAGGCCGTGCTCCCTGGCGATGGCCACGGTGCGGCGGGCGATCTCGGCCTTGCGCTCGGCCGTCTGGGCCATGCCCCGCTCGTCGATGGTCATGCAGACCACCGCCGCGCCGTAGCGCTTCACCAGGGGCAGGACCTTCTTCACCCGCTCGCCGCTCTTCTCCAGGTTGATGGAGTTGACGATGCACCGCCCCGGGTAGACCTTGAGCGCGCTCTCCACCACGTCGGCCTCGGTGGAGTCGATCATCAGGGGTGCGTCCACCCCCTGGGCCAGGAGCCGCACCAGCGTGCGCATCTGGGCCGCCTCGTCGCTGCGCTCGTTGAGTGCCACGCAGACGTCGAGGACGTGGGCGCCGCCTTCCACCTGGCCGCGGGCGATCTGGAGGAGCCCCGGGTAGTCGTCGGCCAGCAGCAGCTCCTTCACCTTCCGGGAGCCCTGGCTGTTGACGCGCTCGCCGACCACCAGGGGCCGCGGCTCGGTGGCGAGCGGCACCGCCCTCATGGCGCTGGAGAGATCCGTGGCCGGCGGCGGGCGGGTCCGGCGCGGCGCGCGGGTGGCCCGAACCCGCTCCACCACCATGCGGATGTGCTCCGGGGTGGTGCCGCAGCATCCGCCGACGATGTCCACGCCCAGCTTCTCCACGAACTCCCCGAGCGCATCGGCCAGCGCCTGCGGGGAGAGCCGGTAGACCGCCCGGCCGTCCACGTTCTCGGGGAGGCCGGCGTTGGGCAGCACCGACACGTAGTGGCTGCACTTCTGCGTCAGGATGCGGACGCTCTCGCGCATCTCGGCCGGACCGGTGGAGCAGTTGATGCCGACGCAGTCGACCGGAAGGCGTTCCAGGGTGGCGAGCGCGCTCCCGATGTCGGTGCCGAGCAGCATCCGGCCGTTCTGGTCGATGAGCGTGGGCTGGGCGATGACGAAGACGTCGCGCAGCGAGTCCCGGCGGACGGCGTCGACCGCCAGCACCGCCGCCCGCAGCTCCAGGACGTCCTGCTGCGTCTCGATGACGATGGCGTCGCAGCCGCCGTCGACGAGGCCACGGGCCTGCTCGGCGAAGATCTTCTCCAGCGCGTCGGCGGTGATGTTGGAGAGCAGCGGGTCCGAGGAGGAGGGGAGCATCCCCGTCGGGCCGATGGAGCCGGCCACGAAGCGGGGCTGCTCGGGGGTGGTGAACCGGTCGGCGGCCCGCCGGGCGTTGATGGCGGCCCGGAAGTTCACCTCGTAGGTGCGGTGGCCGAGGCCATACTCGTCGAGCTTGAGGCGGCTCGAGCCGAAGGTGTTGGTCTCGACGGCGTCGCACCCCGCCGCCAGGTACCGGGCGTGGATGTCCTCGATGAGGTCCGGACGCGTCAGGGTGAGCAGGTCGTTGGCCCCCTCCTTGCCGCCGAACTCGGCGGCCTTGAGGCCGGCCCCCTGGATCTGGGTCCCCATGGCCCCATCGAAGACGAGGACGCGCCGGGCGATGGCTTCGCGGAAGGTCATTTTTCGGTTTCTTAGCACGGGAGGGGCTCGAATTCCCCTTAAGATGCGGCCGTGCGCGATCGGGGACTGCGAGCCGCCTGGGCCGTGGCCGCGCTGGCCGCGATGGCGAGAGGCCTCCTGGTCCAGGGGCTCGAGCTCTACTCCGACGAGGCCTACTACTGGCTCTGGTCGCGCCGCCCGGCCTTCGGCTACTTCGACCACCCCCCCATGGTGGCGTGGCTGGTGGGGATCTCCTCGGCGCTGGTTCCGGGCGAGACGGGGGTCCGGCTCCTCTTCTTCGTCTGCGGCGGGCTGGCGGTGGGGTTCGCCGCGCTGACGGCGCGCGAGCTCTCATCCGATCCGGGCGCCCCGCTGCTCGCGGCGCTGCTGGCGGCGGCGGCGCCGCTGCTCAACCTCACCGGCGCGCTGGCCCTCCCCGACGCCCCGGTGGAGGCGGCCTATGCCGCCGCCACCTGGCTGCTCTCCCGCGCCCGGGGCCGAGGCTGGCTCGCCGCGGCGGTCCCGGTGGGCCTGGCGCTCCTCTCCAAGTACACGGCGGCGCTGCTGGCGCCGGCGCTCGTCCTCCTCGTGGCCTGGGACGGCGAGCTGCGGCGGGAGCTCCGGCGCCCCTGGCCCTGGGCGGCGGCGCTCATCGCCACCGCCATCTTCGCCCCCTGCCTCGCCTGGAACGCCGGGCACGCCTTCGCCTCCATCCGCTTCCAGCTCCAGCACGGCTTCGGCGGCGCCTTCTCGGCCCAGGCCTTCCTCCAGTACCTCGGCGCCCTGGCGCTAGGCCCGGGGCCGGCGGTGACCGCGCTGGGGATCGCCGGACTCGTGCGGGCCCGATCCTCGGCGGAGAAGCGGGTGGCGGCGGTGACGCTCTTCCCGCTCGCGGTCACCACCGTGTCGGCGCTGCGCGGCCCGGTCGAGGCCAACTGGGCCGCGCTCGTCTACCCCGGGCTGTGCGCGGCGGCGGGGGCCGCCCTGTGCCGGATGTCGCCCCGCCCGGCCCGCGCCATCGCCATGGCCTCGCTGCTCCTCGGGCTGGCGCTCGCCGGCGGGTTCGCCCTGGAGGTGCGCGAGCCTCGCCTGGCGCCCGTGGCCAGCCCGGTGGTGGAGAGGCTCCACGGATGGCGCGAGTTCGCGCAGCGCGCCCGCCGCGCGGCGGAGCAGGGATGCGCCGTCCTCGGCAGCCCGCCGGGGTGCGACGGGCGCGATCCGTTCGTCTTCACCTTCAACTACCAGCAGGCCGGCGAGCTGGCCTTCTACGCCGGCTGGAGACGCTTCGGTCCGGCGCAGGAGGGCCCGCGCGCTTCACAGCTCGACGTCTGGGGCGAGACGCCAGCGCCGGGAGAGCCCTTTCTCTACGTCGGCATCCGCGGGCTCGATGACGAGCCGCGCCGCCGGTGGCGCGGCGAGGGGCAGGGGCCGACCCTCTCCTTCGACGTCTCCTTCCGCGGAGAGGTGCTGCGCACCGCCGCCGTGACCCCTTTTTCCCGCTTCGTGCGCCTCGAACCGCGGCGGCCAGGGGGCTTACAATCCCGCTAGGCCGTGTACCAGGCCCGCTACTTCGAGCGCGAGCCAGGGGGAAGGCTCCGCTGCACGCTCTGCCCCCGCGACTGCCGCCTCTCCGAGGGGCAGGCGGGTTTCTGCTACATCCGGCAGAACGTGGGCGGGGCCATGGTCTCCCTGGGGTACGGCCGCTCCACCGGCTTCGCCTGCGACCCCATCGAGAAGAAGCCGCTCAACCACTTCCATCCCGGCACCCAG
>Ga0153915_10005463_pt1 | contig 11831 bp, 9 predicted proteins | sample Opewatmetagenome_2_FD_107003 | JGI IMG/M metagenome (GOLD analysis project Ga0153915, IMG submission 107003) | Freshwater wetland microbial communities from Ohio, USA - Open water 3 Core 3 Depth 3 metaG | ecosystem: Environmental > Aquatic > Freshwater > Wetlands | place: USA: Ohio, Lake Erie...
CCACGTGCAGTCGTGCTGCATGCCCCAGCTATCGTCGCGGTGCTGCCAGCGCAGCTTGCCGGTCTTGCGCTCGAGGATGACGATCGAGTTGAGCCGCCGGAACGACAGCATGTAGTCGCCGTTCGCGAGCGGCTCGAGCGCGTTGGCGTGCGCGAACTCGTCGCGGTTCTGGTTCGGGAACAGCGGATGCTTCTCGACCTCCATCCCCTCCCAGGCGCGCCATTGCCAGACGGTCTTCCCGTCCGGCGTCACCTCGACGATGGTGTCGCCGTACATGCAGCCGTCGGCGTGCTGCGTGCCGGGCAGGCCGCCGGGGATGCGCTTCGCCACATCGGGCGGCACTACGTCCCAGCCCAGGAACACCGTGTTGCCGTTGGGCAGGCGCCTGAGATCATGATGCTGCCCGACGTGGCGGTGCTCCCACACGAGTTTGCCGTCCCAGCCGTATTCGCGGATCAGGCCGCCGCGCCCGCCCATGTTCTGCGGCCCCTCGGCGAGCCGCCCGGACCACAGGAGGTTTCCGTTCGGCAAAAGGTTCGCGTAGGTGCCGGTCACCAGCGGGTGCGCCCATTCATGCACCACCTCGCCGCGCAGGCCGATGATGTAGGTCGCCTTGCCGTTGAGCGGCGAGAACAGCGTATAGCCGGGCGTTGTGCGCGCCGCGTCGTGCACGAGCACGCCGAAATCCCTGTGTCGCAAGCTGGAGGTCCTTATCTGTGTTGCCGCCCGGAGTGTAGGCTAAGATGCGCGAAAGAACAGGAGCGGCACGATTTGCGCGTCATCTCTGAATTGAATCCGCCCCGCGCATGACTGACCCGTTCGTCCGGTTCGAGCGTGTGGGCCTGAGTTACGATTCGACCGGCAATGCCATCGAGGACGTCTCGCTCACGATCGGCAGTGGCGAGTTCGTCGCCATCGTCGGCCCGAGCGGCTGCGGCAAATCGACGTTCATGAAGCTGTGCGCCGGGCTGCACCCGCCGAGCGCCGGCGCGGTCGCGGTCGACGGCCGGCCGGTTTCCGGCGCGCTCAAGTTCGTCGGCATGGCGTTCCAGAACGCGACGCTGCTGCCCTGGCGCACCACCATCGACAACGTGCTGCTGCCGCTGGAAATCGTCGAGCCGTATCGCTCGAGCTTTCGGGCGGAGAAGCGGCGCTACGTCGCGCTGGGCGAATCGCTGCTCGCGACCGTCGGCCTCGAAGGCCAGGCGCGCAAATTCCCATGGGAGCTGTCCGGCGGCATGCAGCAGCGCGCCTCGATCTGCCGCGCGCTGGTCCACGATCCGAAGCTCCTGCTGCTGGACGAGCCGTTCGGCGCGCTGGATGCGTTCACCCGCGAGGAGCTGTGGTGCGTGCTGCGCGACGTGTGGATGCTGAAGCGGTTCACCGTGATCCTGGTGACGCACGATCTCCGCGAAGCGGCGTTCCTCGCCGACACCGTGTTCGTGATGAGCCCGCGCCCGGGGAAAATAATCCTGAGGAAGGAGATCGACCTGCCGCGGCCGCGCGAGCTTGCGATCAGCTACACGGAGAAATTCAGCGCCATCGTGCAGGAGTTGCGCGGGCGCATCGGCAACGCGGGCAAGGCCTGATGGGTCCGCGCCGCCGGATCGAAACCTGGGCGCCCTGGCTGGTGCTCATATCGACCGTCGCGCTGTGGCAGGCGATCTGCTCGGCGTTTCACGTTTCCGAATTCCTGTTTCCGAGCCCGTGGGCGATCCTGGTTTCGCTCGCGCAATACGCGGGGCCGATCGGCGCGCACGCGTTCCAGACGTTCTGGACCACCATGGCCGGCTTCGCGCTCGGGGTCGCGGTCGGCGCCGGGCTCGGCTTCGTCATCGGCTCGTCGCGCCTGATGTATCACGCGCTGTACCGGCTGATGATCGGGTTCAACAGCATCCCGAAATCCGCCTTCGTGCCGATCCTGGTGGTGTGGTTCGGCATCGGCACGGTGCCGGCGATCCTGACCGCGTTCCTGATCTGCTTCTTCCCGATTACGGTGAATGTCGCAACCGGTCTTGCGACGCTGGAGCCCGAGCTCGAGGACGTGCTGCGCGCGCTCGGCGCCAGCCGGCTCGACATCATCCGGAAGGTCGGCCTGCCGCGCTCGCTCCCCTATCTGTTCGCGTCGCTCAAGGTCGCGATCACGCTCGCCTTCATCGGCACGGTGATTTCCGAGACGGTCGCGTCCAACAACGGCATCGGCTACCTGATGATGTCGGCTGGCGCGCAGCTCCGCATGCCGCTGGTGTTCGCCGGGCTGATCGTCATCAGCGTCATGGCGATGGGCATGTACGAGCTGTTCGCGTATCTGGAGCGCCGGATGACCGGCTGGGCGCACCGCAGCATGAACCGGTCGACCTAATAGGCCGGCGGTCAGCGCTTCGGCGGCATGCGCTCGGATTTCGGCGGCAGGAAGCTCAGATCGAACAGCTTGTCGGCGTCGGGCTTCACCTTGAGGCCGTAGATCGCCGAGATGTCGTCGACCTGCTTCGCCAGCGCGGCCTTGTCGATGTCGCCGAGCCCATGCTCGCGCGCGAAGGCGGTGTTCACCACGCGGAGCTGGATTTCCAGCTTCTCGACGTCGGCTTTGGAATCGGTCAGCGGATCGAACGCGTGAACCGCGGCGGCCGCCTTCGCGGGATCGGCGATGGAATCGATGAGCGCGTGGTTCACCGCGCGCACGAACGCGGCGACCGCCTTGGGATTTTCGGCGATGATCTTCTCGCTCGCCAGAATGACGTGGCCGTACTGGTTCGCGCCGAAATCGGAAAATTTGAAGACCGTGATGTCCTCGCGCTTTATCCCGCGCGCCATCACGTTGAGGACGTCGATCTCCATCCCCGGAATCGCGTCGACGTCGCCGCGTACCAGAAGATTCTCGCGCAGCGCCGGATCGACATTGAGCCATTTGACCGAGTTGGCGTCGAACCCGGCGGCGCGCGCGAACACCGGAAACAGCCGGCGCGTGGAATCGCCTTCCGGAGACGCCATGGTCTTTCCGGCGAGGTCCTGCGGCTTGGTGATCCCCGACTTCTTCAGGGTCTGCACGATCATCGGCGACTCGTTGTAGATCAGATAGATCGCCTTGAGCTTGCCGACCTGCTCGGGATTGTTGCCGAGGAACGCGATCACGGTATTGAGGTCGGCGTTCCCGATGTCGTGCGAGCCGCCGATGATCCGGCTGATGGTCGCGCCCGAGCCGGCGCCCGAGTCGAGGCTCACATCGAGCCCCTCCTTCTCGAAATACCCGCCGGACTTCGCGAACATGAACGGCGCGAGATTGCCCTGGAACCGCCAATCCAGCGTGTAGCGGATCTTGGTCGGCGATTGCGCCGCTGCGCCGGCGGCGAGAAAGAGGACGGCAAGAAACGAGATGACGGACGCGCGTGTGCGATTTGCCATTGAGTGCCTCCCTGGGCAATCGGCTGGGCCGGAATGCCTGTTGGTCTTTTTATCCCGGGAGCTACAATCGCACCAACACCGAAGAAATAACATCGTTACGCGGAGGTTCTGCATGTTCCTGAAGAACGCCTGGTACGTCATCGCCTGGGGCGAGGAGATCGGCCGCCAACTGCTGGCGCGCACGGTCTGCAATGAATCGATCATCCTGTATCGCACCGCGGGCGGAAAAGTCGCGGCGCTGGAGAATTCCTGCTGCCACCGCCAGCTGCCGCTCGCGATGGGAAAGCTGGTCGGCGACGACGTGCAATGCGGCTATCACGGGCTCACCTTCGACCCGAACGGCAAGTGCGTCCGGGTTCCCGGACAGAACGCGATCCCGCCGGAGGCCGGCGTCCGCCGCTATCCGGTGGCGGAGAAGTACCGCTTCGTCTGGGTGTGGCTCGGCGCGCCCGAGCGCGCGGACGAATCCCTGATCCCGCACATCGATCGGCTCGCCAACCCGAGTTGGGTCGGCAGCACCGGGCACAAGTTCCACATCGACTGCAATTACGAACTGCTGAACGACAACCTCATGGACCTGGGCCATGAGACGTTCGTGCACGCCACCTCGATCGGCAGCGAGGAGGTGGTCGCGGCGAACATCAAGACCTCGCGCGACGACCGGGCGGTCTATGTCGAGCGCTGGATGCCGGATCACGATCCGGCGCCGTTCTGGAAGGCCGCGCTGAAGCACGCCGCGCAGTACGACGGCAACGTCGACCGCTGGCAGCAGATCGAGTTCATCCCGCCGTGCAACTATCTGCTGCACGTCGGCGTCGCCCCGGTCGGCACCGGCGCGCCGCAGGGCGACAAGAGCCGCGGCATCGAAGCCTGCGTGATCAGCATCAACACGCCGGAGACCGACCTCACCTGCTGGCAGTTCTGGGCGTTCATGCGGAACTTCCAGACCGATCAGCGCGACGTTGACCAGAAGCTCGGCAAGGCGGTCCACGACCTTTTGAGCGAAGACGTCGCGGTGCTGAACGAGCAGCAGAAGAACCTGCTGGCGCGGAAGAACATCCGCAAGGTCGATATCGGCCACGATGCCGGCGGCATTCAGGCGCGACGTCTGATCCAACGCAAACTGGAACAAGAATCCGCGCAGGCCTAACTCTAGCCCTGCGGCCCGCGGTCGGCGCAGGGCCGCGCGCGCTCGAACGCGGCGCAGCGTGCGTCGCTGACGTCTAGCCGGCGCGCTCGCGCCGCGGTTTCATGCCGCGCGCCTGCTCCTCCTCGGCGAGCATACGCGCGATGATGCGCCGCGCTTCCTGTCCGGCGCGATCGCCGGAGAAGCTCGCGAGCACGCCGCCCGCTGGATCGTCGTCGATCCGCTCCTGCTGCGCTTCGATGATGCGCGCGTCTTCGTCGAACGCGAGAACGATCATCTCGCGGTACATGTCCGACACCTTCTGGTCGTCGAGCGACCAGCACCGCACCACCTGCCAGAAATAGTGCGTGCTGCGCTCGGTCTCCGGCGTGAAGCTGTTGTAGATGAGGTGAGTCGGCACCTTGCCGAGCTCCTCGTCGCCGCCCGCCGGCAGCGCGCCGAGATTCGCCACCATGTAGATCGGCGGGATGAAGTCGAGGATCTGCCAACGGTCGATCTTGCCGCTGAGCCCCTTGGCCGCCTTGAAGATCGGCGCGGTGTCGACGTTGCGCATGACGCGCTGGGCGTGCACCCGGTCGCCCGTGACCGTCACCTCGAGCGGGTTGTCGGTGACGCCGCCGCCGGCCAGCGTGGTCTTGTGGGTGAACACGACGTGCGTGAGATCGAGCACGTTGTCCATGAGAAGCTGGTGGTGGCCCTTCACGTAGGTGTAGCCGGGCACCATGGTCCAGCCCGGCGCGTCGTTCAGGCTGAAATCGGGAATCAACGCGGGATCCGCCACGGCGGCATCGCCGAGCCAGACGAAGATCAGCGCGTGGCGCTCGACCGCGGCGTAGGCGCGCACCCCGAAGCCGCGCGGGACCGCATCCTTGGTCGTGATCAGCGTGCAGGCGCCCGAGCCGTCGAAGCGGAACCCGTGATAGCCGCACTGGATTTCGTCGCCCACCAGCTCGCCCTTGGAGAGCGGCACCAGGCGATGCGCGCAGCGGTCCGCCAGCACCGCGACGCTGCCGTCCTGGCGCCGGAACATGACCATCGGCTGGCCGCAGATCCGGCGCGCGAACGGCGTGCGATTGATTTCGGCAGAGGTCGCCGCGACATACCACTGGTTTTGCAGGAATGTGCCGCCCATGCTCGACTCCTTCGCCGTATAAGCCTTACCCCTGGCGCATCGTATCAGCCGCTTTAGCCCGGCGGCCAGCGGTCGGCCCAGGGCCGCGCGCGCTCGAACGCGGCCGACGCGGCGAGCACGCGGTCATCGGCCAGATGCCGGCCCATGATCTGCAGCCCGACCGGCATGCCGTCCGCGGTCCATCCCGCAGGCACCGATGCCGCGGGCTGTCCGGTCATGTTGGCGAGGCAGGTGAAAGTCGGCAGCGGCCGCTCGAAATCCGCGGCGCCCGCGGCCTTGTCCGCCGGCGGCGGCAGGTTGGTCGTGGTCGGCATCACCAGATAATCGAACCGCCGCATCAGCCGATGCATGTGGTTCATGATCGTTTTGCGGAACGTGATGGCATCGGTGAGCTGCTCGGCAGTCCATTCCATCCGCATCAGGTTCACGATGTTGGGCGACATCCGGTCGGCGTAGCGCCCAATCATCGCGCGCATGGCTTTGAGATCGGTCTCGACCACGATCAGGGTGCGGAACTGCCCAACCGGAAAGCTCCACGGGGCGGTGATGGTCTCGACGGAGCAGCCGAGATCGGCCGCGAACGCGGCGACCGCCTTGTCGGTGAGCGCGCGGATCTCTGGATCGACCGGGACGTTCGGCGATTCCGGGCAGTAGGCGATGCGGCTGCCCGTTATGTCGCGCGTGAGCGCGGCCCGCCAATCGACGCCGTCGTCCGGAACCGAATGGCGGTCGCGCGGGTCCGGGCCGGCGATGACCGACATCACCAACGCGGCGTCGGCCACGGTGCGGCTCAGCGGTCCGAGATGCTCGAGCGACTCCCAGCTCGAGAGGCCGGGAAGGCGCTCGTCGCGACAGCCCGGCCACAGCGGCACGCGGCCCATCGACGGCTTGAATCCGAACACGCCGCAGAACGCCGCCGGCAGCCGGATCGAGCCGCCGCCGTCGCTGCCGATCGCGATCGGGCCCATGCCGGTCGCGACCGCCACGGCCGCGCCGGCGCTCGACCCGCCGGATGAGCGCGCGGGATTCCACGGGTTGCGCGTGACGCCGAACACCGGATTGTCGCCGGTGAGGCTGTAGCCGAGCTCGGAGACGTTGGTCTTGCCCAGCACGATCGCGCCGGCGGCGCGCACGCGTTCCACCACCACGTCGTCCGCCTCCGGCACCAGGTCGGCATAGGCCACGCAGCCGCCGGTGGTGCGGATGCCGCGCGTCAAGATCAGGTCCTTGATGCTGATCGGCACGCCGGCGAGCGGGCCGACCGGCTCCCCGGCGGCGATTTTCCGTTCGATCGCGCGCGCTTCGGCGCGTGCGGTTTCAATCGTCGGCGTGCAGAACGCGAGCAGTTTAGGATTCAGCCGCTCGATGTTGGCGATTGCGGCCTCGACTGCCTCGCTTGGCGATATCCGGCGTTCGCGGATCGAGCGTGCGAGGTCGACTGCGCTGGTGCGACCCGGATCGGCCACGGCTCAGGCGGTCGCCCTGCGTTTTGCGGCCGCGCTTTTGACCGCGGCGATGATCTCCGGATAGGCGCCGCAGCGGCACAGATTGCCGGAAAGGTAATGCCGGATCTCGTCCTCGGTCGGGTTCGGATTCTCGTCCAGGAGTTGCTTGGTCATCAGGATGAATCCCGGCGTGCAGAAGCCGCACTGGAACGCGCCGCACTCGATGAACGCCTGCTGCACCGGATCGAGCCGGTCGCTGGCGCCGAGATGCTCGACCGTTTCGATGGTCGCGCCGTCGACCAGCGCGGCAAAATACAGGCAACCGGAGACCGCCTGCCCGTCCACCAGCACGGTGCAGCAGCCGCACAGCCCTTGCGCGCAGCTTTCCCGCGCGCCGAACAGATCGAACTGCGTGCGCAGCATCTCGACCAGGGTGTGATGCATGTCGACCCGCGCCGAGACCGGCCGGCCGTTGAGCGTGAAATTCACCAGACGCGACGTGTTGCTCATCTCGACTAATCCTTGAGCGGCTTGCCGTTGGCGACGGCGAGCGCGCGGAACAGACGCTCCGGCGTGATCGGAAGTTCGGTGAGGCGCACGCCGACCGCATCGTGGATCGCGTTGGCGATCGCGGGCGACACGCCGAACGTCGCGCTCTCGCCCACCCCCTTGGCGCCGAACGGGCCGTCGTGCTGGCGCGCGGACACGGCTTCGTTCTCCATCGCGGCCGGCATGTCGCGCATGCCGGGAATCTTGTAGTCGGCGAGCGTCGGGTTGCGGAGCTGTCCGTTCTCGAACTGCATCTCCTCGGTCAGCGTGAATCCGAGCTGCATCACCGCGCCGCCGGAGAGTTGCGTGTCGACGATCCGCGGGTTGATCGGCGTGCCGCAGTCGGCGACGTTGACGATGCGCAGCACCTTCATGTCGCCGGTCTCGGTGTCGATCTCGACCTCGGCCCCGGTGCCGCCGATCATCCAGAACGGCGTCGCGTTATCGGTCATGCCGGTCGCGTGGTCGGGCGACTTGTAGCTCGGGATGAAGCTGCCGCTGCCGACCACGTTGCCGGCCTGCATGCCGTACTTCTTCTTGAAGATCTCGCCGACCGGGACGTTGGCGCCCGCGGGCAGCCCGACCTCTTTGGCCAGCGCCTCGAGCTTGCCCTTGGCGTCTTCCGCCGCGAGCTTGACCGCGTTCCCCATGTGGAAAGTCGAACGCGAGCCGAGCGTCGCCATGTCGTAGGGCGTCACGTCTGTGTCGGGATGCACCATGCTCACCCGCTCGATCGGCAGGTTGAGCACGTCGGCCACGATCTGCGTCATGATCGTGTCCGAGCCCTGCCCCATGTCGACCGTCGAGCAATACAAGCTGCAGCTTCCGTCGGCATAGACGTTGACGATCGCGACCGACGTGGTCGGCGCGATCACCGCCTTGAAGCCGATGCCGACGCCGCGGCCGCGCTTGACGGTGCCAGTGCCGCGGTCGAACGGTCGGTCCCAGTTCATGCGCGCGGCGAGCCGCTCCAGCACCTGCTCGATCGCAGCGTCCTTCATCTTGGTGCCGGTGGCCTGCGGGCGTCCCTCGCGCAGGATGTTCTTCCGCCGGATCGCGACCGGATCGATGTCGAGCGCGCGCGCGATCAGGTCGGTGTGACTCTCATACGCCCAAACGAGCTGCGGGATGCCGAAGCCGCGCAGCGCGCCCGCCGGTGGCCGGGTGGTGTAAACCGCGAACGAGTCGAGATGCACGTTCTCGATGTCGTACGGGCCCGCGGCGGTGAAGCCGGATTTCTGCGTAACGCGCGGGCCGATGTCGGCATACGCGCCGCCGTTCCACCACACGTCGCAGCGCCGCGCCACGATCTTGCCGTCCTTGGTGACGCCGGATTTGATCTTGAACGTTGTGGCGTGCTTGGAGATGGTGAAGAACTGCTCCTCCATCGTCTGCGACAGCTTCACCGGACGCTGCGTTATCAGCGCGAGCGCGGCCACCAGCGCTTCCAGCTTGATGTAGAGCTTGGCGCCGAAGCCGCCGCCGAGATGCGGCACTTTCACCCGCACCTTGTTCTCCGGCCAGCCCAGGAGCCGCGCGATCTCGATGCGCACGAACGACGGGCTCTGCGAGGCGGTGTAGATGGTGAGCCCGGAGGGCGTCGGCTCTGCCGCCGACACCATCGGTTCCAGCGGCACGTGCATCACCTGCTGGGTGCGGAAGGTGTGCTCGAACACATGGTCGGCCTTGGCGAACGCCGCCTCCACGTCGCCGCGCCGGAGCTGATAATCCAGCGCGATGTTGGTGTTCTTCTTGCCCTGCAGGTGCTTCAGGTCCGGGAACGTGCCGGCCGGCTTCAGCACGTCGTGCACGTAGGTCGTGGCGGTCGCGCCCGCGACCTCGTCATAGACGCCGGGCAGCTCGTCGTACTCGGCCTGGATCAGCGCGACGCCCTCTTCCGCCACGTGCGGATCGGTGGCGAGCACCACCGCGACCGGCTCGCCGATATGCCTCACCTTGTCGATCGCGAGGATCGGCTGGTCGTGGAACGCCGGGCCGAAATAGGGCTCGGGGATCAGCTTGCGGACATCGTCGCTGGTGATGACGCTGTGCACGCCGGCAAGCCGCTTCGCCGCGCTGACATCCAGCCGCTTGATGCGGCCGTGCGCGATCGAGCTGCGGAACACCTTGATGTGCAGCATGCCCGGCAAGCGCAAATTGTGCACGTAGTCGGCGCGGCCGGTGACCTTCGCTGTGCTTTCGCGCCGCGGCAGCGAGCGGCCGACCTGTCCCGACTGCATCTCTGTGACGGCCATGGCTTACGCTCCGCGCCTGGCGCCGAGAAGGCCGCCGAGCGCCCGGTTCAAATGCACTTCCAGAAGATGGCGCTTGTACGCGGCCGATCCCTGCATGTCCGTGACGATCGCGGCCTCCGCGGCCGCGGCGCGCGCCGCCTCGCGGATCGAGGCATCGCTCGCCTGACGGCCGTTGAGCAGGGCTTCGGCGCTGGCGAGCCGGGTGGGCTTCTCGGTCGCGGCGCTGACCACGATGCGCGCCGTCTTGACGGTGCGGTCCTGCGCATCGAGCGATATCGCAATGCCGAGCGCCGGCCAGTCGTCGGCCGCGCGCGTGGTGACTTTCACGTAGATCGATCGCTTGCCGCCCTGCGGCGGAATCGCGATCGCGGTGACCAGTTCATTGCTCTTCAGACTGGTTTCGAGATAACCGGTCGCCAGCGCCTCGGCCGGAATCTTCCGCTGTCCCGCGGGTCCGGCGATCTCGATCGTGGCGTCGAGCGCGATCAGCACCGGCGGCAGATCGGTATGCGGGTCGGCATGCGCGACGTGGCCGCCGATGGTCGCGACGTTGCGCACCCGCCGGTTGGACAAGGTGCGCAGCGTATGGGCGATCACCGGGAACGCCTTTGCCACCTCGGCCGAGCGCTCCAGCGCCGCGAGACGCGTCATCGCGCCGATGCGGAGCGAGCCATCCGGGCTCAAGCGAAACGCCGACAGATCGCCGATCTTGCCGAGGCTCACCAGCCGCTTCGGCTTCAGAAAACCCGGCTTCATCATAAGCATCAGCGCCGTGCCGCCGCCCAAGGCGCGGACCGACGTGTCGTTCGGATCCAGCAGCGCCAGCGCTTCGCTGAGCGTGCGCGGCTCGGCTAACTCAAAAGGTGTCATGTAACCGTGATTGTCCCGATGGAGACGGAGAAACTAATGCATCGGCGCGCGCGGCGCGAGCGGATCGATGCTACCGGATCGTTGCCGCCGCTTGCTTCACGAACCGGTCGTCGAAGGTCTTGGTGAGGTCGAATTTCGCGCCCTTCATCTGCTCGTCGAAGCGCAGCAGCATGTCGGCGGTGGATTTCATCCCTTCCGGCGGGATGATCCCGGTCAGCGAATAGGTCGGCTTCGAGGATTTCACCGCCGCGACATAGAGCGCCTTGTCGCCGAGAAGATATTCCGGCGGCATCGCCGCGGCGATGTCCTCAGGCGTCGCGGTCTCGATCCATTTGAGCGCCTTGTAGAACGCGTTGGTCAGCGCCTGCATGGTGCGGGGATAGCGTGCGATGAAATCCTGCTTGGTATAGAGGACCGCGGCCGGATTGGTGCCGCCGAACAATGCGCGCGTGCCCGCCTCGGTGCGGGTGTCGATCACCACCTTGATGTCGTTGCTGTGCTCCAGCATCGTGATCACCGGCTCGATGTTGGAGATGGCATCGAGCTCGCCGGTCCGGATCGCCGCCACCGCGCCGGGTCCGCTGCCGACGCCGATGAACGCGACGTCCTCCGGCTTCAGCCCCGCGGTCGCCAGCGCGTAGCTCACGACGATATTGGTCGAAGAGCCCGGCGCGGTGACGCCGATCTTCATGCCCTTGAGGTCGGCGGGCGATTTGTAGCCGGCCGCCTTGCTGGTCTTGATGCCGACGCTGATGCCCGGAAACCGGCCGAGCTCGATCACGGCGCGGATGTCCTGGCCCTTCGCCTGCATCCGGATGGTGTGCTCATAAGCGCCCGTCACCACGTCAACCGAGCCGCCGACCAGCGCCTGCAACGCCCGCGCGCCGCCGGAGAAATCATCGAGCTCGACGTTGAGGCCCTGCTCGGTGAAGAAACCCTTCTGCACGGCGACCGCGAGCGGCAAGTAATACAGCCCCGCCTTGCCGCCGACGCCGAGCCGGACGTCCTTCTTCTCGAGGGTCTGCGCGGCG
>Ga0153915_10005464_pt1 | contig 11829 bp, 7 predicted proteins | sample Opewatmetagenome_2_FD_107003 | JGI IMG/M metagenome (GOLD analysis project Ga0153915, IMG submission 107003) | Freshwater wetland microbial communities from Ohio, USA - Open water 3 Core 3 Depth 3 metaG | ecosystem: Environmental > Aquatic > Freshwater > Wetlands | place: USA: Ohio, Lake Erie...
ACGGATTCCTGGCCGGCGTCACCGCCGCCATCCTGGACATCGGCTATTGCCTGGTCGCCATCCTCGGCATCGCCCAGGTCACCTATAGCTTGAATAAGTTCCTTCCCGCCATGAAGGTCTTTGCCGCCCTGCTCTTGATCTTCCTGGGCTATCGCCTTTGCGTTCAGTCCAAGACCTATCACGAGACCAAGCCCTCTAATAAAATGAAGTCCTTCTCCCCGCGCCCCATGCTCGGGGTCGTTTTGCTTTACGTGACAAACCCTTCGCTTTATCTTTTCTGGCTGGGCACGGCCGGCTTCGTCACGAGCCACTACTTCGTGGCTCAGACGGGGAAGACGCCTGTCTTGTTTGCCATCGCCTGCGGCATCGGAGGCGTCATGTGGTATTTTATTCTAACCCACTACGTTGCCACCCATCATCACCAATTTAAGCCCCGGACGTTCCAGCGGATTTTTCTCGTCCTCGCCGTCGTCCTCTTCGGCTTCGCCGCCTACACCCTGCTTACGGTTTTCGTCAACGTCAAGCTAAGACTTTAGTCCAGGGAGGTACACCCATGCCCAGAAAGAAAATCCATCTCGTCTGCAACGCCCACCTCGATCCTGTCTGGCTTTGGGAATGGCAGGAGGGCGCGGGCGAGGCCCTGTCCACCTTCAGGACGGCCGTCGCCTTCTTGGAATCCTTCGAGGGGTTTATTTTCTGCCATAACGAAGCCATCCTCTACCAATGGGTCGAGGAGTACGAGCCCGCCCTCTTCAAAAAAATCCAAGGCCTGGTTAAGAAGGGAAAATGGAATATCCTGGGCGGCTGGTTTCTTCAGCCGGACTGCAACATGCCCAGCGGCGAGTCCTTTGTCCGCCAGATCATGCTGGGAAAGCGCTATTTTAGGAAAAAATTCGGCGTCGACGTCAAAACGGCCTCCAACCTTGATCCGTTCGGCCATAGCAGAGGCCTAGTCCAAATCCTGGCCAAGAGCGGTTATTCGGCGTACCTTTTTTGCAGGCCCGACCGCCAGTTCACCGAGCTCCCATCAGACTCTTTTGTCTGGGCCGGCTTCGACGGTTCCGAGGTCCTCGCAACAAGGCTCGAAGCGCACTACAATTCGCGGGGCGGGGCGGCCCGGACAAAAGTCGAGGAATGGATGCGGACTCATCCAAATCAAGAGCTCAGCATCCTGCTTTGGGGCATCGGAGACCACGGCGGCGGCGCCTCCAGAGGAGACCTGGAAGACTTAGAAGACTTGATTTCGAAGACACATGACGTGGACATCATCCACTCCACCCCAGACGCCTATTTCGCGGAGCTCCAAAAACAGAAAGACCAGCCACCGCGATACGCCAAGGACATCAATCCCTGGGCGCCCGGATGCTACACGACCATGGCTCGGGTCAAGCAAAAACACAGACAACTTGAGAATGAAATCTTTTCGGCCGAGAAAATGGCCGCGGCGGCGTCCTTCCAAGGTCTGATGAAATATCCCCGGGTAGAATTCCAAGAAGCCTCGCGCGACCTGGCCTATGCCGAATTTCATGATATCCTTCCGGGATCATCCATCGGGCCGGGAGAAGAAGGGGCCATCCGGCTCCTGGATCACGGCCTCGAGATCTGCTCCAGGATCAAGGCCAGGTCTTTCTTCGCCCTGACGTCCGGGGAACCGCCGGCCAGGAAGGACGAAATTCCTCTTTTCGTCTACAACCCGCACCCGTTCAAGATCCGTTGTATCGTGGAGTGTGAATTCCAGCCCTCCGAGCCGCATTATGCCGGCGGATACTGGATCCCCAGGATCTTTCGCGGCGGAACTCCCCTCCCCTGCCAGCCCGAAAAAGAGGACAGCAACCTGAGCCTTGAATGGCGCAAAAAAGCGGTGTTCGCCGCCGACCTCGAAGCGGGCCGGCTGAACCGTTTTGATTGCCGCCTGGAAAACATCCAGACCAAGCCTCCGATCGAGCTTCATGAAAAGAACGGCGCCATCCATTTCAAGACCTCCGAACTCGACATCATCATCAACACGGTCACGGGTCTCGTCGACCGATACAAAATCGGAGACGTCGAATACTTGGCCCGAAACGCCTGTCAGCCGGTTGTCATCGAAGACAATGCCGACCCTTGGGGCATGACCGTTAGGAGCTTTCGTAAAAGCGCGGGCGCTTTCGCCCTCATGGATCGTGAAAAAGGCACCCGGTTTTCCGGCATCTCGACAGGCCCCGTCGATTCCGTCCGTATCATTGAAGACGGAGCGATCAGGACGATTGTCGAATCCGTGCTGACCTATGAGCAATCGCACATCTGTCTCAGATACAAGCTGCCCAAGCAGGGCACGGAGATCGAAATCGAAGCCCGTGTCCTTTGGAACGAGAAAGATAAAATGCTCAAGCTTTCCTTTCCGACGCGGCACGGTGCCTCCCGGTATCTCGGGCAGACGGCCTACGGTTTCCAGGAGCTGCCGACAAACGGCGACGAAGCCGTCGCCCAGAAATGGGTGGCGGTCGTCTCCCCTGAAAGCGGCCGGGCCTTGACGTGCATCAATGACGGCGTGTATGGTTCGGATTTTCTTGACGGCGAGCTGAGGATTTCCCTGCTCCGCTCCCCCGCCCATTCCGCTGACCCGGTCGAAGGCCGTCCCATGATTTGCCAGGACCGCTTCATTCCCAGGCTCGACCAGGGTGAACGCGTCTTCCGTTTCTGGCTAAACGGCGGAGAGACCGAAGACAGGCTGGAGCGAATCGACCGCGAAGCCTTGGTCAAAAACGAGAAGCCCTATATTCTCTCCTTTTTTCCTCCGGGAGGCGGAAAAAAAATAAGCGCCTTCGTTGTCTTGAGCGATCCCGCCATTCAGGTCGGCGCCCTGAAGAAGGCCGAAGATACGGAAGACCTCATCATCCGGCTGTTTGAGCCGACGGGCAAAAGAAGGTCGACCATCCTGTCTTTGCCCTTTATCCCGGCCAAAACAAGAGTCTCACTGAAGCCGTTCGAGCTTAAGACGCTCCGATTCAGCCCAAAATCCCGAGCCTTCAAGGAAGTCGACCTGCTTGAAAAATAACAGGAAGCCCGTCACCCTGGTTCTGGTCGGGATCGGAGGCATGGGCTCGGTCTACCTGCAAACGCTCCTGGAAAACCGGGATCGGGGCCTGTTTAAGGTCGAAGGGACGGTGGACCCCTTTCCCAAAGGGTGCCCACGGCTTGAGGAGCTCCAGACTCTGCGAATTCCGGTCTATCCGGACATGGAAAATTTTTATGGGCGCCATGAAGCCGAATTGGCTATCGTCTCTTCTCCCATCCAGTACCATTGCCCCCAGACCTGTCTGGCTCTTGAGAACGCCAGCGATGTCTTATGTGAAAAGCCGCTGGCGGCAACGATCCAGGAGGCCAGGACGATCATCAAAGCCCGCCAACGGGCGAAAAAATGGGTCGCCTTGGGCTATCAATGGTCGTTCAGCTCGGCCATCCAAGAGCTTAAGCAAGATATCCTTAAAGGGATTTTCGGGAAGCCCAAGCGCCTGAAATGTCTTTATCTTTGGCCTCGGGACGAAGCTTATTACCGGCGGAACGCCTGGGCCGGCAAACGGCAGGACGAGGCGGGGCGCTGGATTCTCGACAGCCCTGCCAATAATGCCATGGCCCACGATCTCCACAACATGCTCTACGTCATCGGGGCAACTCCGGAGACAAGCGCCTCGCCGGCCCGCGTCGAAGCCGAACTCTACCGCGCCCATGACATCCAGAATTTCGACACGGCGGCCGCCCGTTGTTTGACGGATACGGGCGTCGAGATCCTCTTTTATGTATCCCACGTTTCAGAGAAAGACAGAGGGCCCGTTCTTTCCTACGAATTCGAAAAAGCGACGGTCTCGGGCGAGGGCCGGAATTCTGATATCCGGGCTCGACTGGCTGACGGCTCGGTGAAAAGCTATGGATCTCCGGACGCTGAGCCGCTGAACAAACTGTGGGCTTCCATCGAATCCGTCAAGAGCCGAAAGCCGCCGGTTTGCGGGCCGGAGGCCGGGCAAAGCCAGACGCTTTGTCTAAACGGCATGCAGGATTCTATGCCGCATATCTTGAATTTTCCGCGGGGCTTGATCGTGGCGGAAGGAGAACCCGGACGCAGGACGATCCTGGTCAAAGGGCTGGACGCCGTCCTGGAGCAGTGCTATGAGAACAATTCCCTCCCTTCCGAACTCGGCATTCCTTGGAGTGAAAAGGGCAAGATCGTCGAGCTGACCGATTATCGAAAATTCCCGTCCGATTAGCCCGATTTTCGGCCATGCAGGTCACTATCGAAAAAATCATCTACCCCGGCAAGAGTCTGGCTGCCTATCAAGGAAAGGTCTGCTTGACCGATGAAGGCCTGCCGGGAGAAATCGTCGATATCCAGCCGGTCAAGGAAAAAAGCAATTATATCGAAGCCCGGACGGTGAGGATCGTCAAACCATCCGAAGAGCGGCAGGCGAGCCGCTGTCCGCATTACAAAGCCTGTTCGCCCTACCAGGTCCTTCCCTATTCTCATCAAATCGAAATCAAGAAAGCCCAGGTTTTGGAAATCCTATCATCGCAGGTGGAACAATCCGGCAAGGCCCTCGACGTCGTGCCTTCCCCGAAAATTTGGCATTACCGAAACAAGGTCCGGCTCCATGTTCTTTGGCAAGGGGCGCGGGCCGCGTTGGCCTACAACCTGCCGGGAAAACAGGATCAATTCGTGAAAATCCAGGAGTGTTTTTTAATCTCCGAGCCTATCGGCCGGCTGCTGGCCGACCTTCGGGAAATCCTCGGAGAACGGGCAACGCCGTCCCTGGAAGAAGTCGAGGTCAGGGAAAGCCGGGCTCGAGGAGAATTGCTCTTGAACGTATTCTGGAAAAGCCGTCCCAGGACGACCGAAGTCGACCCCCTAATTACAGGACTCGCCTCGCGCCATGCGTTGGCGGGGATCGTCTGCCTTTTCCGGGCGCGGACAGCCTATCAAGAAACGGCGGCCTGGGGAAAAGATTATCTCGAGGAGGACGTCGAACACAGCCGCTTCCTTATCGGAGCGCAGTCGTTTTTCCAGGTGAACGTCGACCTGCTGCCGACGGTCATCCACGACATCCTGGATTTGGCGGAGCTCCGAGCGGAGGATTGCATCGCCGATTTCTACTGCGGCTTGGGCACGTTCGGAATCGCCCTGGCCCCGAACGTCAAGAGCGTTTATGGAATCGAAGCCGGCGCCGAAAACATTGAATTCCTCAAAAGGAACCTGGCCTTGAACCAAGTCCGTAACTTTACGATTTGCGAGGGGCCAAGCGAGGAATGGATCCCCGGGCTGTTGGACAAGCCGCTGGATGCCGTCCTTTTCGATCCGCCGCGCAAGGGTCTCGGCCCGGCAATCCTCCGAAGCTTGAAGCGAAGACCCGCCCCCAAGCTGATCTACCTATCCTGCAACCCGACGACATTGGCCAGGGATCTTCGAGAGCTGCGGACCGTCTATACTGTCAAATCCCTCAAGGTCTACGATTTCTTCCCCCAAACGCCGCATATCGAAACCCTCGCCATCTTGGAAAAAACTGTATAGGAAACGATCCTGAAACGGACTCAAGGAAACCCTAGGAAGGGTTTTCTTCCAAGAGTGTCCGGCCTGCGAGTTGGCCGCAGGCGGCTTGGATATCTGAGCCTTTTGAATGACGCAGGGTTACGGAGACGTTCCTTTCTTCAAGCCTCTGGACGAACAGGCGGATCTTGTCTTCTGCGGGGACTTCATAGGGCAGTCCTTGGACAGGACTGTAGGGGATCAGGTTGACTTTCGCTTTTAATCGTCGGGCGATACCAGCCAAACCGTCGGCATCGGTGAGGGAGTCATTGAAGCCGCGAATCAGGACGTACTCAAGGGTGATCTTCCGGCCGCCGCCTCCGAGATAATCCTGACAGGCCTCGATCAAGGTTTCCAGCGGATACTTTTTATTGATCGGGACAAGCCGTGTTCTCTTCTCATCGGTCACCGCGTGGAGCGAGATCGAAAGGTTCACTTGAAGCCCCAAGCCCTTAAAACGCCTGATGCCGGGCACGATCCCGCACGTCGAAACCGTCATCCGCCTGGCCGCGATGCCCAGCCCTTCAGGCGAATTCAGGATCCTGATGGCTTTGGCCAGGTGTTCGAAGTTGTCCAGCGGCTCGCCCATCCCCATGAAGACGAGGTTCGTCACCGGCTCCCCTTCACGGTGCTTCAGAAAAAGCACCTGATTGATGATTTCCGCCGAGGTCAGATCCCGGACGAATCCTCGCAGGCCGCTGGCACAGAATCCGCATAAAAACTTACAGCCGACTTGGGTGGAAAGGCAGACGGTCGCCCGCGTCCCCGCCGGAATGAGGACGGTCTCGATGAAATTTCCGTCGCCGAGCCTGAAGAGAAACTTGCGCGTCCGGTCTTGAGAGCGGAAGACGCCGAAGAGGTCCAAACTGCTGATGGCAAAGGTTGCGGCCAGCTCATCCCGGAGTTTTTTGGGAAGATTGGTGAAGTCGGCAAAGCGCAGGGCCCCCCGATGATAGAGCCAATCAAAAACCTGTCCGGCCCTAAAGGACGCCTCCCCCAGCTTTTCGAACTCGGCCTTCACCTCCTCGAATGTAAGGTTCTTGATGTCTTTCACTTTTGTCCGAATCTCCCCAAGACAATAAACGATGATTCCATGAAATCACGTTCTAGAAGGCTAGGTCAAATAGGTGAAAAAACCCTCTGATATGACCTTAGCCTGCTTTAACGGCAAACACCATCGTTGTTATCTTAAGCTCACCATGAGCCAAAGGAGCAGGATGATGACACCCACCAGTAGCCAGCTGCCCCCAAACCCGATGATATCCCACTTGCCGGGCTTCATGATCTCCCAGCTCGATCGAGGCCACATCTTCCGGGATCTAAATTTGTCCGGGTTGTCATAAGCTTCTTGAACAGCCTTGACATCGTCTTCGGGAGTGGCCGCCACGGCCGTATGGATTCTGCCGAAAAAGCGGTCCAGAGTCTGCTTGGGAACGGGCCTCGTCACAAGGCTGATCAAAAATAAAAGGACGAAGGGAAAGAGCGCGTCAAAGCCGAACCGGACGGCGCTGAGCTGGGCCTTGGTGAAGCTCGTAAAATGAATGCCGCTCCAGCTCATGACCCAGATCTCGGCGTTGAACCGGCCGATTCCTATTTTCGGCGAACGGGGATCGTCGGGGTTGATGCGGGCGGCCTTCTCAAAAAACACGGCCGTCGATTCAATGACGTGGGGCTTCTGAATTTCCTGTCCCAGGCGCGAAGCCCGTCCCGCGTCCACATCTTCATTGAGGGCGGCCGTCGTGATCGTGACCGTTTTGGGCTTGGTTTCCAGAAGGAAAGCCGGGTTGGTCCGGGCCCAGTTCCAGGATTGGAAGACATTGGGAATCACGGCGAAAATCGTGAAGCAGACGAAAATCTGGATAATGACGGCCCACTTTGTCAGCCGCCGCCAGATGAAGCCCAGCCAGATCGAAGCCCCGAAAACCGCCGGCAGAGAGATGAAATATTGGAACAGATAAAGCAGGTTGCCGACAAAAAGAGCTGTTCCCACTCCCCCGACGAGCGTCAGGGCCAGGACGATCTTGCCGACCGTCAGATAATGTTGTTCCGATTTGCCCGAACTGATCGGCCGGTAGATGTTGTGGATGAAGAGTGCCGAGTAGGAAACGGCGTTGGCGCTCAGCGTGGACATGTTGGCGGCGAGGATACCCACGAGCATGAGCCCGACGGCGCTCGGGAACAGGAGCTCCCGGGTCATCACGCCCCAAATGAGGTCGGGGTCGTGGAGCGTTCCGCCGAACAGCCCCACGGCCAGCAATCCGGCCAGGGCCCAGAAGATCATCAGAAACCGTTTGAAATACATCCCCACGATCATCCCGAACCGGGCCGACATTTCATTCTTGGCCGATCCGGCCGTCTGCATCATCCCCGCCGAAGCGATGATCGAGACCAGGTTGGCCAGAATCATGGCCAGGATGGTGTACCAGGCGTATTCCGATGTGGTCACCGATCCGAACAGGTTGAACATGAAATCCGGGACGCGCGCATGAAGGCCGGCAAAGCCGCCGATCTTGGCCAGCCCCAGCGGGATCAGCATCACCGAAAAAATGACGATTAAAAAGCCCTGGACGACGTCGGTCCAGGCCGCGGCGATAAACCCTCCCATGACCGAATAGACGCTGACGATGACGGCAAAGATGAGGTAAACGGTCATGGGATTCGTGTAGGAAATGAAAGAGCGGAGCTCGCCGCGCTTGGCGCGGTCGTTGAGCTCGTCGTAGCGGGCCTTTTGCTCTGTGCTCAGGCCGGCGTCCAGGTTCTTTTTGAGGGCCTGATATTCCTGGAACATCTCCACGCTCCGGCTTTCTTGGGCCGTGTATTGCTCCGGCGGCTTGGGCGTCAAAGCCTGGATGGTTTTTCCGGCGACCATATAGCTCACACCGCCGCCGATAAAGGCCATGACCAGCGTAAAGACGGCGAAGGCAGCCCCTAAAAACTGGCTGCGGAATCGCTCGGCATAATAATCCCCCAGGGTGATGAGCCGCGAGCGCCTCATAAAGGCCGTCGTAAACCAGTAAAAGGGCGTCAGGAATAGCACCAAGTACTGGATCCACATGCCCCCGATGCCCTGGCGGTAAATCTCCCGGGAAACGGCGACAGCCTGGTCGGCGTTGGTCGAAGCGCCGAAGTTGAGAAAGAACTGATAGAACTTGCCCAGTCGGCGGCCGGCCATATAAAAATCGCTCTCGCTTTTGGTCCGGCGGGACGCCCATTTGCCCAGGGCCAGCATGCCGACAAGATAGACCGCGACGATCGTAAAATCCAGCCAGTGCAACCCGAAAATTTGCATGGTTCCATTAAACACAAACGGCCTGCCGTTGTCAAAAAAGGCCGAGGCTTTTATTGACCTCGCCCGAGGTCTCTGTTATAAAGACTTTTCAATGCTGGGCGATTTTTTCAATTCGATGCAAAGTCTTCCCCACCTCGGGGAGGGGTTGTCGCTTGTCTCCGCCCTGCTCTGGGCATTCTCCGTCATCCTTTTCAGGATCGGCGGAAAAAGCGTCCATGCGCTCGGCATGAATATCTTCAAAAACACCTTGTCTCTGTTCCTGCTTTTTCTGACTTTAATCGTCCTCGGCCAGCCCGTCTGGCCTGCTCTTCCTTGGAGCCATTATCTCCTGTTCATCGCCAGCGGCATCATCGGGATCGCCATCTCAGATACATTGTTTTTTTTAGCCCTGAATATCCTGGGGGCCGAGCTGATGGCGATCGTGGACTGTTCCTACAGCCCTTTTGTCATCGGCCTGTCTTTCCTTTTTATCGGCGAACGCATGAACGCGACGCAGAGCCTGGGGGCCGTCCTCATCGTCCTGGCCGTGATTCTTATCACCCAGAAAAGAAGCGACTCCCTTCTGCCCCGCAAGATGCTCTTTACGGGCATCGGCCTGGCCATCCTGTCCATGTTTTCCACGGCGGCGGGGATTGTCATGGTCAAGCCTTTGCTCGGTGGGATTTCCTTTCTCCTGGCCGGCTTTATCCGGATGGTCGGGGGGACCCTGTCGCTCGCGGCGTTCCTCTCCCTTCATCCCAGGCGGAGAGCCATCCTTGAGCCGCTGGCGCGGCTTAAAAACATCAAGGTTTTAGTCCCCGCTTCGGTTTTAGGGTCCTATCTTTCGCTTGTGGTTTGGATGGGAGGGATGAAATACACCCAGGCCTCGGTTGCCGCGGCCATCAATCAATTGAACACGATCTTTATTTTTATTCTGGCTGCGATTTTCTTAAAGGAGAGGATCACGCCCCTCAAGCTGGCGGCCGTTGTCTTTGCCTTCGCCGGCGCCTTTCTTGTCTCTTTTCCCCTCTAAAAAAACTATTGTTTTGCCGCGAACTTGAGGTCGATCCAAAAGTCGTATTTCTTGGGAAGGGCGCGCATCCCTCCCCCCAGATTAGACTCGGAAGCCCTGAAATCGGCTCCTTCTCCCCCGGTTACTTGCGTTTCCAAACTGGAATCGCCCGCTCTAGCAGCGACCCCTTGGTCACCGACACGACCCGCATAGTTCCTTTTCATCTCGTCGGTCATTCCTCCCCATTCAAAACCGACCTTGAGGGGCAGGGCGGGATCCCATTTCGCTTGGAGAGCCTGGTCCTGGAGAAGGGCGATGGGAACGAGGTACTCAAAGACAACGGCATTTTGGGCTTGCCCCAAGCGGAACGTGCCGCTGCTCGTTCCCGTATGGGGAACCGCTTGGCCTTTATTATTAACGACATCGCAGGCATAGAGCGTCTGTGACGGCTTGGACAAGATCTCCTTTTTCTGTTGGTCGGTGAACACCTGGCCCTGCTTTTCCAGCTCCAGGATGAGCTGATCGCTTTTGGCCTGTTTGCGGAAAAAGCGCAAGCCGCGGATTTTCTTCTCTTTGTCCTCGGCGTTCAGCCAAAGGGTCAATCCCGTGAGACCAATCGTGCTCATGTATTTGTTTTCAAACTTGCCCTTTCTGACTTCGGTGAGGTCGAAGATGAGCAGGACATAGAGAAAATTGGCGTCGTTTTTGAAGGCATAGCTGAGGTTGAAGCCCTTGTTCGTGATCATGTCTTCCGGCGCCCAATCCGTTGGATTGCCGTCAATCAGAACGGGCGCCGCCGTCCATTTGCTCTGGACGACGACTTTGTCCTTGGCAAATCCCGGCAAAAGGAGGGCCAGGCTGATGATGACCAGCCCGAGATATTTGTGTGTTTTCATGCTGACCTCCACGATTTTATTTCGCCCGACTATTTTAGCGCAAAAGAAGTCCAAAGACAAATTCAAGCGAACCGGGGCGGCGAGGCTACCGTGAATCGGCTCCAGGTCTCGAAGACGAGCCGGACATTCTCCGGCTTGGCCCCAACCCCGAATTCGCATTGGGCGATTACGCCGCCATGATCGAAGAGCGAGGTCCAGACCCGGCAGACCGCCGTCCGGACATCCTCAGGGGTCCCGTAGGGCAGAATATGCTGGCGGTCGATCTCCCCCCAAAACGTGATCTTTCCCCGGAACAGTCTGCCCAATGTTTCCAGATCCATGCAAAAAATCTGAGAATTGAGGGCGTCGACTCCGATTTCGACCAGGTCCGGAATAATATCCAAGATATAGCCGTCCGAGTGCATGAACATGGCCTTGCCGCTGCGATGAGCGATCTCGACATACTCTTTGTAGAGAGGCTTAAACAATGTTCGCCATTGGGCGGGCGAGATGAGGAGCGAGCGCTGGCCTCCCCAGTCGTCGGAAAAAAGAAGCCCGTCAACCTCGGTCCGAGCCCAGAGCTCAAGCTCTTCGAGATAAAAACGGTGGATGCGGTCGAGGAGGATGAAAAGCTCCTGGGGCCGTTCGGCGAGGTCCAGGTAGAGGTTTTCGGATTTGCGGATGAACTGGAGCTGCTCAAACGGCCGGACGCGGCAGCCCGCCAGGACATACTTGTCCGTGCCTTTGCAGAAGGCGTTAACTTGATCGATATCCAGGCTCAGCCTGCCCAGCGGCGGGCGGACCCTGGCTAGGTCTTGCCAGCTTTTGAGGAGCGGCTCTTTGACTTCTCCGATGATCCCTTTTTGCCGGTTTTCAAAAATGCAGCCCCATTCATCGATGAAAGTGCCGGGCTCATATTCATCGCCGCTCGTCGGCGGAGGGTTCTTGAAGAAAAGCGGAGCATAGACAATGTCGTCCGGAAAATCTGACTGGATCCGGGCCAGCTCACGAGGAAAATGGTCGGAGGCCCAGGGCAAGAGCCAGAGATGGCGGGGAATCCGGAGCGGAGACCTAAATTCCAGGGTCCGCTTGACGATCTCGCGGGATGTCATTTTGGTCC
>Ga0153915_10005465_pt1 | contig 11829 bp, 11 predicted proteins | sample Opewatmetagenome_2_FD_107003 | JGI IMG/M metagenome (GOLD analysis project Ga0153915, IMG submission 107003) | Freshwater wetland microbial communities from Ohio, USA - Open water 3 Core 3 Depth 3 metaG | ecosystem: Environmental > Aquatic > Freshwater > Wetlands | place: USA: Ohio, Lake Erie...
AATCCTCTGGATCGGAACCGCGGCACCACTGCTGGCGCTCCTCGGCATCGTCCAGGCCGTGCGCAAGAGAACGATCGGGGCAATCTGCAGAGTTCGACCCCACCGCCACGAACCAGACGTTCGACCGTATCCCGGGCCCCGGGATGAGCTAACTCTCACCACGCGTTCATCCCGCCTTGATCGCGCCGGTGGTACGTACCTTCTAGTACCGAACCCCTAGTTTCGCGATCACATCGGGGGGGCCGATGAAGCACGGTGAAGCACCTGTGGTGCGTTTTTCACTCTTCGCGCACCTGTTCGCTTCAGGTTCCCGAGCTTCGTCGTGGCGTGAGGAGCTACCCCCCGGCATGGCGACGGCCGCCGGGCATGCGGCCCTCCTCCTGGCGGTCGTCCTGGTGCTTCCCGCCCGGCCAACGACCGAATCCCCCGAGACCGTGACCTATCTGGACATTCCCCCCCCGACCGCCGCGGAGTCACCGCGCGCCGTGCTGCCGCCCCGGCCCCCGGTCGTGCGGCAGGGTCTCCGCATTCCGGCCGTGCTGCCGGTGGTCGCGCAGCCCGGGAAACTCGCGGGCTTCCAGGAGCTGCGGGCGCCGGCACGGCTGGCCGGGCTCCCTGCTGTGGACCTGGCTCAGGACGCCGTGAACGCGAGGGACTTCTCAGGCCGTGGGGTGGTGGGCGGCGTGGCCGGCGGTGAAAAGCCCGAGGAGGTCCCCCCACCGACTGACTCGACGCCGCTCGCCCCGGAAGGGGCGGCATATACGGTGGCGTCGGTCGGCGAGCCGCCGGTGCTCCAGAACCGGGCCGAGCTCCCCGCCATCATGCGCAACCTATATCCGCCGCTGCTGCGCGTCGCGGGCATGGGCGGGCGCGTGCGAGTCGAGTTCGTGGTGGACCGGGCGGGCCGGGTGGTTCCGAGTTCGATCCATACCCTCGCGTCCTCTCATCCGATGCTCACCACGGCCACTGAGAACGCGCTCGAGCAGTTTCGCTTCCGCCCCGGCCGAGTGGTGTCCGGCGGGGATGTGCGATTGGTGCCCGTCCTCGTTGCGATGACGATCGAGTGGACCCTGAGCGATGGAGGCTCCAGATGACGCTGATTGAACTGGTCGGCCGCATGGGACTGATTCCGTGGCTGGTGATCGCCTTGCTGGCGGCGCTCAACGTGCTCACACTCACCGTCGCGGCGGTCAAATGGCACCGCCTGCGCGCACTGAAGCAGTCGACCCGCAAGTTCGCACCGGAATTCGCCCGCGCGCTCCAGGAAGACCGGATCGACGACGCTATCGAGCTGGCTCGCGCCAACGGCGCGTCGCACATGGCCCGGGTGCTGGGCGATGCGCTGGAACGGGCGGCGCCGCTGCTCGACGACCCCGAGCTCGCACCGCGTGCGGTCGAATCCGCCGAGCGTCTGGTGATGCGGGGGCAGATCCGGCTCGCCACCGAGCTCAAACACCGCCTCTCGGCGCTCGCCACCATCGGCGCGACGGCGCCCTTCGTGGGCCTGCTGGGCACGGTCGTCGGGATTACCAACTCGTTCATCGGGATCGCGCGCTCGGGCGGCGGCGGCATCGAAGCGGTGGCCGGCGGGGTGGGGGAGGCGCTGATCACCACGGCCGTGGGCCTCATCGTGGCGATTCCCGCGCTGTGGCTCTACAACTACTTCATCGCCCGGCTGGAAGAGGTGTTCGGCGAGCTGGCGTACGTCTCGGACGAACTGATCGACTGGCTGTCGCTGCGCCGCGCCGGGGTCCTCATGAAGTACGAGATGGCGTGATGGCGTTCTCGGCCAGGCGGACGGCCGGTCCGTCCAATGTGCCGGCGCTGCGCGCCCTGGGCGGCGAGAGCTCCATCGCCGAGCTCAACATCACGCCCATGATCGACGTCATGCTGGCGCTGCTCATCATTTTCATGGTCGTCACGCCGGTGCTCACCGAATACGCTGCCACCCTGCCGGTGGCGCGCCACCCGGTGCCCCAGACGCTGGATGATGCCGTCACGCTGGGTATCGACCGCAACGGGACGTTCTTCGTGGGCACCGACACCATCCCGGCCGGCCGATTGACGGAGCGGCTGGCGCGGATCTATGCCGCCCGGCCGGGCGACCATTTGCTCTATCTGCGGGCCGACCGCGGCGTGCCATACCGGCTCGTGCTCGACGCGGTGGATGCCGCGCGCGCCGCCGGCGTGCGGACGGTCGGCGCCATCAGCCTCCCCACTATGCCGGTGGATACCGGCCGAGCGGGCGCACCATGAAGCGGCGCGCGAAACCGCAGACAAGCGGCGGGCCGGTCGTCGCGGACATCAACATCACGCCGATGGTGGATGTGCTGTTGTGCCTGCTCATTCTCCAGATGGTGATCCAGCCGGGACTGCAAAAGGGCCTGGACCTCCAGTTGCCGCTCTCCGAGCGCGCGGACAGGGTCGCCACCACGGCGGCCCGCGATCAGATCGTGCTGCGCGTGACGACGGGACCCGCCTACACGCTCAACGAGCAGGCCGTGCCGGTCGCGGACCTCGAGCGCACGCTCCGAGACGTGTTCCGCGACCGGCCGCGCAAAGTCCTCTTCGTGGATGGGGCCGAGGACCTGCCGTACGAGGAGGTCATCCGCGCCGTGGACGCCGCGCGCGGCGCCGGCCTGGCGGTCGTCGGTCTCGTACCGCGCGCTGATCGCCGGCAGGGGCCGGTCGGCGGCCCGGCGACTCCGGTACCGCCACACCCCCGATCCTGAACGCGCAACTCGGGGTTGCAGGTAGACACGATGAAGGCACTATCGGGCGTGGGCAGACACGGGACGACGTTGAATTCGTCGTCCCGTGTCGCTCGATCTCCTGCTCGGCAAATGAAGCTCACACCGCAACGGGGTGATGCGCCGCGATCTTCGCTCCGCCCTTCGTCTTCTGGAGCGTGCCATCCGGATGCTGCGGCGGAGAGTACAGGGTGTACAGCTTCAGCGGTCTGCTCGGGGAGGCGTTGATCACGTTGTGGGAGGTGCCGGCCGGCACCACTACCGCGTCACCGGCGTGCACCAGGTGCTCTTCCTTCCCGCCGAAGACGAACCGTGCAGCCCCTTCTTCGATGCGGAAGAACTGATCCACCTTCGCATGGACCTCGTTGCCGATATCCTCGCCCGGCTGCAGGCACATCAGCACCAGCTGGGCGTGCTTGCCGGTGAACACCACCTGGCGGAAGTTCTCGTTTTTCAGGGCCAGGCTCTCGATGGGTCCAACATAGGGGGTCATGGTCGGTAGCCCTCAATGCAGCAGGTCGGCAGGGACCTTGCCACCGTTGTCGGCCAGTTTCTGTAGCACCTGCTTATGGAGCCAGATGTTCATGCTGGCGGTGTCCTGCAGGCTGCCTGTGTAGCCCAGTTCCTGCGCCAGCGCCTTGCGCTGGGCCAGACTGCTGTCCATCCCGACGAGCTTCATCAGGTCGACGATCGAGGTCCGCCAGTTGAGTTTCTGCCCGCTCTTCGCGGCCATCCCTTCGAGCACCGCTGCGACATCGACCACAGCCGTAGCCGCCGGGGCGGTCGCGACGGCGCCCGCCGTCGGGGCGGGCGCTGCGGCGGCAGCTTGCTCGGCGTGCCCGAAGATCTTGGACATCAGGTTTCCGAAGATGCTCATAGGACACCTCTCAAATCAGGGTAGGTTGGCTCACAGCCGGCCCAAATACAGCCACCGTGCCCATTGTAGGCTCGTGGCGCTGAGAATACGGTGAAGTTGGAGCGAATCTCAGCTATGCAGGCCGGCCAGGTCTTCGTACAGGTTCCAACGGCGCGCGATCGCCTCCTCGGCCCGCGTCTGCAACACCGCGGCCTCGGCCGGCTTGCTGCGGGCCAGCTCGCGGTAGCGCAGCTCGCGCTCCGCGTAGTCCTGGAAGGTGGTCGTCGGCCGCGGTGAATCGAGCGTGAAGGGGTTCTCGCCCACCCGGCGCAGCGCGGGGTTGTAGCGCAGCAGCGGCCAGTGGCCGCTGTGCACCGCCCGGCGTTGCTGGTCCAGACCCAGCCGCAGGTCGTAGCCGTGCTCGATGCAGTGGCTGTAGGCCAGCACGAGCGACGGGCCGTCCCACGCCTCCGCCTCGCGCAGCGCCAGGAGCGTCTGCTGCGGGTTGGCGCCCAAGGCGACGCGTGCCACGTACACGTTGCCGTAGGCGATCGCCTGGAGCGCGAGGTCCTTCTTCTCCGTGGCTTTGCCGCCATGGGCGAACTTGGCCACCGCCGCGAGCGGCGTCGCCTTGGACGCCTGCCCGCCGGTGTTGGAGTAGACCTCGGTGTCGAGCACCAGCACGTTGACGTCGCGCCCGCTCGCCAGCACGTGGTCGAGCCCGCCCGAGCCGATGTCGTACGCCCAGCCGTCCCCGCCCACGATCCACACGCTGCGCCGCACGAGACCGCCGATCACCGACAGCAGCTGGCGGGCATCCTCGTCGCCCGCGTCGGCCAGGGGCTGTAACATCTCCCGCGCCGCGGCGACACGGCGCCGCTGCGTGCGGATCTCCCGCTCGACCCGCTGCGGCGCCGAGATCAACTCGTGCGCCAGATCGTCGCCCAGCGCCTCGCGGAAACGCTCCGTGAGGCGACGCGCCATGCCGAGCTGGCCGTCCGCCGCCAGGCGCATCCCGAGACCGAACTCCGCGTTGTCCTCGAACAGCGAGTTGGACCACGCGGGTCCGCGCCCTTCCGTATTGGTGGCCCACGGCGTGGTGGGCAGGTTGCCGCCGTAGATGGACGAGCACCCGGTGGCGTTGGCGACCAGCATCCGGTCGCCGAAGAGCCGGGACAAGAGACCCAGGTACGGCGTCTCGCCGCAACCGGTGCAGGCGCCCGAGAACTCGAAGGTCGGCTCGAGGAACTGAGTGCCGCGCACCGTGGAGAAGTCCACCTGCGCGCGCTCGGTCACCGGGAGCGACTCGAAGAACGCGACGTTCGCGCGCGCCCGCTCGAGCACGGGCTCCCGCTCGGTGAGATTGATCGCCCGGCGTTGATCGGACTGCCCGCGACCGGCAGGGAGCCCTGTAGAGGTGGGCTGGCCGTTCGTCTCTCCCACCGGGCACACCTCCACGCACAGGCCGCACCCGGTGCAGTCCTCCACGTACACCTGCAGCGTGTAGCGCGTGGCGGGAAAGCCGCGCTCGTCGATCGGCGCCGACGGGAACCCCACGGGGGCGAGGGCGAGCCGGTCCTCGTCCACGAGGCCGGCACGGATCACGGCATGCGGGCAGACCATGGCGCAGTTGCCGCATTGGATACAGCGCTCCGCATCCCACTCGGCCACGCGCTCGGCGATGTTGCGCTTCTCCCACCGCGACGTGGCGCTGGGGTAGGTCCCGTCCACCGGGAACGCGCTCACCGGGAGCGTGTCCCCCCGGCCGGCCAGCATCGGGGCGGTGACCTCCCGCACGAACTCCGGCGCCTGCGGCGACACCACCGGGAGGAGGTCGATGTCGCTCGTGGCCGTGGCAGGCACGGTTACCTGCGCGAGGCGGGCGATGGTGGCATCCACTGCGGCGAGGTTGCGGCGCACTACCTCGTCCCCTTTGGCGCCGTACGTCCTCCGGATGGCGGTCTTGATCCGCTCCAGCGCCTGGTCGCGTGGCAGCACGCCCGAGATCAGGAAGAAGCAGGTCTGGAGCACATTGTTGATACGGCCCGCGATACCGGCCTCCCGCGCCACAGCCGTGGCATCGATGACCCAGAAGGCGAGCCGCTTGCGGATGATCTCTTCTTGGACCGGGCGCGGCAGCCGTCGCCACGTGTCCTCGGCGCCATAGGGACTGTTGAGCAGGAACGTGGCGTCCGCCGCCGCGATGCCCAGCACGTCGAGCGAGCGCAGGAAGGCGAAGTGGTGACAGCCCACGAACTGCGCGCGATCGATCAGGTACGCGGACCGGATCGGCGCGCGGCCGAAGCGGAGGTGCGAGACGGTGCGGGAGCCGGACTTCTTCGAGTCGTACACGAAGTAGCCCTGCACGAACAGGCCGGCTGCTTCGCCCAGGATCTTGCAGGTGTTCTTGTTGGCGCCCACGGTGCCGTCCGAGCCCAGACCGTAGAACACGGCCCGGAACGCCTCGTCCGACTCGGTGCGAAACGCGGGATCATACGCGAGGCTGGAATGCCCCACGTCGTCGTCGATGCCCACGACGAAGTGGCTGCGCGGCCGCGCCGCCGACAGCTCGTCCAGCACCGCCTTGGCCATGGCCGGTGTGAATTCCTTGGATGACAGGCCGTAGCGGCCGCCGATCACCGACACGGCGCGTCCGGCTTCCGCCAGGGCCGCCACGACGTCGAGGTGGAGCGGCTCGGCCAGGGCGCCGCTCTCCTTGGTGCGGTCGAGCACGGCGACCGCCCGGGTCGTCGCGGGCAGGGCCGCGAGGAAGTGCGCCGCCGAAAAGGGTCGGAAGAGCCGCACCTGCAGCACGCCGACGCGCTCCCCGCGTGCCACCAGCCGCTCCACCGTCTCCTGCACCGTCCCGCCGCTCGACCCCATCGTCACCACCACCCGCTCGGCATCCGGCGCGCCGCAATACTCGAACAGGTGGTAGGCGCGTCCCGTGCGTGCGGCGAAGCGCTGCATGGCGCGATCCAGAATGTCCGGCGTCCGCGCGAAGAACGGATTGGCGGCCTCGCGGCTCTGGAAGTAGACGTCCGGATTCTGGGCCGTGCCGCGAATGAACGGATGGTCGGGGTCGAGCGCCCGCGCCCGATGCGCCCGCACCAATTCATCGTCGATCAACGCCCGCAGGTCGTCGTCGGTCAGTCCCGCGATCCGGGACAGTTCGTGGGATGTGCGGAACCCGTCGAAGAAGTGCAGGAACGGGACGCGCGCCTCGAGCGTCGCCATCTGGGCGATGAGCGCCAGGTCCTGCGCGTCCTGGACCGAGCCCGAGGACAGCAGCGCGAACCCCGTGGGTCGCACCGCCATCACGTCCTGATGGTCGCCGAAGATGCTCAGCGCATGCGCGGCGAGGGAGCGCGCGGCCACGTGAAACACCGTGCTCGTCAGCTCGCCCGCGATCTTGTACATGTTGGGGATCATCAGGAGCAGGCCCTGCGACGCCGTGAAGGTCGTCGCCAGCGCTCCCGCTTGCAGAGCCCCGTGCAGCGCGCCCGCGGCGCCGCCCTCGCTCTGCATCTCCACCACCTGGGGCACCGATCCCCAGATGTTCGGGCGTCCCTCGCTCGACCAGAGGTCCGCCAGCTCCGCCATGGTGGAGGACGGCGTGATGGGGTAAATCGCGCACACCTCGTTGAGGCGGTACGCCACGCTGGCGCACGCCTCGTTGCCGTCCACGGTGAGTGACGGCGCCAGGGGGCGGGCGGTCGCGGTCATGACAGCACGTCCGGCTCCGGGAGCAGCTGGATCGCGTGACTGGGGCACTGCTCGAAGCAGACCGCGCAGCCGGTGCAGCGCTCGTAATCAAACCGGTAGCGCAGATCCAGACCGAGTTTCGTGATGGCCCGTTCGGGGCAGGCGCCGAGGCAGGCGTCACACTCGAAGCAGTTGCCGCAGGAGAGGCACCGCCTGGCCTCGAACCGCGCTTCGGGCTCGGTCAGTCCGTGCACCACTTCGCCGAAGCCGGTGCGGCGGGTGACGAGCGGGGCACGGGCCTGCTCGCGTTGCGCCACGTCGCGGGAGAACCAGAGGCGGAGCTCATCGAAGGTCGCCGCGCCGCGCGCCGCCGGCTTCTGGTAGGTCGCGCCGCGCAACCAGGCATCGATGTGGCGCGCCGCCTTCTTACCGTGGCCGACTGCGACGGTGACCGACCGCTCCGCGGGAACCATGTCGCCACCGGCGAAGAGGCCCGGCCGGCCCGTCATCATCCGCGGATCGACTGCCACGGTCCCGTCGGACTGCACGGCCACCCCACGCACGCCGGCGAGGAACCGCGTGTCCGCGTCCTGGCCCACGGCGAGGACGACGGCGTCGGCTTCGAGCGTTTCGTACCGCCCCGTGCCGCGCGCCTTCCCGTCCGCGCCGACCTCCATCACCTCCACCTTCAGCGTGGTGCCGTCGATGGCGGCGATGCTGCGTAGCCAGTGAATCCGGACTCCTTCCTCCATCGCCTCGTCGGCCTCGAAGGGCAGGGCGGGCATGTGCGCGTAGTCGCGCCGGTACACGATCAGCGGCTCGTGCCCGAGGCGAAGCGCGCTGCGGGCGGCGTCCATCGCGGTGTTGCCGCCGCCGTAGATCGCGACGCGGCGTCCGAGGGTCGGGGGGGTGCCGCGCTCCACCTCGCGCAAGTAGCGCAATGCGTCGAGCATGCGGACGGCGTCCGTCGCGGGGATGTCCACGCGCTTGGAGAGGTGCGCGCCGACGGCCACGAACACCGCGTCGAACGCCCCCGCGGTCCACTCCTGCTCCAGGTCCTCCACCCGGTGGTCGAGGGTGATCGTCACCCCCATCGCCCGGATGCGCGCGACCTCGGCATCGAGTACGTCGCGCGGGAGGCGATAGGCGGGGATGCCGAAGTGCATCATACCGCCCGCCTGGGCGGCCGCGTCGCGGATCTCGACCGCGTGGCCGAAGCGAGCGAGGTGATACGCCGCCGAGAGACCGCTCGGCCCCGCGCCGACGATCAGGACCCGCTGGCCGCTGGGCGTGCCAGCCGCCGCGGTCCAGCCCTCGGCCAGGGCGCGGTCGCCCAGGAACCGCTCCACCGCATGAACGCCGACCGCCTCGTCGAGCTGAGTCCGGTTACAGGCTGTTTCGCACGGGTGGTAGCACACCCGCCCGTGCACTGCGGGCAGGGGATTGTCGTCGAGGATCTTGAGCCACGCCTCGCGGTCCTTCCCCGCCTGCGCGAGGGCCAACCAGCCCTGGATGTTCTCCCCGGCCGGACAGGCGGCGTTGCACGGTGGCAGGAGATCGATGTATTGCGGCCGCTGCGTGCGGGCCGGGCCGGTGCCCCGCTTGTGCTCCAGGTCCGCGGGCCGGGTGAGGTCGCGGGAAGCGAAGGACAGTGGCGCTTTCATCAGGAACAAACAACTGTAGGCGGTCCTCGGCTTTCATGAAGCGCATGTGAGGAGATGCTTAGAAATGCGAAGGGCCGGCCCGAGCTGGCGGCGCTCAGCGAGTTGGAGCGGTAGCCGCCGCCGAATCGGCCCCCTGCACGAGGAGAGTGAAATCGCGGAGCTCCGCCAGGCCCAGGTCCGAGACGACCCAGTAGGTGTAGTCCGGCGTGGTCCAGTGCAGCAGATGATAGCCTTGGCGGTCGCGGGACCTGGGCGCGGTGCGCGGGCCGCGCGTCGCCGGCCACAGGAAGACGTTGATCAGGTGCTGGCGCCGGCCGTAGGTGAGCGCCGCGACCGTCCGCCCATCCACGTAGTCGAGTCGGCCGCCGAGCAGCGGGTACCCCCGTCCGGCGAAGTCGTACACCGGGGGAGAGTAGTCGAGCCTGCCGTTGAACCAGGGTTTCACCGTGTGCTGATCCGAAGAGAGCACGTCCGTGAGGTGGCCGGGCATGAGGGAGCGGACGTGGCTCGCGAGGACGTCGTCGGCAAGCGCCTCGCCGGCCGCGCGCTGGAGCGCGAGGTTCCAGCTCCCGAGCGCGACGACGGCGAGTGACGCGGCGAGCGCGAGCGGGCGCCACGTGGCTCGGAGGCTGAGGCGGGACGGGGCGCGCGTCCGCGCCGCCGTGGTGAGCGCCGCCCGCACGCGCTGACGGAGGACGTCCGGTGCCTGGAACGCGGGGACGCGCGCGCTGATCGCCGCGCGCAGCTCGAGCCGTCCGTCCCGGAAGCGCGCGCACTCGCGGCATTGGATCAGATGCGCCTCGAGCGCGCGCGCGTCGGCGGCGGCCAGCTCGCCGTCGAGGTACGCGTCCAACTGTGCTTCGAAGCCCGGATGCGTCACGTCAACCTCCTTCCTCTTTACGCAGCGCCTCTTGGAGGCGCGTGCGGGCGCGGGACAGGCGCGACATCACTGTGCCGACCGGCACGCCCGCGACCTCGCTAATCTCTTTGTACGACAACCCTTCCAGCTCGCGCAACACGATCACCTCCCGGAATTCCGGCGCCAGGCGGTCGAGCGCGCGGCCCAGGGTTTCCTTCGCGTCCTCCTGGAGCAGCACCCCCTCCGGGTGTTCATCCGCCACGGCGTCACTGTGCTGCGTCTCGTCGAACTCTGTGGCCAGCGCGTCGACACGGCGGCGCCCTTGTCTGGAGTAGGCGGTGTTGCGCACGATCGCGAGCAGCCAGGCGCGCGCGCTCGTTTCCCCCTCCCCCCGGAAGCCGTCGAAGTACTTGAGCGCCCGCAGGCAGGCGTCCTGCACGACGTCTTCGGCGTCGTGCGCATTCCTCGTCAGATAGCGCGCCAGCGTGTACGCGGCATCCAGGTGCGGCAACACGGCGGCTTCGAATCGCGCCTGCTCGCTTGCTTCCAACCGGCCCTCACGATGCCCGAGTCGGCCTTCAGGAGAAGACTCCGCCGGGGGTGGGTTTATTCCCGGCGGAATATCCCCGCGGTGCGTGGAGTCTCCGGCATTGAACCACACTGCCGTCCCACTGTTCTCCGGAGGAAGATCACGTATGCGCTCCATGCACGCTATGCCGATCCGAACCGTCGGGAGGCTCCTGTTGGGGGCCCTGACGTTCGCCGGGACGACCGCCCACCGTACCCCGGGCGCCGCGGCCGCGGTAACTGCCAAGCTGTCCGAATGGAAGGTCGAGCTGTCGCAGGGTACCATCCCGGCGGGCAGCGTGACGTTCACCGTCACGAACGCCGGCAGCATCCCACATGCCTTCGAGGTCGAGGGCCAGGGGACCGAGCAGGAAACCGACGTCATCCAGCCGGGCGCGAGCGCCACGCTGACGCTCACGCTCACGCCCGGGACCTACGACGTGTACTGCCCGGTGGGGCAGGACTCGCACAAGCACCTGGGCATGGAAACCCATCTGCGGGTTGGCAGCGCCCAGGGCCCAGGCGCCGCGAGCGATGACGCCGGAGCGGCGACCGAGCCGCCGATGCATGAGATGAGCGCGCCAGCCGCGAGCATCCAGGCGATCCGGGTAACGAGCGGGGGACCCGTCATCCAGATCCTCCCCGGGCCGTTTCCGTTTCCGGACAGCGCCGCCCCGATTCTCCGACAGTTCGGTGACGAGCGAGAAGGGCTCGAGTCGCAGGTGAAGAATGGTCCGTACTCGAACAACGTGACCCGGATCGCGGGCAGCTTCACGGTCGCAGCCTGGGACCGTGGCGCGGTGCGCGACTCGGTGGACGGCGTCGCCGCATTCACGACCCAGGACGGGGCGCGCTGGAAGCTCGTGCTCGACCGCGTCCAGACCAGGGACGTCGTGCACCATCCCCGCTTCGGTGGGGTGATCATGGGCCTCTTCTACCACGGGAACACCGCCGTGCACACGCCGCTCGTGCCGACGATCACCAGCGCCGTGGCGTTGTGGGCGGTCGGGCACCTCTACAAGAACGGCAGCTTGGTGACCGACAACGCCATGGTGCACGTGATGCTCTTGTCGCGCACCAGGCGGGACGGCGATTTCGCGCTCGCCTGCTGGGACTGCTCCAGGAACAAGATCGAAGAGCTGCAGCTCCAAATCCTCCCCGGACCAGGCGAGCCGAAGTTCGACGCGCCCGGCGGGTTCCTGTTCGTCAACTGGGAACATTCCGGCTCGCGCAAGTTGGCAGGCTGAGAGGCCCAGAAAGTTCAAGGAGAACAGAAGAAGCCTCACGTCGTTGCTCCGACGTGAGGCTTCTTCTGGGACCTGCTGCTAGTGAGCGGCCAGTGCTCGCACCGCTCCGGCGAGCGTCCGGACTTTCGCTGCGTCGGCAGCGGTCGCCGCATCGCGGTCGAGCTGCGTCGCGAGGGTGGCG